>Ga0209066_10002477_pt1 | contig 22383 bp, 21 predicted proteins | sample All_14_2_FD_187198 | JGI IMG/M metagenome (GOLD analysis project Ga0209066, IMG submission 187198) | Freshwater microbial communities in response to fracking from Pennsylvania, USA - Allegheny Zone_MetaG_DW_15 (SPAdes) (version 2) ... | reverse complement strand
CCCTCACCCCACCCTCTCCCCCCCGAGGGTGGAGAGGGCCACGTTGAGCGCGGCACATCACAGATGCCCCCGCGATTTCAACCAGGCCTCGCAGCAGGATTTCGCCAGCGCCCGCACCCGGCCGATATAGGCCTGACGCTCGGTCACGGAAATCACGCCGCGCGCATCCAGAAGGTTGAACAGATGGCTGGCCTTCAGACACTGATCATAGGCGGGCAAGGCCACGCCGGCGGCGATCAGGGCGGCGCATTCCCGCTCCGCATCCTGGAAATGGCGCAGGATCATGTCGGTATCGGCCAGTTCGAAATTATGCTTCGAATATTCGACCTCGGCCTGATGATAGACCTGCCCATAGGTCAGATCGTCGCTGAATTTCAGGTCGTAGACATTTTCCACGCCCTGCACATACATCGCGAGGCGTTCCAGGCCATAGGTCAGCTCAGTCGAAACCGGATTGCAGTCGAAACCGCCGACTTGCTGGAAATAGGTGTATTGCGACACTTCCATGCCGTCGCACCAGATTTCCCAGCCCAGCCCCCAGGCGCCCAGGGTCGGGCTTTCCCAGTCATCCTCCACGAAGCGGATGTCGTGCCGGGACGGGTCGATACCGATCGCCTTCAACGAGCCCAGATAAAGCTCCTGGCTGTCGGCGGGCGACGGCTTCAACACCACCTGATACTGATAATAATGCTGCATCCGGTTCGGGTTTTCCCCATACCGGCCATCGGCGGGGCGGCGGGATGGCTGCACATAGGCGGCCTTCCACGGCTCGGGCCCCAGGGTGCGCAGCGTGGTCGCCCAATGGAAGGTGCCAGCGCCCACTTCCATATCATAGGGCTGCAGGATCGCGCAGCCGCGATCCGACCAATATTGGTGCAGTTTCAGGATGATGGCTTGCAGCGTGGTATCGGCGGCCATCTTATGCGCTCATCTTCCCTCTGACATGGGGAAGGGGCGGTTTCAGCCCAGGATCGGACGCCCGGAACCACCCCCCTTGAAGTGCGGCGCAACATAAACGTCACCTGATGGGGAATCAACCGGAGTCTAGGGCCTGTCTGCATTTAGGATTTGGAGCGTGGTTTGAGCACAAATCGCCCAGTTTCAGGAGCGGAAGCGCAGGAAGGGTGGTCCCCTTTCAAGCTTACGCGACGCCGAAATGGGCGATTTGCGCCAAACCCCGTATGGGGCGCGGCGGATTTCGGCCCTGAATGCGTCGGGTCGGGCTTGTGGAGAACCACTCCACCACACCCGCCCCTCCTGTTCAGAACCAAAATCCGACACGCGTCACGCCCAAATCCTGAATGCAGACAGGCCATGGGTCGTCATGATGGTTTCTGAGCGGTCCCTGAATCCAGCCAATCAGGGATAGTGACCTGCAGCGGAACATCGCCCGCCATCAGGGGTTGATCCCCCGCCTCCGCAAGGCGTTCCAGGCGAATCAGGGCCAGTCCAGCCTGCCCCTGGGCGGAGCGCATCTCCCCCGCTTCGCGTCCATCCAGGGTGATGATCGTGCCGGGCACCGGCGGCGAACCGTCAAAGGTGACCGGCAACAGGCGTTTCTTGATCAGGCCGCGATATTTCGTGCGCGCGGTCAATTCCTGCCCCATCCAGCAACCCTTGTCCCAGACGACCCCGCCCAGTTCCTGGAAGCCGTTTTCCAGCAGCAGCGCCTTGTCCAGCTCCATATCGCGCGCACCATCGGGCAGGCCGAGTGCGATGCGCAGCGCCTCATAGTCTTCGAAGCGGCCCTCGCCCACGCCATGCGCGGCCAAGACCGACGCGGCGGGTCCTGGCAACATCATCCGCAGCCCCAGGCCAGCATGGCGCGGGTCGACCAGAACGGCGCCGCCGTCCAAGCCACGTGCCGCGCCCGGACGGCCATCCAGACCGAACAGGGCGACCGCGCCACTGCCGATAACGGCGCTGACGGTCCATTCCTTGCCGATCCCGAGCGTCACATCGGCGCGCAGCTTGTATTTCGACAGGGTCCGGCCAAGATCCATCAGCCGATCCGCCTCGCAATCGATCAGAAAGGCGCCCTCCCGCTCGACCAGAAAGAAATCGTGCCGGAACTTGCCCTGCGGGGTCAGCATCGCGGCCCACAGCGCCCGGTCCGGTGCCGCCAGCCGCATGTCGTTGGAGATAAGCCCCTGCAGGAATTCCCGCGCATCCACACCGCCCACGATGATCACCCCCCTGGCAGGCAGGGCGATGGCAGCGGCAGGCAGGTCCGACCGGATTTCGTCAGTATGGGATCGCATCAGGGTCATCCCGCCAATTTGGTGTTCCCGGGCGAGGTTGGCAAGTCACGCTGCGGCGAGTATATCCCACCGCATATAGTCGTTACCCAGGAAAGGCCTGTATCCTCTTGTCTGCCGATCTCCGAATCCTCTTCATCGCTTCCAACCGGATTGGCGACGCCATCCTGTCGACCGGGCTTCTTGCGCGTCTGCTCACCGAATATCCCGGCGCACGGGTGACGATCGCGGCCGGCCCTGCCTCCCTGCCCGTTTTCGGCGGCGTGCCGGGCCTGGAAAATGCAATCCTGCTGCGCAAACGCCGCTTCGGCCTGCATTGGCTCGGCCTGTGGTGGAAGACCTTCGGCCGATCCTGGCGCGTGGTGGTGGATATGCGCCGCTCCGCCATCGCCTGGATGCTGGTTGCCGACCGGCGTCTGACCCCGCCGAAAGCGGAGCGAGCCATCCATCGCGTCGTCCAGGCAGCCGAAATGCTGGGCATGGCAGGCAATCCGCCCGCGCCCAAGATCTGGCTGCGCACCCCCCATCGCGACGCGGCCCGCAACCTCATCCCCAAGACCGGCCCGGTCCTGGCCCTGGGGCCGACCGCCAATTGGGGCGGCAAGACATGGCCGGGCGAGCGCTTTGCCGAGCTTGCCATGCGGCTGACAGGCCCCGACGGCCCGCTGCCCGGCGCCCGCATCGCCATTTTCGGCGGGCCGGAGGAGCGTCTGCAGGCCAATCCCGTCCTGGCCGCCATCCCGCGGGACCGACGGATCGATCTGGTCGGCAAGCTGGACATCCTGACCGCAGGCGCTTGTCTGGAGCGCTGCCAGATGTATATCGGCAATGATTCCGGGTTGATGCATCTGTCCGCCGCCATCGGCATCCCGACGCTGGGCCTGTTCGGCCCGTCCGATGAGCGGTCCTATGCCCCCTGGGGCAATCGCACGGCTTTCGTGCGCACCCCTGAAAGCCTGGATCAGATCGTCAGCCAGCCGGGATACGATCATCGTAGCAATGAAACGCGGATGGAATCCCTGACGGTGGATGCGGTGGAGAAGGCAGCCCTTGACCTGCTTGATCAGTGCAGCAAGGGGGAAGCAGCATGACGGCCGCACCGCGCCTGTCCGCACTCGTCGTCGCCCATAACGAAGAGGCGCAACTGGACGATTGCCTGGCGCGGCTGGGCTTCGCCGACGAGTTGGTCGTGGTGCTGGACAAATGTACCGACCGTAGCCGTGATATCGCGCTGGCGCGCGGTGCGCATATCGTTGAAGGCGCCTGGGATGTGGAAGGAGACCGGCGCAATGTCGGGCTGGCTGCCTGCGGCGGCGACTGGATTTTGGAAGTCGACGCCGACGAACGGGTGACGGACGGGCTGGCGGCGGAAATCCGCAGCGCCATTGCCACCGCCCCGGGCGGCTATTTCCTGGTGCCTTTCGACAACTATGTCGGCAAGACGCTGGTGCGCTATGGGTGGGGGGCCGCCTGGGGCGTCAGCGCGGCGCCGCGCCTGTCGGCAAAAGGCGCGAAGCGCTGGCAGCGCCAGCGGGTGCATCCGGGCCTGGAACTGACCGGCCCGCAGGGCCGGCTGACCCAGCGGATGGAGCATTATGTCGACGCCAACATCTCCGACATGATCCGCCGGCTGGACCGCTATACCACTGCGCGGGCCGCCGATCTGCGCGCCGGGGCCGAAGCGGATGTGGGACTTGCCCGCAATATCCGGCGCATCTTCTCGCGCTTCTACAAATGCTATGTCGGACGCAAGGGCTATCGCGAGGGTGCGTGGGGTTTCCTGATCGCGCTGATGGCAGGGCTCTATCCGATTTTATCCTATCTGAAAGCGCGGCTGGAGGACGAGTGACCCGCATCCTGCATCTGATGGCCGGGGCCGAAAAAGGCGGGGCGGAAGGCTTTTTCGAACGCCTGCTGCCGGCCCTGTCGCGTGCCGGCATTGATCAGGCCGCAGCCATTCGTGGCGAGCCGAACCGGTTGAAGGCCCTGCAGGATGCCGCCATCCGCACCGAAACCTTCCGCTTCGGTGGTTGGTGGGATCTGCCGACGCGCCTTGGCGTCGCCCGCATGGCAGGCCGGGAAAAGCCCGATATCGTGCTGGCCTGGATGAGCCGGGCCGCCGCCGTCCTGCCACGCGGCCCCTGGGTCGGCATGGCGCGGCTGGGCGGCTATTATGACCTGAAATACTATCGCCGCTGCGCCCATCTGATCGGCAATACGCCCGATATCTGCCGATATCTGGTGGAAGCCGGCGTGGCACGGGATCGGGTGCATCTTCTGCCTAATTTCATCAACACCACCCCTGCCCCCGCCATTGAACGGGCCAGCCTGGACACCCCGACGGATGTGCCGCTTCTGCTCTGCCTGGGCCGGCTGCATCCGAACAAAGGCTTCGATCTTGCCATCCTTGCGCTGACGAAACTGCCGGATGCCCATCTGTGGATCGCCGGCGAGGGGCCGGAGGATGCCACCCTGCGCGCGCTTGCCAGATCCCAAGGCGTGGAAGGCCGCGTGCATTTCCTGGGCTGGCGCCGCGACATTCCGGCACTGCTGGCAACAGCGGATATCTTCCTGTGTTCCTCGCGCCACGAACCGCTGGGCAATATCGTGCTGGAAGCCTGGGCCCATGGCTGCCCGATAGTAGCCGCCGCGTCACAAGGCCCCGGCCAGCTGATCCGCGATGGCGGATCGGGCCTGCTGGTCCCGATCGAGGATGCCGAGGCGATGGCAGCCGGCCTGGCGCGCCTGATCGCAAATCCCGCTTTGCGGGCCGAGCTTGCTGCGGCGGGCCGCGCGGCCTATGCCCGGGATTATACCGAGACCCAAATCGTACGAGGCTATATCAACCTGTTTGAAGAGGTATCGCGCTGATGTGCGGCATAGCCGGGCTGATGAGCCGAACCGGTCGTGAACCCGATATCGCCCTGCTGGACCGCATGTTGTCCGCCATCGCCCATCGCGGGCCGGATGGTGAGGGCAAGCATGTGGCGGGGTCCGTTGCCATGGGCCAGACCCGGCTTGCCATCATCGACCTCGTGACCGGCGACCAGCCGCTTTATGAACCGGGCGGAGCGGCCCTGGTCGCCAATGGCGAGGTCTATAATTATCTGGAACTGCGCCAGGAACTCGGCGACGTACAGTTCTCCTCGGGCTCGGACTGCGAACCACCGCTGCATCTGTATCGCCGGATGGGCCTTGCATTCGCCAATGTGCTGCGCGGCATGTATGCCATCGCGATCCATGATCCGGCGGAAAACCTGCTGGTGTTGACGCGTGACCCGTTCGGAATCAAGCCGCTGTATTATGTGGAAACGGAGCAGCTCTTCGCCTTTGCCTCCGAACCGCAGGCCTTGCAGGCCGCCGGACTGGGCGGGCCGGGGATCAATCCCCTGGCCGAGCGAGAGCTGATGCAGCTTCAGTTCACCTGCGGTTCCACCACCATCCATCCCGGCATCCGGCGCGTGCTGCCGGGCGAAACGCTGGTGATCCGTGCCGGCCGGGTGGTCGAACGGCGCCGCCGTGCTGCCCTGCCGGAAGTGGGGCCTCGCAGCTTGAATGACGAGGAAGGTTTGCGCGAACTGGACAAGGTGCTGATGGAATCAGTCGACCTGCATCAGCGCTCCGACGTTCCCTATGGGCTGTTCCTGTCGGGCGGCATCGATTCCACCGCACTGCTGGCCATGATGTCGCGGCTGAACGAGCGCCCGGTCGTGGCCTTCACCGCCGGCTTCTCCGACGCGCAGGGCGCGGTCGACGAGCGCGGCCTGGCCCGCGCCGTGGCACAGCGTTTCGGGGCGGAACATCACGAGGCGGTGTTCGGCGAAGCCGATTTCCTGACCGATTTGCCCAAGATCATCACCTGTATCGACGATCCGACGGCTGACTACGCCATCCTGCCGACCTGGAAACTGGCGAGGTTGGCCGCCCAGAACCATGGGCTGAAGGTCGTGCTGTGCGGTGAGGGCGGGGATGAGCTGTTCGCGGGCTATGGCCGGCATCGCGCCGTCACCCGGCCCTGGTTCCTGGGCGGCAAGACCGGCTGGTCGAAAGGCATTTTCGATGGGCTGAGCGTGCTGCGCGACGAAAGCCCGGCCTGGCGCGATGCCGTGGGCGCCGCCGAAGCCGTTTCGCGCATGCGCGGGCGCAACCGCCTGCAGACGGCCCAGGCGGTCGATGTCTGCGACTGGCTGCCGAACGATCTTCTGGTCAAGCTCGATCGCTGCCTGATGGCGCACGGGCTGGAAGGCCGCACTCCCTTCCTTGACCCGGTGGTCGCCGATTTCGCCTTCCGCCTGCCCGACCAGTTGAAGATCCGCGACCGGCGCGGCAAATGGCTGCTGCGCCGCTGGCTGGCTGATCAGGCGCCGGAGGCGCGGCCCTTCGACCGCAAGCGCGGCTTTACCGTACCGGTCGGGGACTGGATCGCCGCGCGCGGATCGCGTCTGGCCGAGCTTGTGGCGCGCCAGCCCGACATTGCCCGGTTGACCCACACGGAAAGGCTGGCCGGCCTGTTCACCAGCAGCGAGAAGCGCGCCCGCTTCGCCGCCTGGGTACTACTGTTCCACGCCGTGTGGTGCCAGACCCGCATCCATGGCGCCGACCCGCAAAGCGATCTGGAGAGCGTGCTGGCCCATGATTGAGACCCTGACGATCCGCCGCCCCGATGACTGGCATGTGCATCTGCGCGACGGCAATATGCTGAAAACCGTGGTGCCGCATACCGCGCGCCAGTTCGGCCGGGCTATCATCATGCCCAATCTGACCCCGCCGGTAACGACACCCGAAGCCGCGCGGGCCTATCGTGACCGCATCCAGGCCGCCGTGCCGCCGGGTGTGGATTTCACCGCGCTGATGACCGCCTATATGGTGGATGGGATCGATCCCGATCTGCTGGCGCGGGGTTTCGAGGCGGGCGACTGGGTCGCGGCCAAGCTGTACCCGGCCCATGCCACCACCAATTCCGCCCATGGCGTGACCGATCTGACGAAGATCGAGCCCGCCCTGAAGCGCATGACGGAAATCGGCATGCCCTTGCTGGTGCATGGCGAGGTGACCCAGGCCCATATCGATATTTTCGACCGAGAGGCGCTATTCATCGAAACCGTGCTGAAACCGCTGAAGGACCGGCATCCCGATCTGCGGCTGGTCTTTGAACATGCGACCACGTCCCAGGCGGTGGATTTCGTGCGCGCGGCCGGCGAGACGGTTGGGGCGACGATCACCGCCCATCATCTGGTGATCAACCGCACGGATATTTTCCGGGGCGGCATCCGCCCGCATCTCTACTGCCTGCCGATCGCCAAGCGGGAGGAGCACAGGCTGGCCCTGCGTCAGGCCGCCACCAGCGGCCACCGCGCCTTCTTCCTGGGCACCGATACCGCACCGCATCGCATCATCGACAAGGAAGCCGCCTGCGGCTGCGCCGGGGTATTTTCCGCCCCGACCGCGCTGGAAGTCTATACCAGGGTGTTCGAGGAGGAGGGCGCGCTCGACCGGCTGGAGGCCTTCGCCAGCCTGAACGGCCCCGCCTTCTATCGCATGGCGCCGAACGAGGCGCGCGTGACCCTGTCGCGCCGCCCCCAGACCGTGCCCGAGATGGTGCCGGTGGCAGGCGAGCAGAACGCAATCCTGCCCTTCCAGGCGGGCGAACTGCTCCACTGGACGCTGGATATCTGACCGCCCGTTCCCTGCCCGTCCATACAACTTCTCAACAACATTCGCACCCGGAAGGACTGCGACGGGCTTGGTTGAGACCGCCATCCCCGGCCGTAGTCCTTGGCCTTGGGCCCGGGACCTCCCACCGAGGAGATGACGCTGGTCGGGTCCGTCCGGCCACGCCACCGCACGGGTCTAGGCCCTCGGATCATCCACGGCTCACGTCCGGGGACGACGTGATGAATGAACAGCGTTGCGGCCGGATCAGCCTGCCTTGCGGTCGAAAATCCAGGGCGCCGTGCCCTTGCGGCTGGTCTCGTAACTGGCGATCTTATCGGCCTTCTGCAGGGTCAGCCCGATATCGTCCAGCCCGTTCAGCATGCAATGCTTGCGGAACTGGTCCAGTTCGAACGAAACCACATCGCCATCCGGATCGCTGATCGTCTGGCTGGACAGGTCGATGGTGAAGGTGGCGTTGGAGCCGCGCTCCGCCTTTTCCATCAACGCATCCACGACTTTCTGGTCGACGATGATCGGCAGGATGCCGTTCTTGAAGCAGTTGTTGTAGAAAATATCGGCGAAGGACGAGGCGATCACGCAGCGAATACCGAAATCCGCCAGCGCCCAGGGCGCATGCTCGCGCGAGGAACCGCAGCCGAAATTCGGCCCCGCCACCAGAATCTGCGACTGGCGATAGGGCGTCTTGTTCAGCACGAAATCCGGCTTTTCCTTGCCATCCGTGTCATAGCGCATCTCGTCGAACAGGCCCTTGCCCAGGCCCGAACGCTCAATCGTCTTCAGATACTGCTTCGGGATGATCATGTCGGTATCGACATTGATGATCGGCAGGGGGGCTGCAATCCCGGTCAGCGTGGTGAATTTCTGCATCTGGTAAATCCCCTTCCCCTCACTCAGCGCCGGCGGCGGCTGGACGCCATCACGGCCCAGAACATCTCTTCATCGAAAGCTTCGGCAACGCCATCATCCTCGTCGCCGTCGCCGTCGTCTTCGTCCTCTTCATCCTGCTCTTCCTCCTCCAGATCATTGGCGGGTTCGAGCGAGACGAAATCGGCCCATTGCAGGATTTCCGGCAGGGCCGGGCTGAAGGCCGGGTGGCAGGGATCGACACTCCAGGCCGAGCTCGACAGGTCACGCCCGAAGAGCCGGTCCAGGAAATCGCTCGGTCCGCCCAGCACATCATCCAGGACAAAGGCCCGGGTGCTCACTTCAGGAACTCCCGCACATCGGCCAGGCGCCCCGTCAGCGCGGCCGCGGCCGCCATGCCCGGGCTCATCAAATGGGTGCGCCCACCACGGCCCTGGCGCCCTTCGAAATTGCGGTTCGAGGTCGACGCGCAACGCTCGCCGGGCTTCAGCTTGTCGGCGTTCATTGCCAGGCACATGGAACAGCCGGGCTCGCGCCATTCGAAGCCGGCGGCCTTCAAAATCCGGTCCAGGCCTTCCGCCTCGGCCTGTTCCTTCACGAGGCCGGAGCCGGGAACGACCATGGCATGCACGCTGCCGGCAACCTGCTTGCCCTCGACCAAGGCAGCCACGGCCCGGATATCCTCGATCCGGCCATTGGTGCAGGAACCGATGAAAACCTTGTCTACTGTCACGTCCTGCAGACGCTGCCCGGCGGTCAGGCCCATATATTCCAGCGAGCGCAGCATCGCGGCGCGCTTGTTGGCATCCATCGCGGCATCCGGGGTCGGCACGAAACCGGTGATCGGCGCCACGTCTTCCGGGCTGGTGCCCCAGGTGATGGTCGGCGCGATATCGGCGGCGGACAATACGACCTCGCGGTCATAGCGCGCGCCCTCATCCGACGGCAGGGTCTTCCAATAAGCGACCGCCGCCTCGTATTCCGCGCCCTTCGGCGCCATCACCCGGCCCTTCACATACTCGAAGGTCTTCTCATCCGGCGCGATGATGCCAGCGCGCGCACCGCCTTCAATCGACATGTTGCAGACGGTCATGCGCCCTTCCATCGACAGGTCGCGGATCGCCTTGCCGGCATATTCGATGACATGGCCGGTGCCGCCAGCGGTGCCGATCTTGCCGATGATGGCCAGCACCAGGTCCTTGGCGCCGACGCCCAGCGGCAGATCGCCATCCACCGTGATGCGCATGTTCTTTGCCGGCTTCTGCAACAGCGTCTGGGTGGCGAGCACATGCTCCACCTCGGACGTGCCGATCCCGAAAGCAAGCGAACCAAAGGCGCCATGGGTGGCGGTGTGGCTGTCACCGCAGACAATCGTCATGCCCGGCAGGGTAAAGCCCTGTTCCGGCCCCACGATATGCACGATGCCCTGGCGGAGATCTTGGATGCCGAAATAGGGCACGCCGAAATCGGCCGCGTTCTTCGCCAATGTGTCGAGCTGGATGCGGCTTTCCTCGTCATCCACGCCCTTCGAGCGATCCGTCGTCGGCACGTTGTGGTCCGGCACGGCCAGCGTGCAGTCGGGACGGCGAACCTTGCGCCCGGAGGTACGAAGGCCTTCGAAAGCCTGGGGGCTGGTCACTTCATGGATCAGATGGCGATCAATATAGATCAGGCAGGTACCGTCATCCTGCACGTCCACCAAATGGCTTTCCCAGATCTTGTCGAACAGCGTCTTCGGCGCCGCCATGCCCATATCCTCCTAACCGGATCGCTCACTCTTGCCAGGACCGCCTGCCCAAGGACGGCCCCACCCGATGTCTCGAAGCCGAGTGGCCAACGCTGTCCGGCAACATGCGCCGGCCCTCGGATTCGAAAGGGACACCGGTAACAGACGCGAAGCCCCGGTATGCTTGCCGGGCCCGTCATCTGCCAGGGTGCCACCGGACCCTATATGCAAATAACGAACCCGCCACACTAGGGCCTTGCGGCGCGCAGGGCTTATTCCTGCGCTTCGGCAGCGACGTCCTTGGCCTTCACCTTCGGCTGCGGCATTTCGCCGGCACGCAGGTTCGAACGCTCCACGATACGCGCCGACTTGCCCGTGCGACCGCGCAGGTAATACAGCTTCGCGCGACGGACCTTGCCGCGGCGCACCACGTCAATGCCTTCGATACGCGGGCTGTACAGCGGGAAGGCGCGTTCCACGCCCTCGCCATAGGAAATCTTGCGCACCGTGAAGGAGCTGTTCAGCCCGGCATTCTTCTTGCCGATGCACACACCTTCGAAAGCCTGGATACGCTCACGGTTGCCTTCCACGACCTTCACGCGCACGCGCACGGTGTCGCCCGGGGAGAAATCAGGACGAGCTTCGACGGAGGAGAGGATCCTCTCCTTCTGCTCGGCCTCAAGCTGCTGCAGGATGTTCATGGTACCGGTCCTTTCTTCGAGACTAATCGTTTAATTCCATATTTTCGCGCCGGCGTCAGGAGACCTTGCGGGCCTGATGGCGCTGCCACAGATCCGGTCGGCGTTCGCGGGTGATCCGCTCCGCCTCCGCCCGGCGCCAGGCGCGAATGCGTTCGTGGTGCCCGGACAGCAGCACGTCGGGGACGGTACGCCCCTCCCACGCCTGCGGCCGGGTGTATTGCGGGTATTCCAGCAACCCGTCGGAAAAGCTTTCTTCCGACAGCGAGTCCGCCGTGCCCATCACTCCGGGCAGAAGGCGCACGCAGGCATCCAGCAACGTCAAAGCCGCCGTCTCCCCGCCCGACAGCACGAAATCGCCGAGGCTGACCTCGACCAGACCGCGCTTGTCCAGCACACGCTGGTCCACCCCTTCATAGCGACCGCAGAGCAGGGTAAGCCCCGGCCCCCGGGCCAATTCCTCCGCCAGAGCCTGGTCGAAGACCTTGCCGCGGGGGCTGAGATAGATTGCCGGCCCGGAGCGGTCCGCGACCGCGCCCAACGCCGCATCAACCACATCGGGGCGCATCACCATACCAGCCCCGCCGCCGAAGGGGGTGTCATCCACCGTTTGATGCCGGTCGGTGGCAAAGGCGCGGATGTCGAAACTTTCGAGCGTCCACACCCCCGCTTCCAGGGCCTTGCCGGCCAGCGACAGGCCAAGCGGCCCCGGAAACATCTCCGGGAACAGGGTCAGGACGCGGGCGGACCAGACGCTCATGCCTCGCCCTCTCCCGCTTCCGCCTGCTCGGGAACCTCGACCTCGGCGGGTGGATCAATCACCACCCGACGGGCCGCGACATCCACGACCGGAACCACCTCGCGCGTGAAGGGCATCAACTGGCGCCCGCCCCCCAGGACCGCGACATCCAGCACATCGCCGGCGCCGAAATCATGCAGAGCGGCAACCTTGCCGATTTCCGTCCCAGCCCGGTCGAACACCGGAAGGCCGATCAGGTCGGCATGGTAGAAGACATCCTCGTCCTCCCCCTCCGCCCTCGGCTCCGGAAGTGCAGACCGCTCGATCTGGATTTCGACACCCTTCATCGCCTCGGCGGCATTGCGGTCCCGCACGCCGTCGATGGTTACGATGGACAGGCCCTTGGCCTCGCCAAGGCGTTTCAGGCGCAGCACGTCGCCCGTTCCGCCATGGCAGAGCGGCGCATAGGCGAACAACGCCAGCGGGTCCTCGGTGAAGCTCTTCACCTTGACCGCGCCGCGCACGCCATGCGGGCCGGTGATCACACCAACCGTCAGCCGTTTCGCGTCCATTGCACCGGTTCCATCGAACATCGTGCGAAGCCATGCCCCGCCGCCCATGACCCCGCCTAAGCGGGATCAGCGGACGGGCCGGATCAGGCTGACGCCTCTTCAGCCGGTGCAGCAGCAGCGGCCGCAGCAGCGGCAGCGGCGGCTTCGGCCTTTTCGGCGCGCTCACGGGCGCGTTCCTGGGCCTTTTCCTTCGGCTTGTCCTGCTTGGTCTGCTTCGGCAGGCCGGGCTTGGCGATCAGATCGGCATCACCCAGGAAGCGGGCCACACGGTCCGACGGCTGTGCGCCGACCGCCAGCCAATGCTTCAGGCGCTCGGTATCCAGGCGGATACGCTCCGGATTGTCGCGCGGCAGCATCGGGTCATAGCTGCCCACCTTCTCGATGAAACGGCCGTCACGGGCGGCGCGGCTGTCGGCCACCACGATCCGGTAGTACGGGCGCTTCTTGGCACCGCCACGGGCGAGGCGAATTCGCAAGCTCATTATCCAAGGTCCTTTTCGTTGTCGTCGCTACTTGTATCGAAACACGAGGTTTAGTCAGTGGCCGGGATGGGTGCGCCTCAGCGGAACCCCGGGGGCAGGCCGCCCCCGCCGAAACCGGGCGGCAGCATTCCGGCTAGGCCGCGCCCGCCCTTCATGCCCATCTTGCCGACCTGCTTCATCATCTTGGCCATGGTCATATGCTGCTTCAGCAGCTTGTTCACGTCTTCCACCCGCACCCCCGACCCAGCGGCGATCCGCTTCTTGCGCGAGGCGTGGATGACTTTGGGGTTGCGCCGTTCCTCCGCAGTCATCGAGGAGATGATGGCTTCCTGGCGCTTCAGCATCTTTTCGTCGACACCGGCATTGGCGAGCTGGCCCTTCAGCTTGCCAACGCCCGGCAGCATGCCCATCAACCCGCCGAGGCCGCCCATCTTGCGCATCTGGGCCAGCTGGCTGGCCAGATCGTTCAGATCGAACTGGCCCTTCTGCATCTTGGCGGCAAGCTTTTCAGCCTCGTCCTGCTCGAAGACGGCCTGTGCCTTTTCCACCAGGGCGACGATATCGCCCATACCCAGGATACGGCCCGCGACCCGATCCGGCTGAAACTGTTCCAGCGCATCCAGCTTTTCACCGGTACCCAGCAGCTTGATCGGGCATCCGGCTGCGGCACGCATCGACAGGGCGGCACCGCCGCGCGCATCGCCATCGATACGGGTCAGCACGATGCCGGTCAGCCCGACGCGATCCTGGAAGGTCTTGGCGGTGACCACCGCATCCTGGCCGGTCATCGCATCGGCGACCAGCAGGGTTTCGGCCGGTCGGGTCTCCGCCTTCACCGCCGCGACCTCGGCCATCAGGGCCTCATCGATCGACAGGCGGCCGGCGGTATCCAGCAGCACGATGTCATAGCCGCCAAAGCGGGCGGCCTGCATGGCGCGCTTGGCAATTGCCAGCGGCGCCTGACCGGCCACGATGGGCAGGGTGGCCACGCCGGCCTGCTCGCCCAGCACCTTCAGCTGTTCCTGGGCGGCGGGGCGCGCCACGTCCAGCGAGGCCATCAGGACCTTCTTGCGGTCCCTCTCGCTCAGGCGTTTCGCCAGCTTCGCCGTGGTGGTGGTCTTGCCGGAGCCCTGCAGCCCGACCATCAGGATGGCGGCCGGCGGCTCGACATTGAAATGCAGATTGGAGGCTTCGGCATCGCCGCCGCCCAGCGTATCGACCAGCGTGTCATGAACGATCTTGACGACCTGCTGACCCGGCGTGACCGAACGCAGCACCTCGTTGCCGACCGCACGCTTGCGCACGGCGGCAATGAAATCCTTCACGACCGGCAGAGCGACATCGGCCTCCAGCAGCGCGACGCGAACATCGCGCAGCGCGGCATCCACGTCGCCCTCTTTCAGGGCGCCGCGCTTCTTGAGCCGCTCGAACACATCGCCGAGCCTGGAGGAAAGCGTATCGAACATATACCTTCGCCAATCGGTCAGTCAGCCCTGACTTACCCGCAACGCAAAACGCGCCAGTGCGCGATTCTCGCGGACTGGCGGAGCCCCTCGGGACCCATGTCGCTTTCCAATGCGGTCAGGACGGGCGGCTTTTAGGCGCAAAACAAGCACCACGTCAAGTCCCGCGGCGGATTACCGCGCCGCAGCGATTATGCACAACACCCGCGCATTCGGGTTGAATCCAATCCAATTCACAGCTATGCATCCATTGCGAGGAAATTAAACAGTCCTATGCAACAAGGATTGCCATGGCCCAGGAAGCCGCAATACGCAGAGGTGGAAAATCCCCCACCCGAACGCAGAGTACGCCCGCCCTGGCGATGCGCCTGCGCTATGAGCGGCTGCTGCACAGACTGACCCAACGTGACCTCGCCGACGAGTTGGGCATTTCCGTCTCGCAGGTTCAAAAATACGAGATGGGCCGCGCCTCCATTCCACTGGATCGGCTCAGCCAGATCTGCAATTTCATGGGCGTGCCTCCGGCCCATCTGTTGGAACCCATCGAACCGGACATGCCGGAACTGGAACGGCTGCGCGACAGCATCACCTTTGCCATGACCCTGATCCGCAACGGCGATCCCGATCTGCGTCGCAGCATGATGGCCCTCATCGAATCGGTGTTGGCCGATGAGGCTGCCCGGCGCTGACCCCGCCGCATAGCAACGCCTTTGCAATTCCTTAACACCGGGCGCATATAGAATTCATGGCGCCCTGTTCGGGCGTGACCAATCGGGTTGCATGGGCGATGATTCCGTTTCTGAAGATGCACGGGCTGGGCAATGATTTCGTGGTACTGGACCGCCGCGACGGCGCGCCGCGTCTGAAGCCCGAACTTGCCCGCCGGCTTGCCGATCGCCGCTTCGGGGTGGGCTGCGATCAGGTGATCGTGCTGGAACCGCCCGGCCGCGGTGATGCCGATGTTTTCATGCGCATCCTGAACCCCGACGGCAGCGAGGCTGAGGCCTGCGGCAACGCCACCCGCTGCATCGCCGATCTGGTGATGGAGGAAACCGGGGCAGGAGAGGCGCGCATCGAAACCCTGGCCGGCCTGCTGATCGGGCATCGTCAGGACGGCGGCCGTATGGTTTCGGTCGATATGGGCGCGCCCGGGCTCGACTGGGAAAAGATCCCCCTCGCCCGCGCCATGGATACGCTGGCGCTGGAGGGGGAATTCGCCGGTTTTCTCGCCCCCTGTGCCGTATCCATGGGCAATCCCCATATTGTTTTCTTCGTGCCCGACGCCCAGGCGGTCGCGCTGGAGAATGTCGGTCCGAAGATCGAACACGACCCACTGTTCCCGGCCCGGGCCAATATCGAATTCGCGACGATCCGGCCTGACGGGTCCATCGACCTCAGGGTCTGGGAACGCGGCGCGGGCATCACGCTGGCCTGCGGTTCCGGGGCCTGCGCAACCATGGTCGCGGCCGTGCGGCGGGGACTGACCGGTCGCAGGGCCGCAATCGACCTGCCGGGCGGGCGGCTTGAGATGGAATGGCGCGAATCGGACGGGCATGTGATCATGACCGGGCCGGTAGCCCTCAGCTTTCGGGGAGAATTCGCGGCAGCCTGACCGGGCACCCCAACCCTATGGGGCTTGCCATCACGGCCGGCTGCGCCAATTCTGATGAACATGGACATAAAGTCACGCCGCAAGATCATCCATCGTGCCGCCCTGCAGGATCAGGCGGATGCAATCGCCTCTGGCGAGGGCAGTGAGGTCGCGCGCCGGCAATCCCTGCTGAAGCTGTACAAATCCGTGCTCGAAAAAGGGCGGACGGAGGTGGAGCGGCGCTTCTTCGAGGATGGCGACGGCGCGCTATGCGTCGCCGGCAATGCTTTCCTGATGGACCAGCTGATCCGCGTCATCCATGACGTGATCGCCACCCGATTCTATCCGAACCCCAACCCGACCGATGAAGAGAAGCTGTCCATCGTCGCGGTCGGCGGTTATGGGCGTGGCGAACTTGCCCCCTTCTCCGACATTGATCTTCTGTTCCTGCATTCCTACAAGAAGAACCCTCGGATCGAGCAGGTGGTGGAGGCGATCCTCTACACCCTATGGGATCTGGGGCTGAAGGTGGGGCACTCTACCCGGTCGGTGGATGAGACGCTGCGCCAGGCGAAGGGCGACATCACCATCCGCACCGCTGTGCTGGAAAGCCGCTTTCTGTGGGGCGATCGCAAGCTTGCCGGCGAATTGGCCAAGCGCTTCCAGGACGAGATCGTGCGCGGCACCGGACATGACTTCGTGCAGGCCAAGCTGAAGGAACGCGACGAACGCCATGAACGGCTGGGCGGATCGCGCTATGTGCTGGAACCCAATATCAAGGACGGCAAGGGCGGGCTGCGCGATCTGCAAACCCTCTATTGGACGGCCAAATACCGCTACCAGGTGCTGGATGTGGCGGAATTGGTTGAGAAGGGCGTATTGACCAAGGCGGAGTTCGAAACCTTCGACCGCGCCCAGCGCCATTTCTGGACCCTGCGCTGCCATCTGCACTATCTGACCGGCCGGGCAGAGGAACGCCTGTCCTTCGACGTGCAGCCGGAACTGGCGCGGCGGATGGGCTATACAGACCATGCCGGTGCCGCGGCTGTCGAACGCTTCATGAAGCATTACTTCCTGGTCGCCAAGGAAGTGGGCGATCTGACCCGCATCTTCTGCGCAGGCTTCGAACTGGCCGACCGCAAGACCCCGCTGCTGTCCTTCGCCAAGCTGGCGCGCCGCAAGCTGGTCGACGGCTTCGTGCTGGACGGCGGACGGCTGAATCTCGTTTCCGCCGACCAGTTTGCGCGCACGCCCGTCGACATGCTGCGCATTTTCGACGTAATGCAGACCACCGGGCAGGACATCCACCCCGATGCGCTGAAGGCTATTCACCGGAACCTGAAGCGCATCACGCGCACAGTGCAGAACGACCCGGTCGCCAACCGGCATTTCCTGAATGTGCTGGCCGCCCGACGTGACCCGGAAAACACGCTCCGGCGCATGAATGAATGCGGCGTATTCGGCAAATTCGTGCCGGATTTCGGGCGTGTCGTGGCCCAGATGCAATATGACATGTACCATGTCTACACAACGGATGAGCACACCATTCGCGCGCTCGGCATCCTGTCGCGCATCGAGAACGGCCAGTTGAAGGAAGATCATCCACTGGCCAGCGAGATGATCCATTCCATCCAGTCGCGCGAAGCGCTCTATGTCGCGGTGCTGCTGCATGACATTGCCAAGGGGCGCGGCGGCGATCATTCGGAGCTGGGCGCCAAAGTTGCGCTCAAGCTCTGCCCGCGCTTCGGCCTGACGCCGGAAGAGACGGAAACGGTTTCCTGGTTGGTGTTGCACCACCTCGCCATGTCGGATTGTGCGCAGAAGCGCGATCTGGACGATCCGCAGACCATCCGGGATTTCGTGGCGCTGGTGCAGTCACCGGAGCGGCTGAAACTGCTGCTCTGCCTGACCGTAGTCGATATCCGCGCGGTTGGCCCCAAGGTCTGGAACAACTGGAAGGCCACCCTACTGCGCGACCTCTATCGCCGCGCCGAGGAGATGATGGTCGGCGCCTTCAAGGAACATGGCAGCGAGCGGCGTATCGCCGCCGAACATTCCTGGCTTGCCGCCGCGCTGACCGACCAAGGCTGGACCGAGGAAGATGTCCGTGCCCACCAGGACCGGCTGAGCGATTCCTACCTACTGTCGGTCGACCGGCCGACCCTGTTGCGCCATGCCGAATTCGTGCGCCAGGCGGAGCGTGATTCCAGCCCGCTCGCGCTTGACACCGCCATCGACCAGGCCTCGGGCGCCAGTGTGATCACCGTTTATACCGATGATCATCCGGGCCTGTTCTCCCGCATTGCTGGCGCGCTGGCCATGGCGGGGGCAACCGTGGTCGAAGCCCGCATCGCTACCTTGAAGAACGGCCGCGCGCTGGACAGTTTCCAGGTCCAGGATACGGCGGAAGGTGGCGCTTTCCAGCGCCCCGACAAGCTGGCCCGGCTGTCCGTGCTGATCGAACAGGCCTTGTCCGGCCGGCTGAAAGCCGCGGAGGAGTTGCGCAAGCGCGGCACGCAGATCCCCAAGCGCACCCGCGTATTCAAGGTCCCGGCCCGCGTGGTGATCGACAATACCGCCTCCTCCACCGCCACGGTGGTGGAGGTGAACGGGCGCGACCGTCCGGCCTTCCTTTATGATGTGACCCGCGCGCTCAGTGAATGCGGGCTGCAAATCGGCTCCGCCAAGATTTCGACCTTCGGCGAGCAGGCCATCGACGTGTTCTATGTGCGCGACGTCTTTGGCATGAAGGTGGACCATCAGGCCAAGCTGAAACAGATTCGCGAACGGGTGGCGGCAGCCATCGCCAATCCCGATTGCGAGCCGGCGAGCCCGTCCACCGGTCAGGCGATGAAGGAGACGCCGAAACCGGTCCGGCGTCGCCGTCTGCGCCCCTCCCTATCGGAAGCGGCGGAATAGGGCCGCGCCGGGGCAGGCACCCTGCCCCGAAAATGCCTCAATTCCCCCCCTGAAAGGCCTTGATCGCCTCCCTATATATAACCCGCTGAGACCTCCCCTCTCATCGAGGCTGGCCCCTCTCATACAGCCTCGAAGCGGTTCTGACCAAACCGCTGCGACCCCGACGGCCGCCGGTAAGTGCCCCCCAAGCTGACCACCGGCGGCCGTCCCCTCTTCCCTTGTTGAAAAGTCAGCTGGCGCGCTGCAGGCCGGCCGTAACCACGCCCGCGCCGATCAGAACCGAACCGCCGATGCGGTTGACCCAGGTCAACCCGCGCGGATTGGCAATGCGTGCGCGAAGGCTACCCGCCATCAGCGCATAGACCAGGGCATTCAGCCCGGCCAGCACCAGGAAGGTTCCGCCCAGCAGCACGAATTGCGGCAGGACAGGTGCATCATGCACCAGGAACTGCGGCAGGAAGGCCATGAAGAAGACGATGCCTTTGGGATTCAGCGCGGTGACGATCCAGGTCTGCACCAGCATGTCCTTGTGACGGCGCGGCGGGCGTGCGACCTCATCCATGTCCGGCGCCTGCGGCCTGGAGCGCCACATCTTGATGCCGAGCCAGACCAGATAGGCCGCCCCGATCCATTTCACGATGCTGAAGGCAAGCGCGCTGGCGGCCATCAACGCTCCAAGACCCGCCAGTGAAAAGACCATGGCAGTCAGATCGCCCAGCACGACGCCCGCCGTACTGGCCAGCGCGGCGCGCCTACCCTCGCTCAGCGCGTAGGACACGACCAACAGGATGGTCGGCCCCGGAATGATCAACAGAACCAGCGTCGCCGCGACATAGGCGAGATACAGCTCAACCGACATGATGCATGGGCTCCCAGATGAATGGATATCATCCTAAGCCACAGGCTATGCCTGGACGCAAGGGCGTCGAGGGAAAGGTCAGCGCGCCTTCCTTTGCCCCAGAAGGCCCAGCACGCCATAGCTCAGCATGGTCGTGCCCAGCAGACCGGCGAACCAGATCGCGCCGACCAGAATCCAGTCGATCGGTCCGCCCGCATCGGTGAAGCCTGACAGGGTAAAGCGCGCTACGACCCACAGCGCCAGCAAGCTGCCGATCAGGCCGAGACCTTCCGACAGCACCAGACGCCGCGCCGATAATGTGCGCTCCCGCCACAGCGTGACGGCGAAGGTCCCGACCGCCGCCAAGGCCAGCAGCAGCAAAATCCAGAAGGCGGCGCCCAGCACTTCCAGCGCCACGGCAAACAGAACGGACAGATCGAGTTCCTGCATGATCCAACGCCTCCCCTTCGGTCACGCGATGCCGCGCAGCATGGTCAGATAGGTGGGTTTGAGGGCAACCGTCTTCAGCACCCAGGTCGCCCACAACTCCTCCAGCGGTGCGATCACGCCGGGGAAGGATGGCATCAGATTGTTGTCATAGTCGAATTCCACCAGCATCGCCCGGCCATAACGAGTAATCAGCGGACAGGAGGTATAGCCGCCATAAACCGCCCGGCTCGGCTTGCCGGCGATGTCCCCCACCAGATGGTCGACGGCCACCGGCACCTGCCATTTCACGCTGGCCGCCGTCTTGCCCTTGGGCACGCCCGCGATATCGCCCACCCCGAAAATATTGGGGAAGCGTTTGTGGCGCAGCGTCGCCTTGTCCACCTCCATCCAGCCATCGGCGGCGAAGGGGCCTTCCTGCCAAGGCAAGTGCGAGTTCCGCACCGATTGCGGGGCGCGCATCGGCGGGATGACATTGATGAAATCATAGCCTTCTTCCACCACGCCCTGGGGGGTCTGGTAGCGCGCGATGCGCCGGTCCGGATCGATGCCGGCCAGCACGGAATCATACCGCGTCTCCACACCGCGATCGCGGAACAGCATACGGACTTTTTCCGACACGATGGGCACGCTGAACAGAGCCTTGTTATGGGCGCAGTAGATCAGCTTCGCCCGGTCGCGCATGCCCCGGCGCCGCAGGCTGTCGTCGGTCAGAAAGGTGTATTTCAGCGGCGCGCCGGCGCATTTCATTTCCGTGGCGGGCCGGCCGAACAGCCCGACCCCGCCTTTCTCCGCGAATGCGGACATCGCCCGCCAAGTGGCTTCGGCCGCCTCCGGCCCGGCATAGACGCTGCCCAGCCCGTTCGTGCCGATGCGGGCCACATCCATGCCTTCGATCGCGGCATAATCCAGCACCATGCCGGTAGCCACGATCAGATAGTCATAGCCCACCGATTTGCCGCTGGCCGTCACCACCCGGTTGCCTGCCGGATCGAACTCCGCCACCGCCTCCTCAATCAACTCGATGCCATTGGGCAACCACTCCCGCGTGGTGGATACGGAATAGGATACGGGCCGCAGCCCCGCCGCGATCAGAGTAAATCCCGGCTGGTAGTAATGCGTCTTGCGTGCATCGATCAGGGTGATGCTGGCCCCGTCCAGCCGCTTCACCAGCCGATTGGCCGCAGCCAGACCGGCGGCCCCGGCACCCACGATCACGATCCGGGCCTTGCTGGCAATCGGCGGGACTGTCTCCGCCCCCGCCAGCGCAGGCATTGCGACCACCGCCGCCCCGCCTGCAAGGCCCAGCTTCATTACTGCCCGGCGATCCAGCACCGAATTGTTCTGCTTACCAGACATGGGCTTACCTCCCGACCTCAGATTGCGACTTTTTATTAGAGTATTCTTATTTTAATCCATCGTCCTTGACCTGCATCAACGGACCAGAGCGCGAAGGCATGCGTCATCGATCCTTCATGCAGTTGACCCAATCGCTTCACGGCATTGAAAAACAATCACTTTAACCATACCGGCACTCATGCTCATTCGAAGGGGAACAGAGCTTATGACATCCGCATTCAAGACGGCCCTGCTGGCGGCCGCGACCCTGGCCATTGGCGCGACGGCGGCCCAGGCCAAAACCGACATCCAGTGGTGGCACGCCATGGGCGGCGAGCTGGGCGACAAGGTCAATGCCATCGCCGCGGAATTCAACGCATCGCAGAACGACTACAATGTCGTTCCGGTCTACAAGGGCACTTATGCCGAAACGATGACGGCCGCCATCGCCGCTTTCCGCGCGAAGCAGCAGCCGCATATCGTGCAGGTGTTTGAAGTCGGCACGGCTTCCATGATGGCCGCCAAGGGCGCCGTCTACCCGGTCTATCAGCTGATGAAGGATGCTGGCGAATCCTTCGACCCGTCCAACTATCTGTCCGCCGTGGTCGGCTATTACACGGACACGCAGGGCAACATGCTCTCCATGCCGTTCAACAGCTCGACCCCGGTGATGTATTACAACAAGACCGCCTTCCAGAAGGCCGGTCTGGACCCGAACAGCCCGCCCAAGACCTGGCCGGAGCTGGAAGCGGCCGCGCGCAAGATCCAGGCC
>Ga0209066_10002476_pt1 | contig 22387 bp, 26 predicted proteins | sample All_14_2_FD_187198 | JGI IMG/M metagenome (GOLD analysis project Ga0209066, IMG submission 187198) | Freshwater microbial communities in response to fracking from Pennsylvania, USA - Allegheny Zone_MetaG_DW_15 (SPAdes) (version 2) ... | reverse complement strand
GGGCCCTAAGGCCCAGGCCCCCCTGGGCCCTATAGGTATTGACATTTGTCAACTCACCCCCCATAATATACACAGGTGGACATTATGAAAAGCGGGCTGACCATACTTGCGGTGCTGGGCCTCCTCCTCGGGGGGGCTTCTTCCCTGCGCGCCGAGGGGGGCTTCAACCCCAACTATATGCCCGCCTCCTACTACGGAGAGAACGACCTGCGCGACTATTACCAGGCCAGCCAGATGATGCGCAAGCTCTCCGAATCCACCGTTTCCCTGTTCTCCCCCAGGGCCCTTGTTCGGGACGAAGCCAGCGGCGGCTACAGGCTGGGCAGCCGCACCCTGCAGGGCCGTTTCAACCTGCGGGAAGGCGAGGCCTTCGCGGGCCAGCCTTCCGAGGCCTATTGCTCGGGCGTGCTGGTGGGCCCGGACCTGGTGCTGACGGCGGGCCACTGCTTCAGGCCCCACCCCCGGGGCGGCCCCTGCAACCAGGTTAAATTCCTCTTCGGCTACGCGGTCAGCAGCGCCGGCGAGACCCCGTCCACTTTCCCGGCCGAGAACGTCTATTCCTGCTCTTCCATAGTGGCGCAGTACGTGCGCGAGGAGAAGGACGGGGCCGGCAACCATTTCAACTGCAGCAACGGCGCCTGCACCAACCTGCCGCTCAACGGCAACGGCGCCGATTTCGCCCTGGTGAGGCTGGACCGCAGGGTGAGCGGCCGCTACCCTCTGGCCATCAGCCGCACGGCCGTGCGGGCGGGAGCCAGCGTTGGCGCCATCGGCTATCCCAGCGGCCTGCCGGTCAAGATACAGGAAGAGGGCGCCCGGGTGCGCAGCGTCACCAATAACGGCTTCTTCGTGGCGGACCTGGACACTTTCGGCGGCAATTCGGGCAGCCCGGTCTTCAACATGCAGACCTTCAAGATAGAGGGCATCCTGATCCGCGGCGGCGTGGACTACGTCTATAACGCGCCCTCTTCCACCGTCACCGTGGAGGATCCGGGCAACCCCTACCAGTTCGAACCGGGCCGGGCCAACTATTACGAGCAGGACGGCGGCCGCGGCGAGGACGTGACGCTGATTACCGAGGTGCAGGAGTTCATCCCCAGGAGCGAGATGGAGGCCGCGCTGGACGCGGCGGCCAGCCAGCGGGCCCGGCAGGGGACCCAGCCCAGGGTGCAGCCGGCCGTCTATACCCCCGGCCCCAATAGCGGCTTCCAGGTGCAGCCCGCCGTGTACACCATGCCCGAGGTGCCCGACCCCCAGCCCATCAGGATCTGACGCCGCGACAATAAGCGGCCAGTGAGAGCGAGACGCCCCCCGCGGGGCGTCTCCTTTTTTGCGGGAGCGGGAGGTCAGTCTTTGCGGCGGTCCACTATGAAGTGGCTCTTTTCGGCGGCTTTGGCGCCCTTCTTCAGTTCGGTGCCGATATTGCTCACCTGGGCGAAGGAATGCAGCGGGCGGGCGGTGTTATGCACTATGCCGATGGCTATGGCGAGGAAGGGGAACTGCTTGATGTTGCCCTGCCGGTCGGTAGCCACGATATGGCCGGCCTCGCGGTCGGCCTTGCTGTAGAAGGAGGGGGCGATCTCGTCGAAGGCGTGCGTGATGCGCGACGCCAGCTCTTCGGAGCGCTCGTAGGTGGTGACCACTATGAAGTCGTCGCCGCCTATGTGGCCGATGAAGTCCTCGGAATTCTCGTTCTGGATGGTCAGCTTGACCAGGAGGTTGGCCGTGGCCTTGAGCACGCGGTCGCCGGCCTCGAAACCGTAGGTGTCGTTGTAGGCCTTGAAATTGTTGAGGTCCAGGTAGAGCACGGCGAAGGGCCCGCCCTTGGCGATCTCGCGTTCCACCCTGGCCTGGATGGACGGGTTGCCGGGCAGGCGCGACAGGGGGTTGGTGTCGAGCACCTGCTTGTTGCGCTTTAGGATCATGCGGATGCGCGCCACCAGCTCGTCGGCGTCCACGGGCTTGATGAGGTAATCGTCGATGCCCATGCTCAGGCCCTTGAGCTTGGCCTGCTTCTCGCCGTGGGCCGTCACTATCATGATGGGGATATGGGCGAAGAGCGGGTTGTTCTTGAGGTCCTGCGCCACCTCCAGCCCGTTCTTGCGCGGCATGTTGTAGTCCAGCACTATGATGTCGGGATGGGTCTCGAAGACCGCCTTGAGGGCCTCCACGCCGTCGGTAGCCGTGACCACCTCGAAGCCGGCGTATTCTATCATCTCCTTCATCAGGAAAAGCAGTTCGGTCTGGTCGTCGGCCATCAGCACCCTGGGGCGGGCGGCTTTGACCGGCTCGGCGCCGGGCTCGGCTTTGGCGGGCGCGGCCGCCGTCTGCTCCTCTATGAGCTTAACGAGCAGGTCGCCGGGGATCTCGCGGGCCACTATCTCGGGCAGGCCGGTCAGCACGCCGCGCTCCTGGTAGTTCTCCAGGCGCAGCGCGCTTAAAATTATGATCGGGATCTTCGCCGTGCCGGCCGACTCCTGCATCTCTTCCATGATGGCGAAGCCGTCCTTGCCGGGCATCATCAGGTCCAGCAGCAGGACGTCGGGCTCCTCGGAGTGCAGCACGTCCATGACGGCCGCGGGGTTGTTTACCACCACCGGGCGGTAATTATTGGCCTCGAGGAACATCTTGACCAGGTCGGAAAATTCGGTGTCGTCGTCGGCCACCATAACGGTCTGCTGGGCGCCCTCTTTGGGCGGCGCGGCTTTGGCCAGCGCGGCCTTGAGCGCCTCGAAGTCCACCGGCTTGGTGAGGTAGCCGCAGACCCTGGGCGAAGGGCCGGTCACGATCTCCGTCTTCGGGGTCTGGGAGAAAATTATTATCTTCTGGGTCTCGGTGAAGGGGTTCTTCTTGACCTCGTTGATGAAGTCGAGCGGGTTGAAGGCCTGGATGAGGATGTTGAGGATCACCAGGTCCGGCTTCCAGTTCTGCACGGCGGTGACGGCCTGCTGGAAGCCGCCCAGCGACTGCACGTGGTAGCCCTTGCCCTCCAGGAAGGCGGTCAGCGCCCCGGCTGAAGCGTCGGTGTCCACGAGCAGGATTTTTTTCGCCTCGGCGGCCATAGTTCTGATTTTAACATTCTTTTGGAAACCCCGCTAATCAATAATTGTAAAATCTATGCGTGGCAAAAAGAGAGAATTATTGGGAGCACGCTCAGATAGGGCTGGAGCTGGCGGCCGCCGTGCTGGCCGGGTTCTGGGGCGGCTGGTGGCTGGACAAGAAGCTGGGCACGGCGCCCTGGCTGATGCTCCTGGGCGCGGGGCTGGGCCTCGCGGCCGGCTTCTACGTGGTGGCCAAAGAGCTTTTTAATGACGGGCCCCCGCCGGCCGGGGGGAAAAAATGATCCCCTCGGCGCTACACGCGGCGGCTTACGGCGCCCTGCTCGGGGCCCTGGCCGGCTGGCTGTCGCGGCTGGCGCTCAGAAAGGTCATAAATTCCTCCGACAGCGTGTTTTTCTCCGTTTTCGTGGGCGGCATCTTCGCCCGCCTGGGGCTGCTCCTGGCCGCCATTTGTCTGCTGCGCCATGAAAAACATATAATTATCATTCTGTTCGCGGCGAGCATGATACTGGTGCAGATGTTTTTCGAGGTTTTCCCTATAAAGCATGGGACTAAAAGAAATACTTGAGCATCATGTCGTAGACCATGTGTATACCTGGGTCGCGCTCGGCCCGCTGAACCTTCCTATTTCCAAGCATTTGCTGATGATGGGCATCGCGTCCTTCATCCTGCTGGTCATTTTCCCCCTGGTCATCCGCAGCCGTTCGGCGGCCCTCGCCGTGCCCCGCGCTATGATAGAGATCGTGGTGCTGTTCCTGCGCGACGAGGTGGTGGTCCCGAACATGGGCCATAAGGGCGCGGCCTATACCGGCTATTTCGCCACGCTGTTCTTCTTCATCCTCATAATGAACCTCATCGGCCTGGTGCCCTACGGCGCCACGGCCACCGGCAACCTGGCCGTCACCGGCGGGCTGGCGCTGACCACCTTCGCGCTCATCAACTTCACCGGCATAAAGGAACAGGGCCTGGTGGGCTACTTCGCGCACATGGTGCCCAAGGGGATCCCCGGCTGGCTGTACCTGCCGATGTTCGTCATAGAGCTGCTGGGCCTGTTCATCAAGACCGCGGCGCTCTGCATCCGTCTTTTCGCCAACATGATAGCGGGCCACATCGTCATCCTGGTCTTCATCAGCTTTATCTTCATCTTCGGCTCGTTCGGGGTGGGCGTGGGCCTCGGGGTGGCGCCGGTTTCCATCGGGCTGGTGTTGTTCACGCTGCTGCTGGAACTGCTGGTGGCTTTCCTGCAGGCCTATGTTTTCGCCATGCTGACGGCCATTTTCGCGGGCGCGGCGATGCACCCGCACTAAAGTAAGCCGCGGGCAAACTGATTTCGGAAGCGTTTTTACAACTTAATTGGAGGTAGTACAATGAACGACCTTACATTCCTCGGACTCGGCTACATCGGCGCCGGCCTCGGCGCCGGCCTGACCCTCATCGGCGCCGGCCTCGGCATCGGCAAACTGGCCGCGGCCGCCCTCGAGGGCACCGCCCGCCAGCCCGAAGCCGGCGGCGCGCTGCGCACCACCATGATCATCGCCGCGGCCCTCATCGAAGGCCTCGCGTTCCTCGCGCTGGTCATCTGCATGCTGGCCGTGATGAACTTCGCCATGCCCAAGGCCCCCGCGGCCGCCGGCGCCGCGCAGAGCCAGGCCCAGCACTAAATAGCGATAGAGAGGTCGGCGGCCCGCGGGGTTAAGCCCCGCGGCGCCGTACTGGAGCTGATATGGAAGCATTGATAAAGCCCGAATTCGGGCTCATGTTCTGGACTATAACCTGCTTCGTCCTGCTGGCGCTGTTGCTGTCGCGCACGGCGTGGAAGCCGCTGCTCGCGGCCGTGGAGGAGCGCGAGCGCGCCCTCAGGCACGACAGGCACGCCGCCGAGACCGCCCGGGCCGAGGCCGAGAAGGCCCGCGCCGAGCTGGACGCGAAACTCGCCGAGCTGAAGGCCGAGATCGCCCGGCGCATGGAAGAGGCGCGGGTCTCGGCCGAGAAGGAAAAGGACGTCCTCATAGAGGAAGCCCGCAAGAGCGCCGGCGTTATCGTGGACACGGCCCGCCGCGAGATCGAGACCCAGAAGGCCGAGGCCGTGCGGGAGCTCAAGAACAAGGTGGCCGAACTGGCCGTGCTGGCGGCCGAGCGCATCCTGCTCAAGCAGCTGGACCACCGCGCCAACACCGACCTGGCCTCCAAATACCTCGCCGAGATAGAGAAGGAAAAGCCCGAGCTGAAGCTGGGGAACAACTGATGGACTCGAGCGCCAGGATACTCGCCAAACGCTACGCCAGGGCCTACATGGGCCTGGACGGCAAGGCGCATACCCCGGCGCTGGAGGCCGCGGCCCGCGCCAAGCTGGAGGGCCTGCGCAAGATCTTCGAGGCCGCCCGGCCGCACCTGAAGGTGCTGACGCATCCCGCCCTCAACAGCGAAATGAAGCTGCTCGTGCTGGGAAAAGTGCTGGGCCCGGCCAACACCGGCCCCGCTGCGGCCTTCGCGGACCTGCTGGTGCGCCAGAACCGCTTCGGCCTGCTGGAAGACATCATGCAGGGCTGCCTGCACCTCAACGATAATTTCTGCGGCGTGGTGCGGGCCGAGGTTTACAGCCGCTACCCGCTTTCCGAGGGGGAAGTGAAGCGGATCACCGCCCTGCTGGCCGCCTCCTCCGGCAAGAAGATAAGCCTGCGCCAGGTAATAGCCGAGCGGGTACTGGGCGGCTTCGAGATAAAGATAGGCGACACCGTGATAGACGCCACCGCGCGCGGCAGGCTGGAGGCCATGAAGGCCCGCCTGCAGAAAGGATAGCTTTATGATAAGACCAGAAGAGATCACCGATATCATCAAGGGGCGGATAGAGAAATTCATCCCCGACGCCCAGCTTTCGGAGGCCGGCCAGGTGCTGCAGATAGGCGACGGCATCTCCCGCATCTACGGCCTGAGCAGCGCCGTGGTGGGCGAGCTGGTGGAGTTCGAGGGCGGCGTGGCCGGCATGGTGCTCAATATCGAGCGCGAGAACGTCGGCGCCGTCATCATGGGCTCGGACACCCTCATCAAGGAAGGCGACCGCGTGAAGCGCACCGGCCGCGTGCTGGAAATACCCGTGGGCCCCGAGCTCATAGGCCGCGTGGTGGACGCCCTCGGCAACCCCATCGACGGCAAGGGCCCGCTCAACGCCAAGAAGAAGCGCCCCGTGGAAGTGATCGCCCCCGGCGTGGTGGAGCGCCAGCCCGTCAAGGAACCGCTGCAGACCGGCCTCAAGGCCATCGACGCCATGATCCCGATAGGCCGCGGCCAGCGCGAGCTCATCATCGGCGACCGCCAGACCGGCAAGACCGCCGTGGCGCTCGACGCCATCATCAACCAGAAGAACGAGCCCGCCGACAAGCGCCCCATCTGCATCTACGTGGCCATAGGCCAGAAGCAGTCCACGGTCGCCCGCGTGGCCAAGACCCTCGAGGACAACGGGGCCATGGAGTATTCCATCATCGTCTCCGCCTCGGCCTCGGACCCGGCCTCCATGCTTTACCTCGCCCCCTACACCGGCTGCGCCATAGGCGAGGAGTTCATGTGGAACGGCAAGCACGCCCTGGTCATCTACGACGACCTCTCCAAGCACGCGCAGGCCTACCGCCAGATGTCGCTCTTGCTGCGCCGCCCCCCGGGCCGCGAGGCGTACCCCGGCGACGTGTTCTACCTCCATTCCCGCCTGCTCGAGCGCGCCTGCAAGCTCTGCGACAAGAACGGCGCCGGCTCGCTGACGGCCCTGCCCATCATCGAGACGCAGGCCAGCGACGTGACGGCCTACATCCCCACCAACGTCATCTCCATCACCGACGGCCAGATCTACCTGGAGTCGAGCCTCTTCCACTCCGGCATCAAGCCCGCCGTCAACGTGGGCATCTCGGTGAGCCGCGTGGGCAGCTCGGCGCAGATCAAGGCCATGAAACAGGTGGCCGGCCAGCTGCGCCTGGACCTGGCGCAGTACAACGAGCTCGCGGCCTTCGCGCAGTTCGGCTCCGACCTCGACAAGGCCAGCACCGACCTCCTCAAGCGCGGCCAGCGCATGGTGGAGCTCCTGAAGCAGGACCAGTACACGCCGATGCCGGTGCAGGAGCAGGTGGCGGTGCTGTTCGCCGGCACCCGCGGCTACCTCGACGAGGTGGAGCTGGAGAAGGTGCGGCAGTTCGAATCCTCGCTGGTGAAATACCTGCGCGACTCCTACGCCAACCTGCTGGCCGACATCGCCGACAAGAAGCACCTGGACCAGGCCCTGGAGCAGCGCCTCGCCGACGCGATCACCGACTTCAAGAAGAAGTTCGTTTAAGAAGGGCATATGAAAAAATACCTCGTCACCGGCGGCGCCGGGTTCATAGGTTCCAACATAGCTTTCGCGCTCGAGGGCGAGCGCAAGGCCAAGGTGACGGTGCTGGATAATTTCTCCTCCGGCCATTACAAGACCCTGCTGGGCTTCGGCGGCGAAGTCATAACCGGCGATATCCTGTCCGACGGCTGGTTCGCCCGGGCCGGCAAGGTGGACGCGGTCTTCCACCAGGCCGCGCTGGTGGACACCACCGTGGCGGACCAGCGCGCCATGATGGAGGCCAACGTGGACGGCTTCCGCAACGTGCTGGAGTACGCGCTGCGCTCCGGCGTGAAGCGCGTGGTGTACGCCTCCTCGGCGGCGGTCTACGGCAATTCCCCGTGCCCCATGCACGAGGACCAGGCCCCGACCCCCGAGAACGTCTACGGCTTCTCCAAGGCCATCATGGACAACGTCGCGGCGGAGTTCGCGGCGGCCCACAAGGACATGACCATCGTCGGCCTGCGCTACTTCAACGTCTACGGCCCGCGCGAGTACTACAAGGGCAAGATGGCCAGCATGGTCTTCCAGCTCTACAGCCAGATGAAGGCCGGCAAGCGCCCCCGCATCTTCAAGTTCGGAGAGCAGCTGCGCGACTTCGTCTACGTCAAGGACATCGTGCGCGGCAACCTCAACGCCCTCGACGCTAAGAGGTCATGCGTCTGCAACCTGGCCTCCGGCAAGCCGGGCAGCTTCAACGAGGTGATAGAGGCGCTCAACAAGGCGCTGGGCAAGAGCCTCGCTCCCGATTATTTCGACAATCCCTACGCTTTCTACCAGAACAAGACGCAGGCCGACCTGCGCCAGGCGAAGGCGCTGCTGAACTACCGGCCCGAGTGGAGCCTGGCGGACGGCATCGCCGATTACGCGGAGATCCTGCAGAAGACTAAGATCTGAGATTTATATGGCTTCACTGCGCGACATACGCAAGCACATCTCTTCGGTAAAGAGCATCAAGCAGATCACCTACGCCATGAAGATGGTGGCCGCCGCGCGCATCAAGCGCGCCCAGAATTCCATCCTGGCCTCGCGGCCCTTCGCCATGGAAATGGACCGCGTGATCGCGGACCTCTACTGCGAACTGGGCGAAGAGGACCTGGCGGGCACGGCCGCCAGGGAGCTGTTCTGCGAACGGCCCCTGGACGGGATCCGCTGCCTGGTGCTGGTCACGGCGGACAAGGGCCTCTGCGGCTCTTTCAACACGAACCTGCTGAAGGCCGCGGCGGCCTGGCTCAGGGAGCACCGCGGCCAGAAGATCTGCGCGGTGGCCGTCGGCCGCAAGGGCAGGGATTTCCTGCGCCGCCTCAAGGGCCTGGACCTGGAGATCGTGCACGAGATGGTGGGCGTCTTCCCCAAGGTGGGCTACATGCACGCGCAGCTGCTCTCCGAGGCCGTCCTGAAGCTTTACGGCGAGCGGCCCGTGGGCAAGGTGACGCTGATCTACAACGAGTTCAAGTCCATGCTGGCGCAGCGCATTGTTTCCGACCAGCTGCTGCCCCTGAAGTCGCATATCCTGGGCTGCGCGGCCAAGGGCCGCTCCGGCAGTTTCTCGTTCGAGCCCGGTAAGGCCGAGCTGCTGGGCGCGCTGCTGCCCCGGCATATAACCGCCCAATTTTACCGCATGCTGCTGGAATCGCAGGCCGCGGAGCTCGCGGCGCGCATGAGCGCCATGGAGGCCGCCTCCAAGAACGCCTCGGAGCTGATAGAGGGCCTGACGCTGAAGATGAACAAGACCCGACAGGCCATGATCACCACGGAGCTCAACGAGATCGTCAGCGGCGCCGAGGCTTTAGGCGGGTGACGCGGCGGTACGTCGGGCAGGCCGGAACGCAAAACGCGCTCGCGCACACCGTGCGCTCGCTCCGCGATTCGGCCCTCGCGCTTATGCAAGCTCGGGCCTCACGAGGGTTTTGCTAATCCGGCCAGCCCGCCGTGCCGGGGTAGCTGGTGGTGAGAAGATTTAAGGAGTTACTTATGAATACAGGAAAGATTGTGCAGATCATCGGGCCGGTGCTGGACATCGAGTTCCAGCAGGGCCAGCTGCCCAGGATCTTCAACGCGCTGCGCATCAAGTACAAGGAAGACGGCGCCGAGAAGACGCTGGTGGCCGAGGTCGCGCAGCACCTGGGCGACAATACCGTGCGCGCCATCACCCTGGGCCCCACCACGGGCCTGGGCAAGGGCATAGAGGTCAAGGATACCGGCGCGCCGCTCCGGGTGCCCGTCGGCGAGGCCTGCCTGGGCCGCCTGATGGACGTGCTGGGCGAGCCCAAGGACTACCGCGGCCCCATCGACACCAAGGAGACGCTGCCCATCCACCGCGACCCGCCGCCCCTGACCGAGCAGAAAACCTCCCCCGAAATTTTCGAGACCGGCATCAAGGTCATCGACCTGCTCGCCCCCTTCATGAAGGGCGGCAAGGTCGGCCTGTTCGGCGGCGCCGGCGTGGGCAAGACCGTGGTCATCATGGAGCTCATCAACAACGTCGCCCGCGAGCACAAGGGCTGCTCGGTGTTCGGCGGCGTGGGCGAGCGCTCCCGCGAGGGCAACGACCTGTGGCTGGAGATGCAGGAGTCCAAGCTCTCCGACGGCTCCACCGTGCTCTCCAAGACCGCGCTGGTTTACGGCCAGATGAACGAGCCGCCCGGCGCCCGCGCGCGGGTGGGCCTGACCGCCCTGACCCAGGCCGAGTATTTCCGCGACCAGAAGGGCCAGGACGTGCTGCTGTTCCTCGACAACGTGTTCCGCTACGTGCTCGCCAACGCCGAAGTGTCGGCGCTGCTGGGCCGCATGCCGTCGGCCGTAGGCTACCAGCCCACGCTGACCACCGAGATCGGCTGGCTGGAGGAGCGCATCACCTCCACCCAGAAGGGCTCCATCACCTCCATCCAGGCCGTCTACGTGCCCGCCGACGACCTGACCGACCCGGGCGTGGCCAACGTGTTCACGCACCTCGACGCCACCGTGGTGCTGTCGCGCTCCATCGCCGAGCTCGGCATCTACCCTGCCGTGGACCCGCTGGACTCCACCTCCCGCATCCTCGACCCGCGCGTCATAGGCAACGAGCATTACAACACCGCCCGCGGGGTGCAGAAGATCCTGCAGCGCTACAAGGAGCTGCAGGACATCATCGCCATCCTCGGCATAGACGAGCTGTCCGACGAGGACAAGAAGACCGTCAGCCGGGCGCGCAAGATACAGAAGTTCATGTCCCAGCCGTTCTCGGTGGCCGAGAAGTTCACGGGCCGCCCCGGCAAGTACGTGCCGCTCAAGGAGACCATCCGCAGCTTCCAGGAGATCCTCAGCGGCAAGCTCGACGACCTGCCCGAGCAGATCTTCTGGATGGCCGGCGGCATAGAAGAGGTCCTCGAGCGCTCCAGGAAACAGTAGGCCTATGGAAAAGAAACGTCTCCTGCTTACTATCGTCACCCCGGAAAAGACCGTGGTGGCGGACAAGGCCGTGGATTTTGTGACCGTCCCGGCCCTGGGCGGCGAGATGGGCGTGCTGCCCGGCCACGCGCCGTTCGTGGCGCAGCTCAAAGAGGGCATGATGCATTACACCGATGGCCGCCACAAGGAGGTCTTCGCCGTGCTCAGCGGCTTCGTGGAGATCTTCAGCGACCGCGTGCTGGTGCTGGCGGAAGGGGCCGAACTGGCCAAAGAGGTGGACGAGGAGCGCGCGCGCCAGGCCCTGCAGAAGGCCAAGGATAAACTGGCCGTGCGCGGCGCCGACCTGGACCTGGACGAGGCCAACGCGGCCCTGCGCCGTGCCGCCGTGCGCCTGAAGGTGGCCGAGTACAAGCGCAAGCACAAGCTGTAAGCCCCCTTGGGGCTAAAGAAGAGCCGCCGCGGCCCACGGGCCGCGGCGGTTCTTCTTTTGAGGGAAGTTTTTTCGCTACATTCCGAAGGCGTAGGACAACTGCAGCAGCAGCTGCCGCCCCGGCTGCCGGTAGCGGTCGGGGGGGCGGTTGGAGGTGTGGTAGTACCTGCCGTTGAAAATATTTCTGCCTATCAGCCTCGCCGTGAGGCCGTCGGAATCCAGGAAGGTCAGCGTGGAATCGGTTACGAAAGCGGCGCCCACGTAGCCGCCGCCGGTGGCCGCTATGGTCGAGGGATTCTTCCTGCGGCTGGTCCAGCGTCCTTCCAGGTCCAGCTTCACCTGCCTGCCGAAGGCGTAAAAAAGACCGGCCCCGGCGCCGTGGCGGCTGATCTCGGCTATGGCGTCCCCGCCGCCGTCTTCTGAGTCCTGGAAGGCGTAGTTCGCCCTTGCCTTCAGGCCGCCCAGCGCGTACTCCGCCCGCGCCTCCAGGCCGAGCGTCTCAATGCTGCCCGCGTTGACCCAGCGGTTGGCGGCGCCGTCGAGGGTATGCAGGCCGCGGAGCTTGTTGCGGTAAAAAGAAAGTTCCGTCCTGAAGTTGCCGCTGAAATCGTACTCACCGGCGAGCTCGCCGGAGCGCAGCTCTTCGGGGGCGAGCCCGGGATTGCCGGCGCCGTAAGTGAGGTCCCAGGGCTTGGGCGCGCGGAAAGCTTCGGCGTAGAGCAGCTTGAGCGTCAGCTTCCCGCGGCTGTAAACCAGGCCGGCGCGGGGGGTGTTCACCTTGCCGTAGCTGCTGCTGTTGTCGTGCCGCAGGCCGCCGGTGAGCCGGAAGCCGGGGGCGAAGTCGCAGCGGGCCTGGGCGTAGAGGCTCAGGAGCTCGTTGGAGGCTAAGGCCGGGGAGGCCGGGGCCGCCGGTCGGACCAGGGGGTCCCCGCTCCAGGAGGTGGCGAAATCCCTGGCCAGGTTTTCATGCTCCGCCGCGGCGCCGCCGGTCACTTCTACCGTTTCGGCGGGGCTGTAGCGCAGCTGGGTCTCCAGGCCGAACAGCTCGTTGGGCCGGTACTGGCCCTGCTGGCCGCAGGTGGAGCATACGGTGTCGTAAATCCTGGTTATGGTGTCGTCCAGGACCGTGGTATCCCTGTAGTAGAGCCTGGATTCGAGGGCCCAGGCGGCGGGTTTCTCATAGCTGTATTTAAGGTAGGCGTTCGTGAATCGGATATGCCAGTTCGTGCCGAAATCTATGAGGCCCGTCCCGGCCGTAGTTTCGTTGGTGGCTATGGAGGAGCGCTTGTCCTGGATGAGGAGGCCCAGGGTGAAGTCCTTGTAAACCAGTTTGCCGTCGAAAGACCCGTCCTCCTCGAAATTTTCCATCCCCTGGGACCAGTTGCCGTCGCCCCGGTTCCCTCTCAGGGAATCTTTGTCGGTGCGGCTCAGCTTGCCTGAAAGGCTCACGCCGTAACCGAGGGCCTCGTCATGGCGGCCGTATTTGAAGTCCAGGGCCCGGGTCCCGAAGCTTCCGGCCAGGGCGCTGCCGGCGCCGCCCCGGAGGTCGCGCGGCTCGTTGGTTATGAGGTTTATCACGCCCGAAACGGCGTTGGTGCCGTAGAGCGCCGAGGCCGGGCCGTAGACCACCTCTATGCGCTTGACGTTGGCCAGGTTGTGCTGCGCCCCGGCGTAAAAGCCGCCGGAGTTCAGCTCGTTCACCTGCACCCCGTCCACCAGCAGCAGGATCAGGTTGTTCTGGCTGGGCAGGCCGCGCAGGAAGACGTAGCTGTTGAAGCCGGAGATGTTCCTGAACTGGAAGCCGGGCAGGCCGGCCAGGGCTTCTTCGAGGGTCTGGTAGCCGCGTTCCCTGATCTGCTCCGCCGTTATCACGCGTACGGTGGCGGGGGCCCGGCGCGCCTGTTCGGGCTCCCTGGAGGCCGAAACCACCTCGATATTCATCAGTTCCTCCAGGTCGTAGGAGAGGAGTTCGCGCAACCCCTGGCTGGCGCCGCCGGCGCCGGCCGGCGCCGCGCAAAAGAGGAAAATAAGCGGGACTAGTATAGGTCGCATGTCTGTCTCCCGTTAAAAACCGGACGCGCCCTCAGGGCCCGTCCCGGATTACCCTGGACAATTCAAGCAGCCGGTAGTTGATCCTGACGCCGGCCTCCCTGGCCGCCCTCAGGTTGATCTCAAGTTTAACCCGGCCTTTTTCAGTGCTGAAGCCTATCACGCCCCCCGCGCCGGCGAAGCCAGGCATGGAGCTGACGGTCAGCGCCCCGCGGCCGACCAGGGACCGGGCTATGGCCGGGGCCCGCTTATCCAGGGAGCGGCCGATGAAGAGGATGCGGCAGGAGGCCAGGCCGCTTTCGTCCTCTCCCAGCAGCCTGACGCGGGTCTTCAGGCCCAGGACCTCGGTTTCCGGCAGATGGGAGAGCGGCGCGTTTACCGGGTCTTTGCCAAGGGCGCAGATGTCGAAATGCGCGGGAGCGCTGCTGACCGCCGTTTTCTCCCACTCCACGAAGCGGGTGAAGTTATAGATATAAGCGGCCTTGACCTCCGCCTCGCTGACCTCCGCGGCCCCGGCCGGCGCGGCGGCCAGGAGCGCGGCCGCGGCCAGCGCGGTGCGGAGGGAGGTTTTCAGGAGGCAGGCTGTTTTCATGGCGCGCCGAGCTTTCGCTTATTTCTTGTTCCCCGGCATGTCCGGGTAGAGTTCCCTGGAACACTGCGGGCAGAGCCCGTGTGTGAATTCCGCGTCCGTCCGCTTGCTGATATATTCTTCCATGGCCTGCCAGTCGCCGCCGGCGGTGCGGATGCGCTTGCACTTGGCGCAGGTGGGCAGCAGGCCCGAGAGGGTCTTTACCTTAGACAGGGCCTTTTCCAGGCTGGCGATGAGCTCGGCCTGCTTGCGGTTCAGGGCGTTGCGCTCTATGGCGTAATAGACGGCCCGCACCAGCAGCGCCGGGCTGAGGTCTCCCTTTACTATGTAGTCCTGCGCTCCCAGTTTGACCAGCTTTATAGCCAGCGCCTCGTCGTTGGTGACGGTCAGCAGCAGCAGCGGGATGCCCGGCGCCGCGCGCCGCAGGCTTTCGAAGGTTTCCTGCCCGCGGCTGTCCGGCAGGTTCAGGTCGGCCACTATCGCGTCGCAGGGGCCTTCCCGCAGCACGGCCAGCGCCTCTTTGAGGCTGGCGGCGCAGGCCAGGCGCATGGGGACGGCCTGCGCTTTCTTGAAAACCTCCCTGGTCAGGGTAAGGTCGTCCGGATTGTCCTCGACGAGGAGCACCTTGAGCGGTTTGTCGTTCATAACTGTAGCCCTTCCCGGGGCGTATCCGGCGCCCCTTCCTTGTTTTTTCCGGCTGCCCCGCGCCCGCCGCGCAGGGTGAAATAGAATGCCGCGCCTTTATCCTCTTCCGCTTCCGCCCAGACGCGCCCGCCGTGGCGCTCTATGATGCGCTGCACCGTGGTCAGCCCGATGCCGGTGCCCGGGAAATCGGCCGGGGCGTGCAGCCGCTGGAACGGCCGGAAGAGTTTCCCGGCGTATTTCATGTCGAAGCCTTTGCCGTTGTCGCGCACGAAATAGGCCAGGTCCCCGTTCCTGTGCTCGGCCCCGAATTCTATGCGCGGGGCCGGGGTGCGGCCGGTGAATTTCCAGGCGTTGGACAGCAGGTTCTCCAGCACTTCGCCGAGCAGCACCCTGTCGCCCTCGGCCGACAGGCCCGGCTGGGCGCTGAAATCCACCCGGCGCAGCGGCTCGGTTTCCCTGAGCCCCGCGAAGATCTCCGCGGCCAGGGCGCTCAGGTCCACTTCCTTGAAGTCGGCTTCCTGCCGCATCACCCTGGACAGCTTGAGCAGGCTGTCTATCACCTCGGCCATCTGCCGGCAGCCCGCCCGGATCTTGTTTATGTGCTGCTTGCCCTCTTCGGGCATGCGCCCGCCGCAATCCTCTTCCAGCAGGGAGCTGAAGCCGTCTATGCGCCGCAGCGGGGCGCGCAGGTCGTGCGAGGCCGAGTAGGTGAAAGCCTCCAGCTCCTCGTTGGCCAGGCGCAGTTCCGCGGTGCGCTCCTTGACCTTGGATTCCATTTCGGCGTGGGCCTGGCGCAGGGCCTCTTCGGCGGCGTCCCTTTCGCGGCGCCGGGCTTCCGTGGTCCCGAGCATGGCGTCGAAGCCCGCGGCGAGCGTGCCTATCTCGTCGTCGCGCCGGATGCCGCTCCTGAGGGAGTAGTCCCCGCGCTCGGCCACGGCCTTGGCCAGCCCGGCCAGGTCCAGTACCGGCTTCGAAACCGAGCGCTGCGCGTAGCCCGCGAGCAGGAAGGCGGCTACGCCCATGACCGCCGCCAGCGCGGCCAGCAGCGCCGCGCGCCCGGCTATGCGGTGCCGCAGGCGCCCCGTGGAGACGGCCAGGCGCACCGTGCCGTAGCGCTTGCCGCCGTAGACCATTTCTTCCGCCGTCTCGAAGGCGCCCGCGGGCGCCGCGGCCGGGCCGTCGAGCGTCGCCGGGGGGGGCGCCCCGCTCCGCAGGTAATGGGCGAACAGCCCGCCCTTCTCGTCGTAGACCGCGGCGTAGATGATATCTTCGAAGATGGACAGCTTGGCCAGCATGCCCGCGGCTTCTTCGCGGTAGCCGAAGGCCAGCGGCGCCACGCAATATTCGGCGGCCAGCCGGGCGGCCAGCCGCGCGTCCGCCTCGAGCTCCCCGCGGAAATTGCGGGCGTCTATCAGCGTTACCGCCAGGAAGCCCGCGGCGATGCCCGCGGCGGTCACCGCGGTGATAAGCGCCGTGAGCTTGGCGCTCAGGGATTTGGCGTTAAACATCCGCCTTCCCGGGCGCGGCGCCGTCGCGCGTTTTCGGCGGGAGCTTAACTATGACGAACCAGAAATCCTGCAGGGTCCGGATCACGCGGTCGAAATCCTCCATCAGCACCGGCTTGGAAATAAAACAGTTGGCCTGCTCCCGGTAGGTCTTCATGATATCCTCCTCGGATTTGGAGGTGGTGAGGATTATCACAGGGATATCCTTGAGCGCGGGGTCGCGCTTGACCGTTTCCAGCAATTCCTGCCCGCTCATCCTGGGCAGGTTCAGGTCCAGCAGTATGATGTCCGGCCTGGGGGCGCCGGCGTATTTGCCCTCCCTGCGCAGGAAAGCGAGGGCTTCCACGCCGTCGCCGGCCACGCTGACGCGGTTCTGCATGCGGGCTTTCTTGAAGGAGCGTGTGGTGAGTTCCACGTCGTCCGGGTTGTCTTCCACCAGCAGTATCTCTATCGGCGCGAGGTTCCGGTCCATAAAGTCTCCCGGGGGCGGCAAAAGGCTGCGGCGCGCTTCGCCGCAAACAAAGATGGATTTTGGAGGCCCCCTATATAAGGAATTAGATAAAAAAAGCGGCGCCGGCGCAACCCCTTGTCCGGTTCGCTACTTCTTTCCCGTATGGACCGCTACCGCGCCGGGGAAAAGCGCGCGGGCCGAAACCGACGAGAAGCCGGCCTCGGCCAGCAGCGCGGAAAATTCCCGCGCCGGGTAGAAGTTCAGGATGGTGTTGAGCAGGAAGAGGTAGGAGGGCTTGCTCGCCGGGGAGATCAGGTTGAGCAGGCCTATGGCGGTTTTGACGTAGGCGCGCATCAGCGCCCAGACCAGGCGGTTTTCCGGGCGCGTGGTCTCCAGGTTCAGGAAGGCGCCGCCCGGCTTGAGCACGCGGCGGAATTCCCGCAGCGCGGCCAGCATGTTTTCCCGGTCGGTATTTATGTTGCGGGTGGCGAAGGAGATGGTTACGAGGTCGAAGCTGGCGTCGGGGAAAGGCAGTTTTTTCGCTTCCGCCCGGACCAGGCCCGCGCCGGGCAGCCGCTTGGCCGCGAGCGAAAGCATGGCGGCGCTGAGGTCCGCGCCGGATAATTTCAGGCCGGGCCCGAACGTGACGCGCAGCGAGAGGCCGAAGTCCCCGGTGCCGCAGCAGACGTCGAGCGCGGAGCGGGCGTCCGGCGCCGCCAGCCTGGCCAGGGCGGCGGCTTTGCGGCGCCAGTAGCGGTCGAGGCCCAGCGTCAGCAGGGAGTTGGCCGCGCCGTAAAAAAGATAAATGCCGTCATAAAACCCGGCTATCGCCAGTTCTGTTTTAGACGGCATTTATCGCGCTGAAAAGAAAGAAAAACGGGAACTAAGTTATTTTTTCTCTTCTTTGTTGTCGTTCTCGGCCACGAACTTCTTTATATCTTCGATGCCCTCGATTATGAGGCGCGCCTTGGACAGGCCGAAGGAGAACGGGTACTTGTCGTTCTCGTTGCGCTTGAGTATCAGGACGGGCTGGCCTTTGTATTCGGTTCTTTCTACGATCATGGTTTCTTCCTCCACGCGCTGCCCCCCTGGGGGCGCGCTTAAAGCCTTATATTAGCACAATAGCGGGGGGGATTGTCAATAATAATATTTATTATTCATATTTTATATATCTGTAAGGGCGGTTTGCGGCGCAGGGGGGATATTTTGTTATATTTCAGCATATGGGCAAAAAAGAACTTTTCTGGGAACTGGCGGTAAAGGCCGTGAAGACGCTGGTGGCGCTGTTCGCGCTCTTCGGCGCGGGCTACTTCGTGGAGACCCTGCCGTACGCCTCCGCCCTTCCTTTCCTGAGCGCGAAGCTGCCGGTCGGGGTTTTCCTCAACGCCGTCATCTCCCTGCTGGCCGTGGCGCTGTTCGTGAAGTTCGGGGCGGAAGCCTCGCCGGCGGCTGACGGCCTGCTGGACTTCATGCCGGGGGCGGGCAAGCTGGCGCGCAGCGTGGTGAAGATCCTGGCGCTGATGTTCTCCTACTACGCCTTCCAGGACGCGATCTTCCCGTTCATAGCGGAGTTCGAGTGGGTGTACCAGTCCCTGTTCCTCGGCTTCACGCTGTTCTTCGTGGTGAGGGCGGTGCTGCAGGTCTATTATTCCAGCGAGGAGATCAGCCGCTTCCTGATAGCCGCGCTGCGCCCGGCCAGGGAGGCCGCCCCGGCGAAGGCCAAAGAAAACCCGCCGGCCTGAAGGCGGCGGGTCCCGGACCGGCCCCGGCTGCCCGGGGCCTTTTTGTTTACAGGGGCACGGCGGCGGACTTGACCGAGGCCGAGTAGAAACAATTCTTCAGCAGCTTTACGCAGTACCTGGCGTTGCGCAGGCCGGTCCCGGCCGGCCGCTCTCCGGCGGCTTCTTTTTTGAAATCCGAGAGTTCCGCTTCCAGCCAGGCTTCGCGCCACGCGCCGGGGGCCAGCTCCGAGGAGAGTTCCACCGCTTCCGGGGCCATGCCGCCGATATCGAGCAGCAGCAGGCCCCCGTCGAGCTCCAGGCGCCCGGCGCTCCCTGAAACAGAAACTTTCAGGCGCGGGGCGTGCGCGCCGTAAGCCAGGTGCACGAACCCGTCGGCCCCGCCGAAGTGGGCGTGCGCGGCCGCCGCGCCGCCGCCGGGGTTCCTGGCTTCCACGGCCAGCGGCGGGCGCCGCACCGCCGCGAGCAGCATCGAAAAAGCCTGCCAGCCCAGGGCCGCTGCCGCCCCTCCCGCCGGGGCCGGGCCGGGCAGCAGCGCCTGGACGGCGGCGAAATTCACCTCCCCGGCCAGGCCGCGGTCCAGCGCCTTCTGCAGCGCCAGCCACGGGGGCGCGTGCTCCCAGGGCTGCAGGGGGAAAATTATGCGGCCCGCTTTTTCCGCCGCCTCGCGCAGTTTCGCGAGCTCGGTGGAGGAGAGGCAGAGCGGGGGCTCGCAGACCGCGTGCAGCCCGCGCTCCAGCGCGGCCAGCGCGGCCGCGAAGGTCTGCTCCGGGGGCAGGCTGATGGCCGCGAACTCCAGGCCGGGCGCGGAAAGGGCTTTTTCCGGAGACGCGAATTCCGCCGCGCCGGCGGGGGCGGGAAAACCGGGGCCGCGGCCGCAGAAGGCGGCGATCTCTCCCGCCGCCCGCAGGGCTCCCAGCCCCGCTGAAAAATTCGCGGACCCACCGATAAAGGCGCCTTTCATACCCGCTATTTAAGCAAATAGGCGGGCCGCGAGAAAGCCTCCGCGTCCGCGCCCTGTAGATAAGTTTGTCGATAACTTGTTGATAGGTGTTGACAATTCTTGCTTTCAATGTAATAATTATTTAACATAAATACTCTATACTTGCTTTTATGTATAAGAGGCCGAGGGGCGGTTGCCGTATTTAACCGGAGGGTGTTCAAAACTAGATGCTTTCAAACCTGGTAAAAAAGATGTTTCCGCCTAAGGATATCATAGGCATAGACATCGGCAGCTACGCCGTGAAAATAGTCTGCCTGGGCGAAGAGAAGAAAGTCCTCAAGCTGAAGGACTGGGGCTATATCCCGCTGGCCATCAAGGCCGACGCCACACCCGAAGAGAGAAAAGAGATAATTTCCCAGGAGATCAAGGTCTACGTCAAGAAGAAGGGCATCAAGGCCCGCTACGCGGCGGCCTCCATCTCCGGCAACGCCGTCATCGTCCGCTACGTCAAGCTGCCCAAGCTGACCCGCAAGGAGCTGGACCTGACCATCGGCGTAGAAGCCGAGCCGTTCATCCCCTTCGACATCAAGGACGTCAACCTCACCTACAGCATCCTCAACGACGCCCCCGAGGAGGGCGAGCCCAAGATAGACACCGTGCTGGTGGCCGCCAAAAGGGAGGCCGTGCAGGACAAGATAGACATCATCGCCGGCGCCGGGCTGGACCCGCTCATCGTCGACGTGGACTCCTTCGCGCTGGAGACCCTCTACGAGCAGAACGCGCCCAAGGGCGAGAATAATTCGGTCCTGCTGCTCAACATCGGCCAGAAGGTGACCAACCTCTCCATCATCACGCAGGGCGTGACCCGCGTCGTGCGCGACATCTTCATCGCCGGGGCCACGCTGGACAAGGCCATCGCCAAGACGCTCAAGACCGACGCGGCCGGCGCGGACGCGCTCAAAAAGAGCCGTCCCGTCCTGGTCTCCGACGAGGACAAGGAAACGGCCATCGAGAACTTCGACCGGGAGGGCATAGCCGTCTCCAAGGCCGCCTCCGGCGTGCTCAAGGACCTCTACACCGAGGTGTCCCGCTCCATCGATTTCTACCTTTCGCAGGGCGTGGACCATTCCATCGCCAAGATCCTCCTTTCCGGAGGCCTGGCCAACCTGGGCAACGTGGGCCGCTTCCTCTCCGCCGAGTTCAAGGTGCCGGTGGAGGTGGTAAACCCGCTGGCCTTCCTGCCCGAGGTGCCCAAGAACCTGCCCAAGGACGTGCTGCCCGCCCTGGCCGTGGCCACGGGCCTGGCGCTGCGCAGGATGAAGGATTGGGACGCATGATACGCATAAACCTGATCCCGCCGGAGTACATAGCCAAGATCGACCGCAAGGTCGTCATCGCCAAGGTCGCGCTGGCCGTAGTGGTGGTCGCCGCCAGCGTGCTGATGGCCTCCCTGTGGCACATCGGCCGCTCCAAGGCCATAGAGATGAAGCTTTCCGACCTCGAGGCCAAGATGAAAGTGCTCCAGAAGGACGTGGACCGCGTCAAGGAGATCGAGAAGCAGATCGCCGAGGTCCAGAAATACCTGGACTCCATAAACAGCATCAACAAGGGCCGCTTCGTCTACACCCGCTTCCTGCAGGCCATCGTAAGCGACCTGCCCGCCACGCTCTGGTTCGGCAACCTGAATACCACCCTTTCCGGCAACATAGTGACCGTCAGCCTGACGCTGAATTCCAACTCCGCGTACGACCTGGCGTACTGGATCAATTCGCTGGAGACCGCCGGCCCGTACAAGGACGTCACCATCGGGGCGATCACCGTCAGCGAGACCGAGCTGGGCAAGAAGTTCGCCATGCCGCTCACGCTGAAGTACGAGAATAAATAACTATGGGCAACATACAGCTTACCAAGGAGCAGATAACCCAGATCGCGGCCGGGGTCGTCTTCGGCGCGCTGTTCATCTATCTCTACCTGTTCTATTTCTGGCTGCCCACCGCCAAGAGCATAGAGGAAAACACCGCCAAGGCCGAAGTGCTCCAGCGCGACATCGACAACGCCGAGAAGACCAAGGCGAAGTTCCAGAACCTGGAGGCCAAGCTCGTGGAGCTCAAGGCCGAGCGCGAGGCCGCCGTGAAAAAGCTGCCCAGCGACAAGAAGATCCCCGACCTGATACGGACCGTGACCCGGCTCAGCAAAAAATACAGGGTCAGCGTCACCGCCATCACCCCCTCGGGCCAGACCAAGGTGGAATATTTTACCAAGGTGAACTACACCCTGACGGTGAGGGGCAACTACCACGATATCGGCCGCTTCCTTACCGCGCTGGGCCTGGAGGAGCGCATCCTGACCTCGGAGAACCTGGTGCTGACCGCCACGGTGGGGCAGGAGACCTCCGTCAACGCGACTTTCGTGCTGGCGGCCTACCAGTACAACGGCTAAACTATGCACCTGATATTGACGGCCCTTTTTGTTTCGTGTCCCGCTCCCGCCTCCGCCCAGGTGGCCGTGTCCACGCCGGCCCTCACGGTGGAGCAGGCTTACCGCCCCGCCAGCTTCCGCGACCCCCTGGTGCCCGCCACCGTCTACGGCGACCAGAAAGGCGGTGAGCGCGCCCCCAAAGCCCCGCCCGCCGCCGAGGTGGAGAAGGGCACGTTCAGCGTCTACGCCCTTACGCTGACGGGTATTATGGAGGATTCCCGCGGCCGCGAGGCGCTGCTGCGCGACGGGGCCGGCAACATGTACACGCTGAAGGCCGGCCGCCTTACCGATTCTAAGAAGAAGCCCGTGCCCGGCGTGTCCGGGGTAGTGAAAGGCAAGCAGGTTATACTGATGACCGAGGACAAGAAGGTGCACCACCTTAACCTGCGGGAGAACGAATAAAATGAAAAAATTCATGGCAGCCGCCTTAACCGCGATCCTGGTCGGGAACAATCCCCTCCTGGTCTTCGCGGCGGAGAACGCGACGGTCAAATCCGTGCGGGTCTCGGCGGAAAACGTCTATATCGCCACTGACCGGCCCGTGGAATACAAGTCTTTCACCACCGAGACGCCCCCGCGCCTGGTGGTGGAACTCCAGGATTCAAGGCTCAAGACGCTGCAGGAGATCCCGGTCAACGGGTCCGCGCTGCGCCGGGTGCGCACCGGGCAGTTCCAGCCCGCCGTCTCCCGCGTGGTTATGGACCTGGCGCAGAAAACCGCCTACGAGATAACCCGCAAGGGCAACGAGCTCGTGG
>Ga0209066_10002475_pt1 | contig 22392 bp, 19 predicted proteins | sample All_14_2_FD_187198 | JGI IMG/M metagenome (GOLD analysis project Ga0209066, IMG submission 187198) | Freshwater microbial communities in response to fracking from Pennsylvania, USA - Allegheny Zone_MetaG_DW_15 (SPAdes) (version 2) ... | reverse complement strand
TTATAGCTCAAACGAAATCAAAGCCCGAACCCCGCAGGGGTGACATAGGTTTTTATTCGCCTGAGATATTATCGTTCACCAAATCGCTCAATAGCCCAGCCACAAATCTCACGGTTGGGATTGTCCGCGAGTATGCCATGCGCATGGGACCAAGAACACCCAACGCACCCGTTGCCATACCCGGCACGCCATAGCGGGCGATGACCAAACTGCATTGACGCAGGTCATCGTATTCGCCTTCACCGCCAATGAGCACTTGCAACGCGCCAACATTGCTATTGCTGGTGGTCTTTGCCAGCAGGTCTTGCAAGGTGGCGGGTTCTTCAAAAATTTTCAACGCCCGCCGCGGACCATCCATTTCAGAGAATTCGGGTTCACCTAAGATGTTGGTCAAGCCGTCGGTGTAGATTTCACCGGAGGCCTTCTCTGCCATGCGGCGCATGTCCTGCGCGATGAGCAATAGGATGTCCTGATCAAGCGGGTCGGGGCGAGCCGTCAGCGTGGAAATGGCTTGGGCGGTCTGCCCAGCTAAAAGTCCGTTAAGACGCGCTGCCGTTCCGCTGAGTCGCTCCTGGGCAACAGGTTCCGCCAAAGTCAGAATCTGCTGTGACACTTCCCCACCGAGCATCACCAACACCATGAGCACTTGTCGCCCCTGAGTCGAGATCAACTCGACGTGTTTGAATTTCGTGCTCTCGACATGCGGCGCGGCGACAACCGAAACGCCCTGTGATTGATTCGCCAAAATGGACGCCGCAAGGGTCATCCACTGGTCGAGTTCTGGGCGCGATTGATAGAACTGGTGCGAGATGGTGTGCTGAACGGTTTCAGGCAATTCGGCGCTATGCATCATCTCGCTGACGAAGTAACGGTAGCCTTCTTCGGTGGGTACACGCCCAGCGGAAGTGTGTGGCTGGCGCAGGTATCCCATTTCAGTGAGTGCTGCCATCTCGTTGCGAATGGTCGCCGACGACAGGTTGATATGGTAATGCTCCGCCAACCGCTTCGAGCCAACCGGCTGAGCGGAGTCGATGTAATCACGGATGATCAACATCAGGAGGGTTTTTTGTCGTTCGGTGAGTGTAGGCATATTCAAAAATTTAGCACTCCATTCATGCGAGTGCCAGTTGGTGACGGAATAATAATATCAGCGGGGTATGGAGGCGTCAATAAGAGGAGTGTAAGAATTATAAAAAAACTCCCGCGTACGCGGGAGTTTAGGGGTTATGGGGTTTGGATTGCCGGGCGCCAAGTCGGCTGGAAGTCGTTGGCGGGGTCTGTCGTGAGGCGGACCTTGTCGCCGCCAGAAAGGGTCATGAAGAAGATGTCAAAGTTGTTTGAGTCTCCGACCCCTTCATATGCGAGGTAGAAGCCATCGGGTGAGAAATCGATATCTTCGATAAATACGACATTGAGTTGAAGCTTCAAACCTTGTTCACTTGAACGGTCTGTTGGTGATGTGCTCAACAAATACGGGTTGCAGTATGTCTTGGCACAGCGTTGGTTAAACATGATGATGTCATTTCTTGGCGACCAGACCGGCGAATAGTCGTTGTATGCCTGTCCGCTGCGAATGATCTGAGTCGGCTCGGTGCCATCGGCGTTCATCATCCAAATTTGGTAGACGCCCACACGTTTGACCACATACACGAGTTTCGAGCCATCTGGTGACCAAGTCGGCATGCGTGACTCTACTTTTGCAGCACCCTTTGTCACTTGAACCACGGCGGTTGGGTCATCGACTGGCAACATAAAGATTTCCATCTGTCCAGTACGGGCAGAGGTAAAAGCGATGGTTGTTCCATCTGGCGACCAGGCAGGGTCAAAGTTACCGCCGGGTGAAGCATCTAATGTTGTTAGCCCAGTCCCATCGGCATTGATGAGGTTAAGGCTTGTGTTCGTATAAATATCTTCATTTCCTTTACAAGGTGAAATGAAGGCTATCCGTAAACCATCTGGTGACCAGGCAGGTTGACAAGCACCTCCCTGCATATTTGTGACTTGGAATGCGCTTTCGCCTTTCAAATCCACCAGGAATATTTGCGGAACACCAGCCCGGTCAGACACAAATGCGATCTGACCTGATCCCCCTCCAATAAATACTTCTGGACCTACTGAAACAGCTGAAGGTGTGGTCGTTTCACCGGGCAAAGGAGTGGGGGTAAATGTCGGTGTGGACGTGTTGGTCGGTCTGGATGTTGGAGTTGAGGTAGGCGGTTCTAACGTCACTGTAAAGGTTGGCGGGATGGTTTGGGTAGGAAGCGGAGTTGGAGTAAATGTCTGTGTGGCAGTGGGTGCAATGAATGGGACCATGGCGCGCACATCAGCAGGCAAAACCCCAGGGACAAAATACACCACGCCGCCGATCACCAACAGCAATAAACCAGCAAAAAACGCAAAACGCCATAACGCTTGACGGCGCTTGCGTTCACGTTCTTTTTGTCTTTTTAATGGAGAAACAAATGGCTGATCTTCATGAGCATTCGAAGAAACTGCGGGGACAGGCCCTACCAATGCCTTGCGGTCCTTCTTACCATCTACAGGCATTTCCTCATCCACTACGGTTACATCAGGAGCATGAGAAGACGCCACAACAGCATCGGGCGGAGGCGGCACGACTTTATAAGAGCCCGGTGCCTGCTGAGTTAAGGATTTGGACGACAACAACCCAGCTTTGAATTCTTCCGCGGTTTGGAAGCGGTCACTTGGGTCCACTGCCATGGCTTTCTCAATGGCAGCCGCCAATTTGCGGGAGACCTTTGAATTTCTCTTTCGCAACGGAGTCAGTTGAGCATTGTCCATTGCACGAGCCAAACCATCTTCTGGAATGACACCGGTTAATGCAGCATACAACGTCGCGCCGAGAGAATATATGTCCGTGCGTGGATCGGTACGAGCCGTTCCATATTGTTCTGGTGGAGAATACCCGGGGGTCATGGCGCGCGCACCAGTTGTGGTTGCCTGACTGGCGCTTTGATATACCTTTGCCAAACCAAAATCCACCAGATAGATATGACCATCTGGCGAGATCTTTACATTGCCCGGTTTGATATCACGATGAAGAATGGGAGGTTTACGCGTATGAAGATATGCCAACGCATCGCACATGGCAGCGCCAATGTGAACGGCATCATCTTCGGCAAGCATACCGAGGCGTTCCATGCGATAACGCAAATCTTCGCCTTCGATAAAGTCCATCACTAAGTATTGACCCATATCCCCCAGCACAAAATGGTCAGACACACGTGGAAGGTTCGGATGGCGCAGGTTTGCAAGGATGACCGCCTCAAGCCTGAACTGACGAGCATACTCATCCGTAGTGAATAGGTTTTCCTTCAACGCCACTGCCACGCCAAGATTTTCATCCACGGCGCGGTAGACCGACCCCATCCCCCCCTGCCCAAGGATGTCTACAATACGATAGCGATTATGTATGAGAGTGCCTTTATCCAGCGTCATTGAGATCCATTCACCTGCAATAAATAAATTTTTTCAGCGGGTCCACACTTTAGAACGATTCTATTTCCACTTATAAATTGGACACGCGCATTATATCAGATGGAAGTTGTACGAGATGCAGGTGTAGTTAAATTGAAATGTTGAAAGATCCATAGCGCACCACCCGCGATCCACCACCCCACCAGGGTGTAGCGCAGAAAACGTAAAGAATATACCAATACACCATCACCACGGGGAAAAACTGCTCCCAGCCCCTGCCACAGGATGAGGACCCCCACCAGACCGATGACATAACGAAGTACACGCTTCCACGCCGGACCCTCAGCCTGGTAGCCACCTCGGAGGTGAGTCCACGCCGCACCCAACGCCAGCCCGAAGAACGTCCCAGCCGAGGTGAAGACTCCGTTCGGGTCAACAGGATCAGGCGCGATACCGGAACGAAGCGCGTTCGTCATCCATGATTCAGGGATCTGGAAGTCGCTCCGCCAACCAGTGACAGCTAATCCCAACACAATGATGATCAACGAAAGTAGAAATGCAATGCCTGCGTGTTGAGAAAAGGTCATGCCAGAAAGCCAGTTGACCATTGAGTCCCAATAGCGGAGATATGCCCACAAAAGAATCGCCCCCAGCAACCAGCCAAGGACCACGTCATGTGGAAAGTGTGAGCCGAGAACGAGGCGCGAAAAACCGATCATAAAAATCAAGATGGCACAAACAATGGTGATCCATTTTTGTTTTTTATAAATTGCAATGATGCCCCACACACTCATGGCATGTTGAGCATGTCCCGAAGGGACTCCAAAGGTCGTTTCGGGCCACCAGGGTTGGATGTGTGAACTCACCCAATAGGGACGCGGACCTGCAAAACTAATTTTGCCAATGAGATTAACATAAGTACTTGCAATGAGAATGAATGCAATTCGAATCCCCAATGCCGAGTCGACGCTCCAAAAGACCAGCGGTAGGACAATAAAAAAGAAATCTTCAGTACCAAGTTGGCTGAAGAAATCCATGATGGGAATTTGCCACTCACCCAAGCTTTGAAGTGCTATCACAAGAGACACGCCAAAATCGATTAAGGCTTGCATACAGTCCTCCAGTAGGGTTTTTTCGAGCAAGTCAATTGACGTAACAATACCACCCATTGTACACTCAAAGAATGGAAAAGACTCCATCGCGCGTTTGGGACTGGCCATCCAGCCTGATTATGCTCTTTGCTGTTCTGTTCTCTGCCTGGCGCTTACAAACCGCAGACTGGACAGAAGGGCTGGAACAGATCCGCAATGTGGCAGTTCTTGGGTTTGGCATTGGTCTTGCCCTTGGTTACAGCCATTATAAAAAACGCGGTGTGACTTTTCTGGTCATTGGCTACACCCTTGTCATTCTGATTTGGCAATTGTTGGGGGCAATCCCGTTCGAGAAAGACCAAACTTACTTATTAGATAAACTCGCCATCTTGTTCGGACGGTTGTTCACCGACCTTGGTGAACTCTTTGCTGGCAGGGCAGTGGAAGATCAATTCTTTGTGGTGGCGCTGTTGTGCATTCCATATTGGTTTGCGAGTTTGTACAGCGGATTTCAGTTGGCGCGTCATTCCAGCTATCTGGGAACGGTCCTACCGAATGGCGTGTTGATGTTGATCATCCATATCTATCATTACTCCAGCCAGGACTACACCTGGATGTTCGGTGTATATCTTTTCCTGTCACTCTTGCTATTGAGCCGAATGAAATATCTGGCTGACCGAAGAAAGTGGGCACAAACACGAGTCCAAGTGCCTAGTGACAGCGGAGTGGACATCACCAATACTACGGTCGCTGTTGCCATCGTTTTGATCGTAGTGGCATGGGGAACACCATTCATTCTGCCCGCAACGACGCAGGGAAAAGAGATCTGGCGTGAGGTGTACGGTGAGGTCTTTCCGCAAGAGCGATTCAAGAATGTTTTTGCATCTGTCGAAAAGGAAAGCCAGCCCAAAGCACGAAACTTCCGAACAGACCTAGCTCTTGGAACGCGCATTCCACAAGGCAATCTGGTTGTCTTTCAAGTGTATGTCCCTTTGGAAGGAAAGAATTTTCCGCGCCTGTATTGGCGTGGACAGGTCTATGACCACTATGAAAACGGGCGATGGTTGACGACCAGCGAAGCGGAAGTCCGCCAGAATTCCACTATAGGTGATATTGAAATTCCAGATAGTTTCAACCGTCAACGCCTGACGTTTACTTTCGATGTGATGGCAGACGGGCAAACCATCGTTTATACGCCGCCCCAACCGATATGGGTTAACCACAACACCATTCTTCTCTCTTCAGATGTTTCTGCTGAAACTGGTGAAGATGCTGTCCTTGATATTATGGCGATCCGCGCCTCTCCCCCATTCAAATCAGGCGAACTGTATCGTACAAGCGCGCTGCTCACCAACCCAACAGCAGAAGACTTGCGAGCAACGGGGCAGAATTACCCCGAATGGGTAAAAGAGAAATATCTTCAACTCCCTGAAAATTTCTCGCCCCGCATTCAACAACTTGCCCGACAAATCGCAGGCCCATATGACACGCCTTACGATAAAACCGTGGCGATCACCAACTATCTGCGACGGGAGATCGAATACACCAGCGTCATATACCTGCCGAATGAAACCGTAGACCCGCTCGAATATGTCCTCTTCGATGCCAAACGAGGGTTCTGTAACTACTATGCTTCTGCGCAAGTACTCATGCTGCGCAGTTTGGGAATCCCTGCCCGGCTCGCAGTGGGATATGCCCAAGGGCAGCCCAATATTCAAAAGACCTTATATGTTGTGCGAGAGAAAGACTTGCATGCCTGGCCAGAAGTGTACTTCCCTGAATATGGTTGGGTTGAATTTGAGCCAACCACCAACCAAGAACCGATCGAACGCCCCGAAGCGCGTGAAGAAAGACCTTCATCTGTCCCATTTGGCAACAACCCTGCCCAACCACAGAGTCAGCCAGACGTGGAATTTACACCAGACCAGGAGCCCTTAACCGCCGAGGATCAATCGTCCGCGACCTCATGGCTGGATGGGCTGGCTTCGCTCCTCCCGTGGTTGGGAGGCGTGTTCTTCATCCTGCTTGCCATTGTGTTGAAGCGACGCTTCGCCCCACAAGTGACCGCTGCCTCCGTCATGAAACGCGTCATCGAACGCAGCGGCTGGACTCCGCCGCGTTGGCTGCGTCGTTGGCTCGTGTTCGCGGACCAATCTGCCATTCAGCGTCATTTTCACAACATCAACATCAGTTTGCGTTTGATGAAACGCCCACAACCAGTTCATGTTACAGCGGCAGAACGGGCGCAGATCTTAAAGTCCATTTTGCCACAGGCATCTACTTCTATTGATACACTTCTCAATGAACTTGAGTCGGAACTGTTCACCCCTCACGGTGGAAATGAAGGACTTGCCCGTCATGCGGCATGGGATATCCTTTCTAAAACCATACAAAGCAAAGTAAAAATCTTCATCTTGGGATACAATTATGCGGGTATCAAGGAAACCACGCAGTAGTCCCTTTATGATGGAGAATTCCACCCGACCCCGCACCGTTCACGATCAAATATCTGCCCTTGCCGTGCTTGCCGGAAAGATTCGCACGGAAGTTAACGCGACGAAAGTAAAGCTCCCCAAGGAATTGCTTGATCAATTGCATTACCTGCAATCGACGCTGGAAACGATCGGCAATAAGATGGAAGTCTTCCAACGTGAGCACGGTAATATGCTTGCGCTCGTTGAAACAGGACAAGTCATCAACTCTTCGCTTGAGTTGGATGAAGTGCTGCGCATCGTGATGGACAACATCGTGCGCCTCACCAAAGCGGAGCGCGGCTTTTTGATGCTGCGCAATGAAGGCGGTGAGATGATCAACCGCGTGGCGCGCAACTGGGAAATGGAGTCCATCAACCCTTCTGAAAAGAATGTCAGCCGTTCCGTCGTTCAACGCGTGATCGATACGGGCGAGTCTGTCGTCACTACCAATGCACAAGAAGACCAACGCTTCGTTGGACAGGAAAGCATTGTTGCCTTCAACCTGCGCTCCATTTTGTGTGTTCCCCTCAAAGTTAAGAATGATCTCATTGGCGTGATCTACGCGGACAATCGCATCCGCGCAGGCATCTTTGCCGATGCAGAAAAAGACCTGCTCGAAGCCTTTGCCAATCAAGCCGCCATCGCCATCGACAATGCGCGTTTGTTCTCTTCGCTCAAAGGCACGCTCGAAGAAGTGACCGCCCTCAAGAATCTGATGGACAACGTCTTTGCATCCATTGCCAGCGGCGTGATCACAGCGGATGTGGCAGATCGGATCACCCTAGCCAATCGTGCCGCGGAGAATATCCTCGGCTCTCCCACGCAGGACATCATCGGTCATCATCTTAACGATGCGCTTGCTTCTGTTTCCAATGAACTGAGTCCACATCTGACAGAGGTCCGCAAGACCGATAAACCCATCGTAGACCTGGAGATCAGCCACAACCTGCCCAAACGTGGCAATGTCGACTGGCGCTTGAATCTCTCTCCGCTTAAGGACGCGAGCCAGAAAACTCAAGGCGTAGCAATCGTTCTGGACGACCTCACAGAACGAAAGAAGTTGGAGGCGCAGCGTCGACTCTTTGAACGCATGGTCTCGCCCGCCGTCATCGAACAACTTGACCCGAACAGTTTGCAGCTTGGAGGCAAACGCACCGAGATCACAGCCTTGTTCGCCGACATCCGCGGGTTCACCACATACAGCGAACACCTCGCCCCAGAGCGATTGGTGAGCATCCTCAACTTGTATCTTGCCGCCATGGCAGATGCCGTGCTCGCGCAAGAAGGCACCGTAGACAAGTTCATGGGTGACGCCATCATGGCATGGTTCAACGCCCCCATCCCGCAACCTGATCACACTCTGCGCGCCGTGAAGACCGCGCTTGCTATTCGCGAATCGATCGAAGAGTTATACAAAGAACTTTCCAGCGATTCGCATCTCTCATTCGGCATTGGTATTCACTTCGGTGATGCAGTGCTTGGTTTGATCGGTACCGAAAAACGGCTCGAATACACCGCCATCAGTGACACGGTCAACACTGCCAAACGCATTCAGGAAAATTCAGCGAAGAACCAGATCCTCATCAGCCGTGAAGCCTTCGAACGCGTAAAAGACGAAGTAGATGCACGACCCGTTTCAGAAATGGCAGTCAAAGGCAAATCGAAACCCGTGGAAGTGCTGGAGATCTTTGGGTTAAAGTAAGGAATAAGTAACGAGTAATGAGAAAAAGAGGCTTTCGAAGTAACAAACTTCGAAAGCCTCTTGATTTATCCAACTTAACTATCAAACTAGCTAACCAACTCTACAAACCTCACCAAACTTTCCATCCCTTTTTCGATCGGCTCAGTATCAATGTATTCGTTCAACGTATGCGCGCCATTGCCAGTAGTAATACCCATCACAACCGCAGGGATGCCTTTACTCAAAGGAATGTTTGCATCAGTTGAACCAGTAGTCAACGTCGCATCCATGCCTTGAGCGTTCACACAGTCCAATGCCAATTTCACCATAGGATGATCTGCTGAAATTTGACCAGCCGGTCGTTCACCGATGATCTCAGCTTGAATTTTCACCCCTTCATGATTCCAATGCAGAATAATATCTTCCACTTGCGAAACGATCTTTGCCAGCACCGCCGGGTCTTCAGAGCGTAAATCCAATTCGCATTTGGCTTCAGCCGCCAGCACGTTCACACCTGTCCCACCGTGAATGGTGCCAACGTTCATCGTCGTGCGCGGTTCACGCGGCAACCGAATCTGTGTCAACTGCGTGACCAAAGCCGCCAGTTCATGCACCGCCGAAGGCTGACCATAATCAGACCACGAATGTCCGCCACGAGTCTTTGCCGCAATGCGATAACGCCTTACCCCAATGGCACGGTGATAAACATGCCCAAGCGCCAAACCTTCCAACACCAAATACCCAATCTCATCCTTACCAAAACGCTCCACAACGCCGCGCATCCCGCGCAAGTCGCCGAGCCCCTCCTCACCCACATTCGCCGCAAACCAAACATCGTGCTTCAACTCGATCTTCCGTTCGCGGATCGCCCAGATGATACCGAACAACGCTGCAACCCCGATGGAATTATCACCAATGCCCGGACCAAAAACCTTGCCCGCTTCATTCTTAATCTGCAGCTTGGTCCCCGCCGGAAACACAGTGTCCAAGTGAGCGGATACGATCAACGCCCGAGCCTTCTTCTGCTTCCCCGCCAGCCGCGCATAGACGTTCCCCAGCGAATCCATCGAAACATCTTCGAGTTTTTCCTGAATGAACAGGTCACGGACAAATTCTCCACGCGGACCTTCCGCAAAGGTAGGCGCGGCGATCTGCTGGATCTGAATGGCAAGGTCGAGGACTTTTTGTGAGAGGGTCATGTTAATTGCAATCGTAAATCGGCAATCGTAAATCGTCAATTGTCAGATTTCTCTAGCCATCTCTTTTAAGGCATGCAAACGAGCTTCTGCCAAACCGGGCATGGCATCTAATGTTGCAAAAGCGCCAATGCCTTCCAGTTTTAATGAAGCAGAGACATTGCCATGCAACACTGCCTGCAATGGATCATTCGTGCGTTGGAATCCAGCGAGGAATCCGCCGCAGAAGGCGTCACCAGCCCCGGTCGGGTCCACGAGGCGGACGGAGTAGGCAGGGATTTCATATCGTCGTTTCGCCGTTGCATCATAGAGGATCTGTCCCTGTGCTCCGCGTTTGATGACGATGAACTGAGGTCCATATTCACTGACGCGTTGCGCCATCTCCCAGAGGTCGTGGCTTTCGCCCCAAAAAAGGGAGCGCATTTCTTCTTCCGACGGGAGAAAGGCTGTCACTCCTTGCAAGACCACACGCAGTTCACGCCAAAAAGTGGGTTTCATATACCCGGGAGCAGGATCTAAACTGATCGTTTGATTCGAGCCACCCTTGAAAAGATTAACCATCTGACTTTGGCTGGTAAAGTCAAAAGGACAAATATGCAGGAAGTTGATGGATCGATATTCCTTCGGAATAAAACGTGCCGCCGGAGAAAGCGGATCGGCCTCACGTAAATCTTTGACCGTCTCATCTTTGGGATGGTATCCAAGCAGGGACTTGGGAAAGGTCATCCCACGGCGCGCAAAATGAGAGACCGCGTTGGATGTGCTGCGCTCATTCACATCTGTATAAGCGATGAAACTGCGCAGGTCTGCTTGTTTGCTTTCGCTGTCGAAATAAATCCCTTCAACGTCTAATCCTCGTTCGCTCAGATCGCTCACCCACTCCTGCGGATAATCTTGATTCACTCTCGATATCAATGCAATCGAATTGTCCCACACAGCAAGACCACCAGTGGCATACAAAAGATTCCCCCCTGGAGAATCCAATCGCGGACTTCCGTTGGGCGGTAGAAGATATTCACGGGTAAGTTTGCCTGCAAGGGCGAAAGTGAGAGGCATTTGATTTACGATTTACGCTTTTGGATTTTAGATGGGCGCATCCAAGCAGGTTTTTTGGCAGCTACCTTTTTGAACGTTGGGCAATCTTTTTGGTGAGCGCCGGGCAGATAGCCTGTGGACATAAGGAATTCATTCACGATCTCGCCGCCGGTAAAGACAAAGGTCCTTTTGAACAACTTGGTCCATTCATCTTTGGTGAGCGGATGGTTGTTATCCAACCAGTTTTTGAAAGAACCATGTTCTTTTTGCAGTTCAAGGATCTTCTGCGCGTTGACAATGGCCGCATTGACCTTCAATTTATTTCTGATGATACCTTCGTCACTCATCAGTCTTTCTCTATCTTCTTCTGTATATTTGGCAACTTTCTTGATATTGAACTTATGAAACGCTTTACGGAAGTTTTCTGCCCGTTTAAGTATCAATATCCATGAAAGCCCGGCTTGATTGATCTCAAGCACAAGGCGCTCGAACAATTCGTTATCATCTTCAATAGGAAAACCATACTGGGTGTCGTGATAGGTTTTGTTGAAAGTATCTTCAGGGTGCGAATTGCAATAGTCACAATATGTGGTCATTAAGATTCAGCCTCTCGTTTCAGTTGGTCACGGATATCTTGCGGTAGTTGATTGATGGGAATATCCAGTAAAGCAGCTTGCAAGCCGTAGAGCATGTTCAAGGATACTTTATCAGGATAAGCAGCTTTCACTCGTTTGTACGTTTCGACAACGCCCAGCCGGGCAACATCTTCGAGGGTGTTCACTCCTACAGATGCGAGCCATTCGCTGCTTTTGGGTCCAATATTTTTCATACATCTATTTCCATTACCGGTAAAATTCGCGGTTGTCCATCAATTTCACTGCGATGCTCGCCGACCTTTCTTGCGCCCATGTGCTCGTAAAAAGACTGAGCATTCGGGTCCGCTTCGATCTTCAGTTTGGATACACCACGCATACGACTTCTTTCAAGAGCATGAGCGAACAAGTCCTTACCTAATTCCTTACCCATGAAAGAAGGGTGCACCCAAAGATTATCCAACCAAAGTTCTTCATCTTGTTTCAGAGAGTAATAAGCGGCAGGTTCATCTTGGAGCATTGCCATCCATGTTTCATTGAGGGCAATATAGTCTGGGTGGATCGTTAGCAGGGGTATCCACTGTTGGATCCAATGCTCGGGGTAGTTCCAGTGGCTTTTGGCAGCGATGGTGATGCGAGTGAGAGCCTCTGCGTGTTCAGGTTGAGCACGGACGATCATTTAAATGCAGATGCCTGTTTGAGCACATCGTCAAAATGCAACTGGTCGTGGTAAATGCCGATCCGCAAAGTGACGATCAAGTTGCACCAGCCAAAGACGGGATCATAAATATACAAGTTGCCCAAAACGTCTTCATCCTTGCCTTCAAAGAAGGTGCGGATGTTGTTGTGCAGGTCGCGCAATTCCTTTTTGAGTTGCTCCAAGCCCACCGGCTTACGCGGATTGTATCTTGGCGTCCACATAAAGCCGACCCATTGGGGAAATTTCGGGTCACGGTAAACGTCACCGATCTCGGTGACATAAGGTCGATTCCGCTTTGAGCGCCCATACCAACTCAGCCAATTCCACATGAATTGAACAATGGGATACGAAGATGCCATCAACAGGTAGTTATGATCCAGAATCTCGCCAATGCTCCATTCTTTTGGAGCCGGTCTCTCCCATAATTGCGCATCGGTGAGACCATCTAAAACGGAAAAGACGGTCTCTCGTTGAGAGTCCATGAGATCAAGGTAAGTTTGCACGATTTGACTTGTCATTCTTCTTCCTCACTCAGACCCAAGCCACGAATTTTTAATTCGCGTGAATTCGCGGCAAAAACGTTTACCCGACCACTCGAATCTCTCTTGGCATATCCGAGAGACTTTCTGCGCCGTTTTCAGTGATGACCATATTATCTTCAATTCGTACGCCATTGCGATTGGTGAGATAAATTCCCGGCTCGACGGTGAACGCCATGCCCGGCTCTAAAATTTGCATGTTATCGCCACGCATGTAAGGCGCTTCATGTCCTTCCATGCCAATGCCATGACCGGTGCGATGGGTGAAGTATTTTCCATAGCCACCTTTTTCGATGACATCACGCGTTGCTTTGTCCACATCGGCACAAGGGATGCCGGGTTTGGCAATGGCACGACCCGCAGCATTCGCTTCTTGCACGAGCTTGTGGATCTTCTGACATTCTTCATCCACCGCCCCCACTGCAAAGGTGCGGGTCAGGTCAGAGATGTAACCTTCGTAAGCAGCGCCCCAATCGACGACGAGCAAATCACCGGCTTGAAGTTTTCGGTCTGATGGTGAAGCATGCGGATTGGCAGCGTTGGGTCCGGCAGAGACGATTGGCGCAAATGGCAATTCAGAATCAGAACCATGTTTCAACAACTGCATCACCAATTCAGATGCAACTTCTTTTTCGGTCATGCCAATCTTGATCTGTGGGATGGTCGCCTCGAGCGAATCCTGTGCGATCTTCACCGCTTTGCGCATGGCATCCACTTCAGCTTTATCTTTGCGAAGACGAAGGTCTGCAAAGAGATCGCTCGCATCGGGATAGTCTGCCTTGGGAGCGCCTGCTTTGACGTGACGAAATTCCAGCAAGCGTAGATTGCGCGGTTCGACGCCGATCCGCTTCCCATCCACGCCCAAGGCTTGAGCAGCCTTTCTGAAAGCTTCATCCCACTCTGCCGGATTCTCACCATAGGCAACGCCTTGTACCTTATATGGGAACAAGTCCAATTTGGGGAGTTCAAGCTCGGGGAGGACAAGTACTGGGTCTTTGCCGGGAGCAACGAACAAAACCACTGGACGTTCCATTAAGTGGAAACCGATGCCGGTGAGATATTTCAGCGTAGGACCCGGATTCAGAATAACAGCATCCAGGTTCGAGTTTAAGAGTGAAGCGGTGAGTTTGTCGAGGCGAGATTGAGTCACGAGAGTCTCCTAGTCTTGTTTATGTTTGATTCTTGAAAAGAGGTACGAACCCCAATCCACAACGATGGGAAAGTAGGTTTCGAGAAATGAAGCGAAATGGAACCACCACGGAATGACCAAACTGCGGCGCGGACGTTTGGCAACATCCACAACACGTTTGGCAACATGCGCGGAGGTTAACCGAACGCCAAGGCTTGAGCGAACGGATTGATAGGCAGAGCTTTTTCCGACGTGCGAACCAAATTCGGTGGATGCAGGTCCCGGATAAATGCCGCTGACCTTGATGCCAAACGGAGCAACTTCACGGCGCAAGGAATTGTTGAATGCCTTAAGCCCAAACTTGCTGGCAGAATAACTGGCGATAAGTGGCGGTGAGACAAGCCCCGCCACTGAGATCATATTGATGATGTGACCCTCACGGCGTGCCATCATGTGCGGAAGGACCATGCGGGTGACGCGCATGGTGCCAATGAGATTGACTTTAATGAGCAGGTCGATATCGCGATCTGGCTCGTGTTCTTCGAACCAACCCACTCGTCCAATGCCCGCATTGTTGAAGAGGATGTCGATACGGTCATAGAGGTCGATGGCGGTTTGCACCATGTTGTCCACTTCATCTGGGTTGACAATATCGACGGGAACGGCGATAGCTTCACCGCCGGCATCTTGAATTTTTGCGGCAAGATTTCGAAGGCGATCAATGCGGCGGGCGGCAAGCACAACCTTGCAGCCTTCTTGTGCGAACAACCAGGCAGCATCTTCACCAAAACCTGAGGAAGCGCCAGTAATAAGTACGACTTTGTTTTCGAGAGAGATGGGTGTGAGGTTCATGGCGGGGCTATTGTAAAACGAAAAACAGAATTGGTGAAATCACAAGTCCATTACATGAAAAGTTGTTAAAAGCAAAACGCGAAAGACCAATTGGGGCAATCTTTCGCATCTTTCGCCTTTTTTCGTCTTTCGCGTTAAGGATTTTCTGTTCTTAAATCAAGTCTATTCTTCGCCTTGCTCGTCCTGACGTTTTCTCGGCTTGGGCGGTTCGATGACCTTTTGCTTACCGAGTGCAATATCGAGAACATCATCCATGTGCTTGACGGGCACGATCTTCATTTCAGATTTCGCCGTCTTGGGCAAGTCCACCAAATCCTTCATGTTCTTCTCGGGCAAAATGACTGTCTTCAACCCGGCGCGATGGGCGGCGAGGACTTTTTCACGTACACCGCCAATGGGCAAGACACGTCCGCGCAGGGTGATCTCGCCGGTCATGCCGACGTGTTTGAGCACAGGGCGACCTGTCAGCGCGGAGATAATGGCGGTTGCCATCGTAATGCCCGCGGATGGTCCATCTTTCGGAATGCCGCCTTCGGGCATGTGGATGTGAATGTCCATGCGCTCGAAAACGTCCATGTCAATTTTCAGCACAGACGAGCGCGACTTGATGTAGGTCATCGCAGCTTGCGCGGACTCCTGCATCACCTCGCCCATTTGACCCGTCATCTGCAAACCACCTTTACCTTCGGTGATGGCAACTTCGACCGCCATGATCTCGCCACCGGTTTCGGTCCATGCGAGGCTGGTGGCAACGCCTACTTCATCGCTGCGTTCCGCTTCGGAGGGGAAAACTTGTTGTGGTCCCAGCAGTTTTTCGATGAGTTCAGCTGTGATAGCGGTGGGGTACTTCTTCCCTTCCGCTTTCATGCGTGCCACTTTACGACACACGCGGCTGATCTCACGCTCCAATCCGCGCACACCGGCTTCGTAGGTGTATTCGCGGATGATGCGTTGCAAAGCAGGCAATTCAAAGGTCAAGCCAAGTTCATCAATGCCCGTCTCTTCGATCTGGCGCGGAATGAGATAACGGTTGGCGATCTCGATCTTTTCTTCTTCAATGTAGCCAGGGAACTCGATGACTTCCATGCGGTCGAGCAAGGGCGCAGGGATGCTACTCAACGAGTTGGCAGTCGTCACGAACATGACCTTCGAGAGGTCGAAGGGCAGTTCGAGGTAATGATCGCTAAAAGCGTAGTTCTGTTCAGGGTCGAGCACTTCGAGCATGGCAGATGCCGGGTCACCGCGGAAGTCGGAATACAGCTTGTCGATTTCATCCAGCATGAACAGCGGATTTGACGTCCCTGCCCGCTTCATGGTTTGGATGATGCGTCCGGGCAATGCGCCAATGTAGGTGCGGCGATGTCCGCGGATTTCGGCTTCGTCTCGCACGCCGCCCAATGACACACGCACGAACTTGCGCCCGAGCGAATCTGCAATGGAGCGACCTAATGAGGTCTTGCCCACGCCGGGAGGACCCACGAAACACAAAATCGGCTGGCGTTCTTTCTTCGGCTTCAACGAACGGACAGCGATATATTCCAGAATACGCTCCTTGGCTTTCTTCAAACCGAAGTGATCGCGTTCCAGAGTCTTCGCCGCATTCTTCACATCAAGGTTATCTGCGGTGAGGTTACTCCACGGCAGGTCGAGGATCCAATCCAAATAAGTGCGGATGATGCCAACTTCCGGCGCCATCGGCGGCATCTGATTGAGACGTTCCACTTCTTTCAACGCCACCTTGCGAACTTCATCCGGCAGAGTGGCAGTTTCAATCTTCTTCTTCAAGTCAATGGCATCACGGGTGAAGATATCGCCTTCGCCCAACTCAGTTTGAATCTGCTTCATCTGCTCGCGCAGATAATACTCACGCTGACTCTTGTCCACTTCATTCTGGACGCGGGTGTGAATCTCATCTTCGAGTTCGAGCACGTCCACTTCGGCGGCGAGCAGGTTATTTAGTTGGCTGAGGCGTGCCTTGGGTTCAAGGATCATCAACAGACGCAGTTTGGCTTCGTAGGTGAGTCCCAGTGAAGTTGAGATCATATCCGCAAGCCAACCCGGTTCGGAAATGTTCAACGCAAAAACATGCGCCTCTTCGGGGATGGAACGGTCCAACTGGACACAACGTTCGAACTGATTCAACACCGAGCGCATCAGAGCTTGGGTTTGTCGGTCAGCGGTGGTTGGCTCGTGAATGATACGCGCACGCACACGGATGTATGGTTTAAGTCTCAGGAACTCAACAATTTCCACTCTGCGGCGACCCTGCACGAGCGCGGAGTGTGAGCCGTCGGGCATATCCAGCAAGCGCCCCACTGCCATCTCCACGCCAATGGGCAGAAAATCTTCCGGTCCGGGTTCTTCCACATCCGGGTCGCGCTGGGTTAAACCGATAACAGTCTGTTCTTTTTCATGTGCTTCTTCCAACGCCAAGAGCGAAGCCTCGCGACCAATAAAAATCGGCGAGACCATGCGCGGAAAAATGACCATATCCCGCAAAGGCAACACCGCCGCTTCGATCAAGCCGTCGGCTTTGGGCTCCATGTTCGGGATGCGGTACAACTCCTCCGTCCGCTGCGAGAGCGTCAGATCAAATTCATCTTCATTCCAATTCGGTTGATTCATTCAACAACTTCCATTCTCTCATCACTTCCGCAGTCACGAACATCGAACCAGCGGATAATACAATGCTACCATCTTTCGCGGATAGTTCCAACGCACGCCGTAAAGCATCTTTGACAGGAACCACCGCCTCCCACCCCGCCCCTGCCTGATCGGCGAGACCCGAAATATGCTCCACGCTCAAAGCCCGCGGATGGTCGGCGCGCGTGATAATAATTTTTTGAATCTTCGGTTTCATCTCCGCGAACATGCCGGGAATGTTCTTATCCTCCGACGCGCCGAAGATGAGATAGACTTTCTTACCGGGGAAATACTCGTCCAAGGTCTCGCGCAACTTCTCGAACGAATCCTGATTATGGGCAGAGTCAAAAATCACCGGCGGCTCGACTCGCGCCACCTCAAAGCGAGCGCGCCATTGTACCTGAGAAAAGCCAAGTTTTATCTGCTCATCTGTAATCGGAATTCCGCTGACCTTCAAAGCCGCATATGCTGTGGCGGCATTCTCTATTTGGTGAGCGCCGAGGAGGGGAATGTGAAGCTCGACGATGGACAATGGACCATTGACCGCAGACAACCGACCTTCGACCTTCAACCTTTGACCTGATAACGATGAATCCACCCGCTCAAACTCTACATCCCGCCCCACAAGAGTTATATCAGAATTCCTTTCACTGGCTACACGCAGCAAAACTTGAAGCGCCTCGTCCTTTTGTGGGGAAGAGACCACTGGCACGCCCGGCTTGATAATGCCCGCCTTCTCCCCTGCTATGAGCGCAAGTGTATTTCCAAGAACCGCCATATGGTCATACGAAAGCGACGTGATAACCGAAACCTTCGGCGTAACGACATTGGTTGCATCCAACCGCCCGCCCAAGCCGACTTCAAAGACAGCAGCTGTTGCGCCATATTTGGCAAACGCCATGAATGCCAAGGCAGTTGTGATTTCAAAGGTAGTGAGCTTTTCGATCTTCGCTACATGCGGCTTGATCTCATCTACCAATTCGACCATCTGCTCATGCGAGATCGGCTCGCCGTTGATGCGAATCCGCTCGACAAAATCTTCCAAATGCGGAGATGTATACAAACCCGTCATATACCCCGCCGCCTGCAACCCCGCCGCACACAACGCGGACGTAGACCCCTTCCCCTTCGTCCCTGCCACATGGATGATGGGATACTTCGTCTGTGGGTTGCCAAGAGACTTCATCAACGCGAACATGCGATCAAGGTTGAAGTCTGCTTTGGCTAATTCAGACGAATGTTTGAGGCTATAATCCACGAAGGAATATAGGTAATCAAGGGCTTGGTTGTATTGGGTTTCTATGTCCATGTAAAAGATTGTAAATCGCAAATCGTAAATCGTAAATCAATAAATTGACCATGCTTGCCACTCTCACTATTCACCTACGACTCCCTCTCTGCACCTCCCTCAAAGACAAACGCGGACGGATCAAGCCGCTCATGTCACGCCTCCATCGCGAGTTCAACGTCTCTGTCGCCGAGATGGACAAGCACGATGTTTGGGATGAAGCCGTCATCGTCTGTGCGATGGTGGGAAATGACAATGTGTTTCTGCAATCTGCATTACAAACTGTGGCAAAATGGGTCGAAGCGAATTGGTCTGATGGCGATGTTTGGGATACGAAGATCGAGATGGTTTAATATTTATGTCACACTGAGCCGATAGGCGAAGGGTCTCTGGGATAATCGTAGGGATTCTTCGCCGCAAAGAGCAAGAGCGCGGCTCAGAATGACAAAAAGATAAATGGAGGTACTTTCCATGAAAGCAGTCCGTGTGCATGGATATGGTGGGGTTGAGGTTTTGAACTATGAAGAGGTGGAGAAACCGGAACCGGGTGAGGGGCAGGTTCGGGTCAAGCTTGAGGCGGTGGGCGTCAACTTCATTGATATCTACCATCGCATCGGGCGATATCAAGGTTCGCTTCCGCTCACCTTAGGTCAAGAAGGCGGCGGGGTTGTGGATGCGGTGGGAGCAAATGTGACCGAGGTCAAGCCGGGTGACCGTGTAGTGTACGCCGGTGTGCAAGGCTCCTATGCGGAATATGCCATTGTCCCTGCATGGAGTTTGGTTCCAGTGCCTAGCAATGTAGATACAAAGACTGCAACGGCTGTCACTTTGCAGGGTATCACTGCTCATTATCTCGCAGTCAGCACCTACCCACTCAAACAAGGCGAGACGGCTCTCGTCCATGCCGCAGGCGGCGGCGCGGGCGGACTGTTGGTGCAGATCGCCAAACTGCGCGGAGCACGTGTGATCGGAACGGTATCCACCGAAGAGAAAGCCGCACTTGCCCGTGAAGCCGGCGCGGACGAAGTCATCAACTACACTCAAGTTGATTTTGAAGCAGAAGTCAAACGCCTCACAAACAACAAAGGCGTAGATGTGGTCTACGACTCGGTCGGCAAAGACACCTTTGAAAAAGGATTGAACTGCCTGCGAAAGCGCGGCTACATGGTGCTTTACGGTCAATCTTCTGGACCTGCTCCACAGATCGACCCGCAGGTATTGAATGGAAAAGGCTCGCTGTTCCTCACCCGTCCCACCCTTGGGCATTACACCGCCGACCGTGCAGAACTGGTGGGAAGAACGAACGACTTGTTCAAATGGATCGCCTCGGGTGAATTGAAAGTGCGCATCGACAAGACCTATCCGCTTGCAGAGGCAGCCGAAGCACATCGTTACCTCGAAGGGCGGCAATCGAAAGGCAAAATATTGTTATTGCCGTGATCACATCAACGAATTTCTCAGCCGCCTCGAAAAAACGAGGCGGTTTGTCTCATGGTACACTTCGCCCATTGTCTACCCTTTGGGAGAATCACCTTCATCCCTACGAATCCCTCATAAATACATCAAACTATTTTGCATATCTTCTGGAGACTTATGACTCAACACGAAATGAAAACCTGCTTGAATTGCGCTCGCAGCGAAGAAAAAACTCCTTTGCTTCTTTTGACATTCAAAGGAGAAACAATGCATATCTGCGCGCAATGCCTGCCGCTATTGATCCATAAAACCCATGTACTGAGCGAGAAACTTCCCGGCATTGAACTGCCGCAAAATACCGAGCATTAACATGTCCAAACTTACCCGTAATTCCCTTATCGTTGCCTTCTTCTTTTTGATCGACAAAGTACTGGCATTCGTACGGACCGGCATCATCTCTCGCATTTACTCCGACGAGGTGCATTTGCTCGACACGTTCAATGCCGCGAATAATTTGCCCGACCTTTTGTTCGCCCTCATTTCGGGCGGCGCGTTGGGTATGGCGTTCATTCCCCTGCTTACAGAATATCTCACCACCAAAGACCGCAACGCCGCATGGGACTTGTTCTCACGCGTGGCGAACCTCGGGTTTCTGGTGACAGGCAGCTTTGCCATCATCATCGCCATCTTCGCTCAACAGATCGTGGATGCAGAGATCGGCATTGCACCCGGCTTTGGTCAAGAGCAGCGCACCCTGCTTGCTGAATTGATGCGTTTAAATCTGATCGGCACCATCATCTTTTCCATCAGCGGCTTGGTGATGGCATCTTTGCATGCCAACCAGCACTTCGCACTGCCCGCACTTGCGCCCAGCATGTACAACGTCGGGCAAATTCTCGGTGCGATCTTTCTCGTTCCACGTTTTGGCATCCAAGGCTTGGTGTATGGCGTCATCATCGGCGCGGCATTTCACTTGCTCATTCAATTACCGGGCTTGTTCATGTATGGATTCCGTTGGACGCCCGCGCTCGATATTCGTCACACCGGTTTGATCGAAGCCATCAAACTGATGCTGCCGCGTCTGTTCACCATGGCGGGCATTCAGATCATCTTCCTCGCCCGCGACAACCTCGCCTCACGCCTGGACCAAGTTGGCGCAGTGACATCCCTCACCTATGGCTGGATGATCATGCAAGTGCCGGAAACGATCCTTGGGACCGCGATGGCAACTGCCTTGCTCCCTGCCCTCGCAGAACTCGCCTCAAAACAAGACTGGCACGGATTCAGCGCTACGGTCGAACGTTCCCTCCGAGTCCTCATCGCCTTAACTCTGCCCATTGCAGCCGTCATGGCGGCGGGAATCCATCCGCTCGTGCGCGGAGTCTTCGGCTTCGACGAACAGATCTCCACCCTCATCACCTGGACCACCCGCGCCTACCTTGCCACGCTGACCGGTTACACCATCCACGAAATCGCCATCCGCGCCTTCTACGCTCGCAAAGAACCGATGGTTCCTTTATACGCCATCGGTATTCGGCTTGGCATTTTCCTTGTCATTGGTATTCTTGGTGTGACCTTCTTCAAAAATATTGGTTCCCCTATCATTGCTTTTGCAGAGATCGCCCTATTGATAGAAGCCATCATCATACTTGGCTGGCTTTCCAAACGTACGCATGAACCGCTCAAAACCAACAGCGCCGTCTTCAAAGGGCTGATCGCTGCCGTTGTCGGCGGCATAGTGACCTATTTGGTCGCGCTCTACCTGCCCGGCGGAGCGATCGTCACAGCCCTGATCGGCATGATCGTGGGCGGAGTCATCGCACTGGCTATCGTCTGGTCTGAGGCGAAGCAATTGATCCGCTTGTAAATTGGTAATAAATGCCAATTAAGAAAAAAATCCGTCCATTTAAAAGAATGTATAATCATCGTCATGTCTGAAGAACTTGAAACTACACAACCTAATGAACCTGCCAACCTCGGCGGGACTCAACCCTCACAACCTTATAAGGAAGAAGATACTCAGCCGCTCAAGGTCAAGAAGCCGTCGCGCTGGCGTTCGATCCTTTTCAGTGTATTGAGTTTCCTGCTCCTGATCGGTTTGGGCGGGTTTGGAGGCTATAACCAAGCCCTTAACGTTCGCAAGAACGCCGAGCAATCCATTCTTGCCACTCAACTTTCCGAACAATTCTCCTTTGCTTTGGTCGATATCCAATTCGGTCGGTATGAAAATGCCCGCCAACGTTTGGAATACATCATCCAACGCGACCCGAATTTCCCCGGCGCACAAGAAAAACTGACCGAAGTGCTGGTGCTAAGC
>Ga0209066_10002474_pt1 | contig 22392 bp, 13 predicted proteins | sample All_14_2_FD_187198 | JGI IMG/M metagenome (GOLD analysis project Ga0209066, IMG submission 187198) | Freshwater microbial communities in response to fracking from Pennsylvania, USA - Allegheny Zone_MetaG_DW_15 (SPAdes) (version 2) ... | reverse complement strand
GGCCGACGTCGGCGACATCCTGCGCCTGCGTATTTGATGGCGGTCTTCACGCCTGTTTCGCCGGACGAAGCCCGCGCCTTCATCGACGGCTATGACCTGGGCGGCCTCACCGCCATCGCCCCGATCGCCGAGGGGGTCCAGAACACCAATTTCCGCCTGGAAACCGGTGCGGGCCGCAAGGTCCTGACGCTGTTCGAGGGTCAGCCGGACGATGACGACCTGCGGTTCTGCCTGGGTCTGACCGACCATCTGGCCGGGCGCGACTATCCCGCGGCGCGGGTGGAGCGGGACCGTCAGGGCCGTCGCCTGGGCCGGCTGAAAGGCCGCTCCGCCGCCGTCGTCGACTGGGTGGAGGGGCACGGCCTGCTGCATCCCACCCCCGCCGATCATCACACGGCGGGGCGTGCCCTGGCCCATCTGCATCTGACCGCCGCCGACTATGCCGCCACGCGCCCAGATCCGATGGGACCGGATGCCTGGGTTTCGCTGCTGGCGCGGTGCCAGGCGGCGACCGCCGATCTGTCTCCTGATCACCCCGACCGGGCCATGACGCTGCTGCTGGAGCCCATCCTGGATCGGGCCCTCGCACTCCGGACCGGCGGCCTGCCCTCAGGGCCGATCCACGCCGACTATTTCCCCGACAATGTCCTGTTCACCGGCGGGGCGGTCAGCGGTGTCATCGACTTCTATTTCGGCTGCACCGGCCCCTTGGCCTGGGACCTGGCCACCGCCCTGAACGCCTGGACCTTCGACGCGGTCGGGGCGCGCGACGACATAGCCTTTGCCGCCTTCCTGGAGGGCTATCAGTCGGTACGCCCCCTGACCCCCGCAGAGACCGCCGCCCTGCCCGCCCTGGGCGCCGCCTCGGCCCTGCGCTTCACCCTCACCCGCCTCCACGACCGCCTGCACCACGACCCCGCCTGGCTGGTCACGCCCAAGGACCCGCAGCCGTTCTTTCGGCGGATCGGAGTATGGGAGGGCACATGACTTTGTCTCCTCCCTATCGCCGCTGGGCGATGGGGAGGGGGACCGCGAAGCGGTGGAGGGGTTTTTCCGGCAGGCAGTGTGCTTGGCTCGAAGGCCCCCTCCGTCACGGCGCAGGCGCCGCGCCACCTCCCCATCGCTCCGCGACAGGGAGGAGACTCTCACCCCAACCTCGCCATCGCCGCCTTTGCGGCGGCCGGGTCGGCGTCGATGATCTGATAGTGCTCCACCCGATCCTCCAGCCCAACGAGCGAGGGGGGGGCGTCGGGCTGGAAGCCCAGCACCTCGGATACCACCGCGCCGAACTTGGCCGGATGGGCGGTGGACAGGGCGACGACGGGGCCCGATGACCGGTCCAGGGCGCGTGCGGCGGACAGGGCGACGGCGGTGTGGGGACAGACGACCTGGCCCCAGGCGGCATGGGCATGGGCGATCTCGGAGCGGGTCGTCGCCTCGTCCACGGCCACGGCGCTGACCTCGCGGCGCAGGGCGGCGTGAAGGTCGGCGGGCAGGGTCGCCCGCCCGTCACGCGCGAACTCGGCGAACAGGCCGCGCGTCAGATCGGCATCGCGACCCGAGGCCTCATACACCAGGCGTTCGAAATTGCTGGGCGCGTTGACATCCATGCTGACGCTGGCCGTGCCGACCGCTGCTGTGCGGGTATAGACGCCGGTCTCCAGCGCCCGGACCAGGGCGTCATTACGGTTGGTCGCGGCGACCAAGCCCCCCATCGGCAAGCCCATCCTTCGTGCGGCCCAGCCGGCAAAGGCATCGCCGAAATTGCCGGTGGGCACGACATAGCGCGCGTGCGCCGCCGCCGCGCCCAGCGCCCTGGCCGTCGTGACATAATAGGGGATCTGTCCGGCCAGCCGCGCCCAGTTGATCGAGTTGACCGAGCTGAACCGCCGGCCTTCGCGCAGGGACTCATCGGCCAGCAGCAGCTTGGTCAGGCGCTGGCAGTCGTCGAAATCGCCGCGGACGGCCAGGTTCAGCACATTGGCCGCACCACTGGTCGTCATCTGACGACGCTGTACCGGCGAGACCCGGTTCAGCGGATGCAGCACCACCAGATCCACCCGCTCGGCCCCGGCAAAGGCCCGCACCGCCGCCGCCCCGGTGTCGCCGCTGGTCGCCGTCACCAGCCGCAGCCGCTGGTTCCCAGCCGCCAGGGCCGCATCGGCCAGGACGGCGGCCATCTGCATCGCATAGTCCTTGAACGCCGCCGTGGGCCCGTGGAACAGCTCCAACAGGAACAGGCCGGGCTCAAGTTCCACCAGGGGCGTGGTCGCCGGATGGTCGAACACCTGGGTCAGGCGGCGCGTCGCCCGGTCCAGGTCGGCGGGTGCGATCGCCTCGCCCACGAAGGGGGCCAGCACCGCCTGCGCCGTCGCCGCCGCATCGCCGGACGCCATCGCCTCGGCCGAGAGTTCGGGCCAGGCGACCGGGGCATACAGGCCGCCGTCGGGGGCAACACCGCGCAGCAGGGCCTCGACGAAATCGACCTGGGGCGCACGGCCGCGCGTGCTGACATAGGCGGCGGAGGACTGGGTCATGACCCTCAACCCATGTGGGCTATGGTCAGGCCGTGCAAGCCTTCTGAGCGGTTTTTCGCCCGTCCCGGCTCAGTTCGCCGCGCAGTGTGTGGCGATGAAGTCGGCATGGCTGGGCATCTGATCCAGGCAGGTCCGATAGACGCCGCGCATATTGCCCAGCCGCCTCGCCACCTCCTGATCGCTCAGGATGTCGGCGACGGGGTCATGGGTGGCTGGCCACAGGTTCTGGCCCGCCATGACCGCGAACCAGCTGGTGTCGCTGAACAACTCGTCGTTCTCGCGGAAGATGCGGCCGTTTTCGCGATAAAGGGCATATTTCTCGGCCAGGCCGTCCGGCACCTGCATCGTCCGCACATAGTCCCAGAAGGGCGAGTCATCGCGGGTCGTGGCATTGTAGTGCAGCACCAGAAAGTCCCGGATCCGCTCATACTCTTCGCCCACGATCCGATTGTAGCGATCGATCCCGGCGGGGGCGAAGCGGCGGTCCGGGAACATGGCCATCAGCTTGGCGATGCCAGCCTGGACCAGATGGATGCTGGTCGATTCCAGCGGCTCCATGAAGCCCGACGCCAGACCCAGGGCGACGACGTTGCGGTTCCAGAATTTCCGCCGACGCCCGGTGACGAACTTCAGCGGGCGGGGATCAGCCAGGGCCTTGCCGTCCAGATGGGCCAGCAGGGTCGCCGCCGCCTCGTCGTCCGAGATATAGCCGCTGGAATAGACATAGCCGTTGCCGATCCGGTGCTGCAGAGGGATGCGCCACTGCCACCCCGCCGTGCGGGCGGTGGAGCGGGTAAAGGGTGTCGGCGGCCCGGCGCCTTCGCACGGCACGGCCAAGGCCCGGTCGCACGGCAGCCATTTGGACCAGTCGTCATAGCCGGTGCCCAGCGCCTGTTCGATCAGCAGGCCCCGGAACCCCGAGCAGTCGATGAACAGGTCCGCCTCGATGCGTGTGCCGTCGTCCATGACCACCGCCTCGACGAAGCCGTCGGCGGGCCGCAGGGTGACATCGGCCACCTTGCCCTCGCGCCGCACGACGCCCCGCGCCTCGGAATACTCCCGCAGATACCGCGCATACAGGCCAGCATCGAAGTGGAAGGCATAGGCGATCTTGGACAGAGGCGAATTGCCTGCCTGGATCGCCCGCATGAACCGGCCCGCCCGCGCCGCCGACGCCTCCAGCGAATAGTCGGCCAGGCCGTGGACCTCGCCCGCCGCCCGCGCCTTCAGGTAAAAGGCGTGGAACGACACCCCCTCCATATCCAGCCCATAGCGGCCGAACGGATGGATGTAGCGGTCGCCCTTCTTGCCCCAGTCGACGAACTCGATGCCCAGTTTGAAACTGCCCTGGGTGCGGCGGACGAAGTCGTTCTCGTCCAGGCCCAGCATATTGTTGAACAGGCGGATCTGGGGAATGGTCGCCTCGCCTACCCCCACGGTGCCGATTTCCTCGGACTCGATAAGGGTGATGTCCGCGTACCCGGGCCCCAGGATCTTGGCCAGGGCGGCCGCCGTCATCCATCCGGCGGTGCCGCCGCCGACGATGACGACGCTGCGGATGCGGTCGGGGTGATCGATCGGCGGGGCGCTCATGCCGCACTCCTGTCATAGGCACAGTGACGGGCGATATAGGCGTCCTGCGTCGGCAGACGGCCCGCCGCCTGCGCGATCGTGCCGCGAAGCCGCAGCAGGGCCGCCACCAGATCGGCATCGGCACGGTGGTCGGCCAGCGGATGATACCGGCGCGGCACGACCCTCTGACCCAGATAAACGGCGATCCAGCTGGGATGCAGGAACAGACCCTCGCGATACTCCTGCACAACGCCCCGCTCGCGGAAAAGCTCGATCTTGCCTTGCAGGCTGTCGGGCAGGGTCATGGTGCGGACGTGGTTCCACAGCGGGCTGTCGGTCCGCTCGGTCGCCGCATAGTGCAGGATGATGAAGTCGCGGATGCGTTCGAACTCCAGGTCCATCTGGCGATTGAATTCCTCGGCATCCGTGGCGGCCGAGCGCCGGTCGGGCCACAGCTCGATCAGCTTGGTGATGGCGATCTGGATCAGATAGATGCTGGTCGATTCCAGCGGCTCGATGAAGCCGCCCGACAGTCCCACCGACACGCAATTGCCGACCCAGTTGCGCGTGCGTCGCCCCGCCCGGAAGCGGATGTGATTGGGCTCCTTCAGAGCCTCCCCCTCCAGCCGCCCGACCAGGCGATCGGTGGCGGCGTCCTGGTCGATGAAGCTGCTGCAGTAGACGTAGCCGTTCCCGACCCGGTGCTGCAGGGGGATGCGGAACTGCCACCCGGCCTCCAGCGCCGTCGCGCGGGTATAGGCGACGGTCGGCTGATCGCTGGCGCAGGGCATGGCCACCGCCCGGTCGCAGGGCAGCCAGTGGGACCAGTCCTGGTACCCCGACTTCAGCGTCTGTTCGACCAGCAGGCCGCGAAAGCCCGAGCAGTCGATGAAAAGGTCCGCCTCGATCACATCGCCCCGGTCCAGGGTGACGGACCGGATGTCGCCGCTCGTGCCGTCCTGGGTCACATCGACGATCCGGCCCTCGCTCCGCGTCACCCCGCCCGCCTCGGACCGCGTCCTCAGGAACCGCGCATAAAGACTGGCATCCAGCTGATAGGCATAGCCATAGGTGGACATCAGCGAGCGCGCGTCCTCCGACGGCGGCGCATACCGCCCCTCGCGCGCCGCCACGACCGGCAGGGAATAATCGTCGATCGGGCCGATGTCGGCCGTCCGCGATCCCTTCAGCCAATAGTGATGGAACGGCACCTCCCCGCCCGGTGCGCCATAGTCGCCGAACGGATGGATATAGCTGTCGCCCAGACGCGCCCAGTCGTTGAACTGGATGCCCAGTTTGAAGGTCGCGCGCGTCGCCTTCATGAACTCGGCCTCGTCGATGCCCAGCCGCTCGTTGAAGGCGCGAATGTGCGGCAGGGTCGATTCTCCCACCCCCACCGTGCCGATCTCGGCAGACTCGACCAGAGTCACCTTGACGCCGCCCGGCACGATCAGCCGGGCCAGGGCCGCCGCCGTCATCCAGCCTGCGGTGCCACCACCGACGATGACGACGGTCTTGATACGGGGGTCTTGGGTCGGGTCCATGGGTCAGTCCACGCGTCGGATCAGAACAACCGCCATCGCACCGGCGACGGCAAACAGGGCGGCGGTCACGAACACCCCACGCAGGGCCCCGCCACCGGCGGCGATCACGGCGATGCCCAGAATGGGGGCCGCGATCTGCGGCAGGGTCACCGCCAGATTCATCACCCCCAGGTCCCGCCCCGCATTCTCGCGCACCGGCAGGATCTGGGCGACCAGGGCTGTATCGACCGTCGAATACAGACCCAGGCCCGCGCCAAAAACGATCTGGGCGATCAAGGGGCCTGGCCAGGCGGGCATGGCCACCATCGTTGCCGCCCCGACCGCCATCATCAATCCCCCCGCCGCGACGAAGCCCTTTCGCCGCGCCATGTGATCGGACAACAGGCCGCCCAGCAGGCCGAAGATCAGAGACGCCCCCGTCGCGGCCGCGATCAGCCAACCCAGGATGGCCTCGGGCCGGGTGCCCGCGAACCGCGTCGTCACGTCCGTCTGTTGGAGGAAAAACAGCAGATAGAGGACGTTCAGGGTGATCGTCACCTGAACCAGCATCCGCGACAGGAAGGCCAGCAGGAAGTCGCGGTCGAGCAGAGCCGCCAGCGCCGGCGCCTTCAGCGCCGCGCGATCTGATCCGGCGGCCGCCGGCGGCTCGCGGAACGACAAGGCGAACGGCAGGATCAGCAGGACAACCGCCGCACCCGTGATCAGAAATCTGGGCCCGGCCTCGGTCAGGACCAGGGCGATGATCAAGGCGGCGAACAGACTGGCCCCCGGCAGCCCCAGTCCCATCAGCGCCGCCACCAGCCCCTTCTGCCGATCGGGGACACGGTCCGGCAATACGGCGTTCAGGGGTCCGAACATCAGATTGACCGCCACCTGGAACAGGATGATCGCGACCATCAGTTCGCCGGGCGTCTGGGCGCGAAACACCAGCAGATGCGCGCCCGCGACCGCCAAGGCCCCGATCACGATCCAGGGTCGCCGCCGCCCGAACCGGCTGGCCGTCGCATCGCTCAACCAGCCGGCGGCGATGTTGGCGAACCCCGCCGCCAGCGCACCCCATAGCGCCACCTGACTGAGCAGGATGGCCTTCCCGGCCGCGTCGATCGCCTCGGCCTTCAGCGGCAGCAGGATGTTCAGCATGGGAACGAAGGCAATAAATCCCCCGACCTGGGCAAGGGCATATCCGGTCATGAAGCCACGACCGACGGGCGGCGGCGCTGTCGGTGTCTCGGAGAAGGCCGTCATGCGAAGACCGTATGGGCTGCGACAGTCATAGGCGCGCGCTACGCCCCCGTGGAACCGAGAGCAAGCGATATGCCGACGGCGCACACACGCCCTTCCGCCCCACCAATCGCCTGTCCATGGCCACCCCTGTATGCGATCTTGCCCCAGGCCGTCGCTTGAAGACGATAGCCATCGGAAATAGACAGCGCTGTCAAGCCGCCACGATCAGGACCCGGATGCTGCCGATCCAAGACGTTCGCCATCCCGACCCCACCGCGCTTGCCGAGGCCGTGGCCGAAGTTCGCCCCGTGGTCCTGCGAGGCTGGGCCGAGGGCTGGCCTGCGGTCCAGGCTGGACGAACCGGTGCCGAAGCCGTCTCCGCCTATCTGTCGGCCATGGATCAAGGTCTGGTCGCCGAGGCATTTCGAGGACCGCCCGAAATCGGGGGGCGGTTCTTCTATGGGTCAGGCCTGAAAGGCTTCAACTTCACCCGTGGACCGATGACGGTTTCGGCGGTGCTGGAGGAACTGGCAGCACTCGCGGCCAGCCCCTCTCCGCCTGCCCTCTATATGGGTGCCGCGCCCATGGGTCGCAGCCTGCCCAGCTTCACGGCCGCCAACCCTGCCTATGATCTGCCCGACCATGCGGTGCCCCGGCTTTGGCTGGGCAATGCAGTGACGGTCCAGACCCACTATGACCTGTCCGACAACCTGGCCTGCGTCGTGGCCGGAAGCCGGACCTTCACCCTGTATCCGCCCGAGCAGACGCCCAATCTGTATGTGGGACCGCTGGAGTTCACCCTGGCCGGTCAGCCGGTCAGTCTGGTCGACCCCCTGGCCCCGGACCTGGATCGCTTTCCGCGTTTTGCACAGGCCCAGGAACACGCCTTGACGGTCACTCTGGACCCGGGTGACGCCCTCTACATCCCCTCGCTGTGGTGGCATCATGTACGGTCGCATGATCCACTGAATGTCCTGGTGAACTACTGGTGGAACGCGGGGCCGGCCCTGGCCGGATCACCGTTCGAGGCCCTGATCCACGCCCTTCTGGCCATTCGGCACCTGCCGCCCGAACGCAGGGCCCCCTGGAAGGCCATCTTCGACCACTATGTCTTCGAGGCCGACGACCAGACCCATGCCCACATTCCCGACCAGGCCCGTGGCGCCGTGGGCGAATTGACGCCCGCCATGGCGAGGACCTTGCGGGCCTTTGTGATCGGCTCTCTGTCCCGCCATCGTGATGCCTGACAAACGAAAACGCGCCGCCCCCTCTCGGGAACGGCGCGTTGATCGCGACGGGCGCTGTCGTCAGAAGGTCGCGCGGACCACGAACGAGAAGCGACGGTCGTTCTTGAACCACGACCTGGGGGCCATCAGCAGCTCGTTGTTGAGCACCTGGAAGGTCCGGGTGGTCTCGTCCAACAGGTTCACCCCCTGGACCCCCACCTTGAAGGTGTCGTTGACCGTATAGAAGAAGGACCCATCCAGCTGACCCGTGTCGTCCGAATAGATCGGTGCGAACGGCACGATCTCATCACGCGTCGTCAGCACATATTCCGAACGCCAGCTCCAGGCCAGGCGAGCCGAAATTTTGTCGTTCTCATAGATGCCCGCGAAGTTGAAGTTGTGCTCCGACAGAGATTCCAGCGGCAGCAGGCTGGTGTCGATCACCGGCTCGGTCCCGCCCGGATTGGCCTTGTCCGCAGACAGATTTTCCTGCGGCACACCCGAACTGTCGATGTAGGTATAGTTGGCCTGGATACCGAAGCCCGACATCCAACCCGGCAGATCCTCGTAGAACTGCTGATAGGACAGTTCGAAGCCCTGGATATCCCCATCCTCGGTCGCATTGGCAGGACCCCGGACATAGACGTCATAGGTCTGACCGTTGTTGGTCAGCGTCCGCTCATAGAAGCCGTTGGTGATCACGTCTTCCAGCGACTTAGTGAACACCGACAGGGTCAACGATCCGGTCGGGGCGAAATACCATTCCGCCGACAGGTCGAACTGTTCGGACTTGATCGGGTTCAGGAAGGTATTCCCCGCCTGGGCCTCGAAGCCCAGGAAGACGTTGTCGATCACCCGCGGCGTGATCTGCAGCTGGTTGCGCGTCAGACCCAGATCGGAACGACGGATGGCCTGGGTATAGCCGAAACGCATCAGGAAGGACGGCGTCAGCTGGAACTTCAGGTTCACGCTGGGCAGCCAGTTATCATAGGTGTGGGTGGCGCTGTTCGGAACCGAAGTACCGGTCGCAAAGGCCAGGGCCGCAGCCTGCTGGGCCGGGGTCAACAGACAGAAAGCAGGCGGCGTTCCACCCGGTGCGGGCGGCAGTGAACAGTCACCCGTGAACACCTGGGCCTGGGTCGGATAGCTGAGCGCGCCCTCGGCCGAGATCTGGGTCTCCACATAACGCAGGCCGACGTTGCCGCTGATGCCGATGCTCTGACCCCAGATCGGTTCAGCCTTGTTGCTGAACTTGATCAGGGCATAGGCCGCCGTGGTCTGTTCGTTGGTCTGGTTGATCTCGCCAGGCGTATAGTCCGTGCCCGGGATCACATTGCTGCGCTGTGCCAGCGGCACCCAGCCGCCACCGCCCCAGATGGCGTTCATGGCCAGAGCGAAGGCGACGGCGTCGTCATAGTCCGCACCCGGATTACCGGCATAGCCATAGGCCGTGATCGGCACGCCGCGATCCGAGAAGTCGAAGGTCCCGGCACCGGACAGTCCACCAGTCAGACGCGGCGTGACCACTGATCCCTGGTCCAGCCAGACCGGACCGGTCGCACCGTTCCACAGTTCGGAAATCACACCCCAGTTGTAGAGGGAGTTGCGGGTCGTCTGGTCGCGTTCGGCATACCGAGCCCCGACCTTGACGGAATCCAGCCAGCCGGTGTCGAGATCGTATTCGGCGTCGGCGCGCAGGGCGTATTCCTCACCCTCACTGTCTTCCTTATGATCCATGGCGTTGCGCCAGAAATAGTTCGCCGGATCCGCCAGATAGGCGTTGATGTCGCCTGCGCCCGTGGCGTTTGGCGGCAACAGCGTCAGGGTCGGTGTCTCGCCGGTCAGGTCCATAACGTCGACAGCGAAGAAGGAGTTGGCGATCTGGAAGTCGGTGTTCTCCACCGTCGATTCCACATATTGGGCATCGAAATTCAGCCGCAGCCGCTCGGTCGGCGACCATTTGAAGTTGAAGCCATAGTCGCTGGTCACATAGCGCTGATCGACACCACGCTTGACGAAGCTGTGCTGGATGCCGTCCAGCGGCACCGACGGATCGGCCGAGCGCCAGCCGGCATTTGAGGTGATGGTGCCACCGGTGAAGATGCCGCTGTCGTCATATTCCCAGGTCGTGCCCGGAAGCGGACTGCGCGGATTAGTGTCGTCGACGATGGTCTCGATCGCGTTTTCGGTCCAAGCCTGGGTCGATTCCGACCGCAGGAACTGTGCCGTGGCAATCATGGTGCGGTCGTTGGACTGCCACTGGCCCGCCGCCGCGATCCCGGTGCGTTCACGATCGAACGACTGGGTCCGGAACGCCAGGCCGGACGGGGTCCACAGGTCGCTGCCCGACGAGCTGTCCAGGCGATAGTTCAGCGACTGCAGACCGTCCGAGCGCGAATCCAGCGCCGAATAAACGCCGCTGACCATCAGGCCGAACTCGCCGACCGAGGTTTCCCATCGATCGCTGATCAGGGCCGACACAGTCGGTGTGAGCGACTGCTCCAGATCGCCATAGTTGGTTTCGACCGAGGCCGCGATCACCCGGCCGTTGCTGTCGAACGGCTTTCTGGTGTTCAGGTTGACCGTGCCGGCGATGCCGCCCTCGATCATGTCGGCCGAGACGTTCTTGAACACCTCGACACTGCCCAGCAGTTCGGGCGGCACATCGGCGAACGACAGGTCGCGGCCGTTGTTAGCCGAGAAGGTATCGCGACCGTTCAGCTCGGACCGCACGAAGGTCAGGCCGCGCACGACCACGCCAGATCCTTCGACCGAGAAGTGGTCGGGGTCATTGGCACCGGCGAAACGGCTGATGGACACGCCGGGCACGCGCTGCAGGGCCTCGGTCACCGACCGGTCCGGCAGGGCCCCGATGTCCTCGGCCGTGATGGCGTCGACGAAGACGTCGGAGTTTTCCTTGATCGCCTGGGCGCTGCGAAGGCTGGCGCGAATGCCGGTCACGACCAGTTCGTCGACCTCGGTCGCCTCGGTCTCCGGATCGGCATCCTGGGCCGCCGCCGGGCTGGCCAGGACCATCAGGCCCAGCGCCAGCGACGACGCGCCGCACAGCAGGGCCGTACCGAAAGGCTTGCCGCCACGGCGGAAAGAGACAGTCTTGTCGATGTGGTTCACAATGTTTCCCCGAAGATCATTTTGTTTATTGGACAGCATGACAGCGCTGTCATTTCGTGAAACTAACACGACGCCCCAAAGCGGTCAATATTGCCCAACCCTCAAACGGAGCCTTCATGACCCCAAATTCAACGGCTTCGACGCCTCAGAAGGGGCCCCTGCGTCATGTCCTGATCGTGGGCGGAGGAACGGCCGGATGGATGGCGGCGGCGGCCCTGGCGCGGCTGACGCGAAACGGCGAAACCCGCGTCACCGTTGTGGAATCCGAGGAGATCGGCACCGTCGGCGTGGGCGAGGCGACCATCCCTCCGATCGCCAGTTTCAACGGCCTTCTGGGCATCGACGAGGCCGAGTTCATGCGGCGCACCAAGGGCTCGTTCAAATTAGGTATCCAGTTCGTCGACTGGGGCCGGATCGGCGATCGCTACATCCATCCGTTCGGGGGATTCGGCGTCGACATGGAGGCGGTGAAGTTTCACCATTTCTGGCTGATGGCCCATGCCGCAGGGGCCAGAAGCCCTCTCGGCGACTACAGCCTGTGCACGGTGGCGGCACAGATGGAGCGTTTCGCCCTGCCGGGCGACGACCCGCGGACGGTGCTGTCCAGCCTGAAATACGCCTATCATTTCGACGCTGGCCTCTATGCCGCCTTCCTGCGCGAACACGCCGAGAAGCGGGGCGTGAAACGGCACGAGGGCAAGGTCGTGGATGTGACGCTGAGGCCGGAAGACGGCTTCGTCCAGTCGGTCACCCTGGCCGACGGCACGGTGATCGAGGCGGACCTGTTCGTCGACTGCTCGGGGTTCCGCGGCCTGCTGATCGAACAGGCGCTGGGCACCGGCTATGAGGAATGGACCCACTGGCTGCCCTGCGATCGAGCCCTGGCCGTGCCCTGCGCCGGGACTGACGCCATCACCCCCTATACCCGGTCCACCGCCCGCAGCGCGGGCTGGCAGTGGCGCATCCCGCTCCAGCACCGGATCGGCAACGGCTATGTCTATTCCAGCGCCCACATCAGCGACGACGAGGCCCGGGCCACCCTGTTGGCCAATCTGGATGGAGAACCCCTGGCCGAGCCCAGACCCCTGCGGTTCGTGACGGGTCGGCGCAAGCGGCAATGGGTCAAGAACTGCGTGTCCCTGGGCCTGGCCTCGGGCTTTCTGGAGCCTCTGGAATCCACCAGCATCCACCTGATCCAGAGCGGCATTTCCAAACTGCTGTCCCTGCTGCCCGACCGCAGTTTCGATCCGGTCCTGTCGGAGGAATACAACCGCCTGTCACAGGTGCAGTTCGAACAGATCCGCGATTTCATCATCCTGCACTACAAGGCGACGGCGCGTGACGACTCCAGCTTCTGGAATCATGTCCGCACCATGGACGTGCCCGACACCCTGAGCCGCAAGATCGAGCTGTTCCGCGCGGGCGGCCGCTTCTTCCGCTATGACGACGAACTGTTCAGCGAGGCCAGTTGGGTCGCGGTCATGCTGGGCCAGGGCATCCAGCCCGTCGGCCACGACCCCCTGGTGGACACCATCGATCCCCGCGCGGTCGCCGAAAAGCTGGCCGCCCTGCGCGGTATCATCCGCCGGACGGCCGAGGCCATGCCGACGCACGACGCCTTTCTGGCCCGCTACTGTCCGGCCGTTTAGAGCGAGGCTGCGGCCGGACAGATGGTGTCGTTCTCGTTGGAGGCCAGGCGGATTTCCGACACCGAGACCGTCAGGGCTGCCGAACTGCGAATCTGGAACGGCGTCTCGACGGCTCCCAGCCGCGCCCCGGCGTCGGCGAAACAGGACAGACGGATCTTCACGGTCTGCCACTGACCGAGCGGTGCCCGGCGCATCAGGTCGGTGACGTCCAGATGACCCTGGTCGACCGAGAGCACCACCGGGCCTTGGGGGGCCTGATCGACGCGATAGCGGAAACTCAGGGCCATCTCCCCATTCGACTGGCGGGTCAGATCGATGCCCGTGCCCCAAATCTGGGCATTGGCCGGACCGTTGCCCGAAAAGATGAACTGACGCCCGCTCTCCTGGGCCAGGTCGTCGATCACCCGCATGGTCACCCCGCCGCGCGGACTGACGGCAGACGATTCGGCGTTCGGCTTGTTCTGACCTCCGGCGTCGTTCAGCATCAGGGCCCAGGGCGCGACGAAACGGCCATCGACGAAGTATCGATCCACGCTCGACCCGGTGTCGCTGACGCCGCTTTCCTCCGACAAGGTCGGGACCGTGCCGGGGCGGGCATAGCTCAGGCCATAGCCATAGGCGAACTGGGGATCATACCCCGCCTGTCCCCGGTTCAGCGGCGTTCCCGTCGCGTCCTTGGGCCAGCTGAACGACAGGGTACCGCTGAAGTCGTGGCGGGGCCGACCCTGGGCATCCCCGATCAGAACATCGGCCAGGCCGCCACCCTCGCTGCCGGGCAGCCATGCCGCCACGAAGGCGTCCGACTGATTGATCTCGGGATTGGTCCACATCGGCCGTCCGGAAAGGAAGACGGCGACGGTCGGAATGCCTGCAGCCCTGAGGCGACGCAGCGCTTCCAGCGGCTCGGTCGGCAGGAAGTCCAGGGTATCGATGTCCCCCTGGAACTCGGCATAGGGGGTTTCGCCGAACACGACGATGGCCACGTCCGGCTTGTCTTCATAGGTGCCATCGGCGCTGAAGCTCGCCTGCCCGCCGCCGGCCTCGATCGCCTCTTCGAGGCCGCCCCAGATGGACTGGCCGTTGGGGAAGTCCGCATTGCTGTTGCCCGTTCCCTGCCAGGTCAGGGTCCATCCTCCGGACGCCTGGCCGATGTCGTCGGCCGCCGATCCGACCACCAGAACGCGCGCGCCCGACCGAATGGGCAGCACGTCATTCTCGTTCTTGATCAGGACCAGGGATTTGCGGACCGCCTCGCGGGCCAGGGCCCGATGTTCGGGTGATCCCAGATGCTGCAGCTGGCCCTCGACCGGGCGTGCGTCCTCGAACACGCCGGCCTTGACCTTGGCGCGCAAGATCCGGCGCACCGCTTCATCGACCCGCGCCATCGGGATCTCGCCCGAGCGAACCTGAGCCAGGGTGTTTTCGTACAGCGGCTTCCAGCTGTCGGGGGCCATCAGCATATCGATGCCGGCGATGATCGCCTCGGGGCAGCTTTCGTTAGAACAACCGGCCAGCTGACCGTGGGCGTTCCAGTCCGAAACGACGAAGCCGTCGAAGCCCAGAGGCCCGCGCAGGACGTCCGTCAGGATCGTCTCATTGCCGGAATGCTTGACCCCGTTCCAGCTGGAGAAACTGGCCATGACCGACAGGACGCCCGCGTCGATCGCCGCCGGATATCCGCCCAGGTGGACATCGATCAGCTCGCGCTCCGACCCGGCGAAGTCGCCCTGGTCCTTGCCGTCCGTGGTGCCGCCGTCGGCCAGGAAATGCTTGGCCGATCCCGCGATACGACCGGGCAGCAGCGGCCCGTCCGCCCGCAGTTCGCCCTGCAGGCCCAGCGTCATGGGTCCGGCATAGGCCATGGCGATTTCCGGGTCCTCGCCATAGCCTTCATAGGCCCGGCCCCAGCGATCGTCGCGCGGCACGGCCAGGGTGGGGCCGAACGTCCAGTCGGCCCCCGTCACCGCGACTTCCAGTGCGGTCGCCTCGCCGATACGTCGGATCAGGTCCGGATCGCGCGCCGCGCCCAGGCCGATATTGTGCGGAAAGATGGTCGCGCCGACGACGTTGTTGTGTCCATGCACGGCGTCGATGCCATAGATCAGCGGCACGCGCGCACCCGGACGGCTGGCGGCCACGGCGCGGAACTCGCGCGCCAGATCGACCCAGTCCTGGGCCGAGGCCCGTTCGTCGCCACCCGGCGAGGAGTTGCCGCCCGCCAGAATCGAACCCAGCGGATAGGTCAGCAGGTCCTCCGGCTTGATCGAGGCGATGTCGGCCTGGATCAGCTGACCGACCTTTTCTTCGACCGTCATCCGGCTCATCAGTTCGGTGACGAAGGCTTCGGTGGCGGCATCGCTCATCGCATCGGGAGAGGATGCGGTGGGCCACTGGGTGACGTCGGCGCGGGCGGCCGGGTCCTGGGTGACGGCCGTCCGGGCCGTAGCCTGGGTCGCGGGCCAGGATGCACAGGCCCCTCCCGACAGCGCAAAAGCCAGAACCAGCATGGAGGATGCGCGACGCATGAACGGCCTCGTGAGAAAAAAGGGCCGCTGCGGGGTGAGCGCGGCGGCATTAAGTTTAGTCAGGAGTTAGATCAAGGAGAGATCGACACGCGCCAGGTTCAGCGACCGGATCTGCAAGGACGACACACTTGCCCGAAGGCGAAATCGCGCCGTCCATACCGTTCCGCTTGCGTTTCCCAAGGCGTGTCAGCCCGCCCTCCAGATGACTATCCCCTCTTGATGACAGCGCTGTCAAGTGATGGCTGTCCGATTGCCGACAGCCTCACTTCAGCGAGGGGGAGGCGCGCCGGTCGAGGCCCGTACGATCAGTTCATAGGGCACGACCGCAGCCTCGGCGTCCTCGTTCGGGGCCAGGGCCGCTTTCAACGAAGGGATCAGGCGCCGGGTGGCAGCGGCCGCCATCTCGGCCACCGGTTGGCGGATAGTGGTCAAGGCCGGGGTGCTGAACAGGGCGCTCGGTGTGTCGTCGAAACCGGCCACGGAGAGGTCCGCTGGAACGCTCAACCCCATGGCCGCCGCGCATTGCAGCACGCCCAGGGCCATGTCGTCATTGGCTGCGAAGATCGCGGTGACGCGAGGCTGGGTCTGCAAAAGTCGTTCGGCCCCGGCCAGTCCGGCCTGGAAGGTGAAATCGCCATCGACGACCGTGCCCGGCTCGATGACCAGGCCCCGCCCCCGCATCGCCGCCTCGAACCCTTCCAGGCGCAACCGGCTGGCCGAATAGGCCAGCGGGCCCGTGATGACGCCGATCCGGCGATGGCCCAGGTCGATCAGATGGTCGGTGATGTCGGCCGCCGCCTGTTTCTCGTCCAGGGAAACCCGCACCCCCCTGTGAAAATCACGCTCCGGGCCGATGCGCGCATAGGGAATGCCCGCCTCGTCCAGGACGTCCAGAACCACGGGATGGTCCGAGTTGGGCGGGGTCAGCATCACCCCGGCAGGCCGAATCGACGCCAGCAGGGAGGTAAGGTCGCGCCGCAGGTCAGAGGATCCATGATCCACCAGCTCGACCATCAGGTGGAAATCGGCCTGACGGCATTCCATCAACGCGCCCAGTTCCAGACGACTGAGATAGTCGTTGCCCCGGCCACTGCGCCAATGCTCAATCGTCAGTTGGGCATCGACCAGGGCCGCGATCAACGAAGAGGAGGCCCCCGCCAGGGTCCGCGCCGACAGGCTGCGGCGATAGCCCAGGGCCGCGACCGCCTTGTCCACCTTGTCGCGCAGAGCCTGGCTGACGTTCGGCTCGGCGTTCAGGACGCGCGAGACCGACTTGATCGACACCCCTGCATGGGCCGCCACGTCATAGATGGTCGCCGTCGCCATTCGGTCCTGATCGCCCCCTTTTGGCTCACCCTGTCGTGGGGGTCCAAATCGCCTGTCGCATCTTGCGACGCCGACCGCAACGCATGGCGGGCAACACGCCTTAGCGCAACTCGACGCGACGCGTGCCGACCGGGATCCTGAGCTCGCCTTCGGCCCATTCCGCCGCACGGCCGTCGATGCGGATGCGGGCGGGCGGCGTCTCGCCCTCCGGCCATTGGATGATGAATCCTCCGGGCGGGGTCGCCCCTGCTCCCAGGGTCAGGACATAGGCCCCGCCCTCCCGCCGGAAGCGATAGGTCAGCAGGCCGTGTGCGGTCCTCAGGTCCGTCACCCCAACCCCGGTGTCCGTCTCCAGCCAGGCGGTCGGCACCCCGGCGGCCAGCATGATCGCGCCATCCGCATCGCGCTCATAGGCGAACAGGTCCAGCGCCGAGCGGATATAGTCCGAGCTGATCCAGGCATGGGGCATATCGCCGATAAAGCGCGGCTCGCGTTCGTCGCGCCCCACCACCTCGGCCCAGCCGTTCCAGGCATAGGGCCGCATATCGGCGAAATAGAAGTCCAGCGCCCGCAATGCATCTTCGCGCCGTCCCAGCCGAACCATGGCCCCGACATTCCTCAGCTCATAGGGCGTATAGTCCCGCCAGCCCCGGCGGTTCTCCTGGCGCGCCATGAAGTTCTGCCACCATTTCTCGAAGGTGTTGTTCAGCAACTCCTCAGGCAATTCGTCGATCAGACCGGCGGGCGACAAGGCGATGGTCGTCGAGGTGGCGTCGAAATCCCCCCGGTCCGCCGCCCCCGCGATCCAGTCGATGCGGTGGAAATTGGCGCTCGCCTCGATCGAGGCCATCAGATGGTCGGCGAACTGTTCGCCCGCCGCCGCGATCCGCCCTTGCGCCTCGGTCTCACCCAGCACGCCCGCGATGAAGGCCGCGTCGCGATAGCCCAGCAGTCCCCAGAAATCGTCCCAATAGGAATAGGCGATCTTGTCCGAATAGCCCTCGTGGCTGATCGTCGGCGGCAGCAGGCCATACAGATGGCGGGTCTGCGGCGTCTGGAACGCGGGCGTCCGCGTCTCGGCCCTCAGTCCGTCCATGTATCCGATCGCCCCCAGCACCTGGGGCCAGACCGACCGCAGCAGCGTCAGGTCTCCGTTGTGGCGATAGGTTTCCGCGGCCAGGAAGATGAACTCCCCATGGCTGTCGTTCTCGGGAACCGGGTCCGAGCCCCGGCTGTCGACACAGCAGGGCACCTTGCCGTTCTCGAACACATAGGGGGCGTACCAGCGCAGATACTCGGCCGACAGGGCGACGTGGCCCAGCCGGTTCAGCCCCTCGGCCATCATGGCCCCGTCTCGGATCCACGACCGGTTGTAGCTGCGCGTGCCGGGCTGCAGGATCGGTCCTTGGCGCGACATCAGCATATGGGCCAGGGAGGCGCGCATAACGTCCTCGATCCGCTGTGCCTGGGGCGGCAGGATCAGGTCGACGCGGTCCAGCTTGGCCCGCCAGTCGGCGGCGACGGCGGCCTCGGCCGTATTCAGCACCGCCTCGACAGACCCGGCGGCCGGCAGATCTTCGGTCGCACCCGACAGTCGCGTGACCAGCCCGAAGGTACGCGTCTGGCCCGGTTCCAGAGTCACCTCATAAACCAGGGCCCCGGCCATCAGGGCAGTCGCATCGGACTCCACCACCCGCTCGCCCGCCGATCGGCGATGCGCGGCCACGGCCAGCAGGCTTTGCGGATCGGCCCCGCCGTCGAACCCGGACACCGCCAGGCCGTCCGGCTGGACCAGGGCGCTGATGCGGATCGCATCGTTCAGGACCAGGGTCGATCCGTTCCAGTCGATCTGTTCGATCGGCCCGACCCCGCCGGGCGTGGTCAGGAACTGCGAGGGTCCGTTCACCTGGAACGGCCGTGCCATCAAGGCCAGCGTCAGGGCGCGGGGCCTGTTCGAGGTATTGGTCAGCACATAGCGTCCCCACAGACGCGCCTGCTCCGGCGTGCCGTCGGCAAAGGCGGTGACGGCCAGGGTCCAGTCGTCGCTGGTCCAGGTCACTGTCGGGATCGGCAGATCGCCGTCCTTCAGGCTCTGGGTCACGCCCACATCGGCCCAGGTCACCAGTCGCCCGTTGTCGATCACGAACGGCTCGATCGACGGCCCGCCGCGTCGAAGCTCGATGGCCCCGTCCTCTCCGATCAGTCCGCTCTCGCCGCCGCCGTCGACGCCGACCAGGGTCCAATAGGGCTGCTCGCCGACGAACCCGCGCGGATAGAGGCCGCGCCGGCTCTCGCCCGCCACGGCGGTGACGAAGGTCGTCGCCGTCTCCCCGAACGACAGCGGCTCGATCTCGACCTCCGCCAGGCCATAGGCACCGGTCGCCGCCGCGCCCAGCCGCTGGCCCGCGCCCGCCTGGCCGACCACCCCGCCCTCGTCCAGCGGCGCGATCATCTCCAGCCTCAGCCACCGGGCCGAGGCCTCGGGCGTCCGCAGCCAGTCCACCCCGCCATTGCCACCGCTGACGCGGGTCAGCGCCCGCCAGTCGGTTCCGTTGGACGATACCGACAGCCTATAGTCGCGCGCCGCCATCCGCTCGGCCCAACGAAGGGTCACCCCGCCAAACTCTCGCTCATAGCCCAAGTCCAGGGTCAGGCTCTGCGCCTCCGCCTCAATGCTGCGCCAGGCGGTCGCCGGATCGCCGTCCACGGCCCGCGCGGCAACATTGGTCCCATCCACGCTGTCGGCCTCGGCCACCGGGCGGGGCGGTACCGAGGGCTCGGGCGGCAGGGTCCGTAGCTCCAGCTGATCCACCTCGATCCAGCCCTTGCCGCCCTGTCCGGCGGTGATCACGAACTCGATCCGTTGGGCACCCCGAAACTGTCGGTCCGGATTGGGGCCCCAGGCCCAGACGATCTGGCGCGGCTTGATCACATAGCGGGTCCAGCCGCCCGGTGCCTGAAACCGCTCGATCCGTCGCCAGTGGACGTTCTCGCCCGTGGCATCGGTCAGTTTGATCTCCAGCGTATTGGGTGCCATCTCGCCCCGCAGCCAGAAGCTGATCTCATAGTTTTCCGGCACGCTGAGATCGATCGCCCGCGCGGCAAAGGCGTATCCGGACCGGCCGTTGAAATCATAGTCCAGCCGCATCGCCCGGCCGTCCTGCCCCGCCACCGCCGACACGGCCGACGACACATCCGTCGATGCCGCCGCCGACCAGGGGGTCAGGTCCTCGAACCCATCCAGTACCCGCGCGGACTGGGCCTGGGCGGGGACCGACATAAGGGCAATGAGAGCCACGATGATGACTGCAAGTCTGCACATGGCATCCTCTTTCCGTTCGTCATCCTCGGGCTTGACCCGAGGATCAGATGTGGTGTCGCAAAGCATATGGAGCTGGCCCCGGTACGGGGATCATCCCGCGAACATCGATCCCGGAGCGTCCGATCCTCGGGTCAAGCCCGAGGATGACGGTGATCGATTTCTGGGCAACCCAAGCCAATACCCTACCCCTTCACGCTCCCCGCCAGCATTCCGCGGATGTAGTAGCGTTGCAGGGCCAGGAACAGGATCAGCACCGGAGTGGAGATGATGACGGCCCCGGCCATCATCATCTCCACATCCTGCACGTGCTCTCGGGACAGAGCCGCCAAAGCCACCGGCAGGGTATAGTTGGACTGATCCGTCAGCACGATCAGCGGCCACAGGAAGTCGTTCCAGCTGCCCAGGAAGACGAACAGGGCCAGGGTCACGATGATCGGCTGCAACGTCGGCAGGACGACCCGGCGGAAAATCTGCCCCTCGGATGCGCCGTCGATCCGCGCGGCCTCCAGCATCTCGTCCGGGATCGACAGCGCATACTGGCGCACCAGGAACAAGCCGAAGATGGACGCCAGCCACGGCACCAGCGCCCCGGCATAGGTGTTCACCAGCCCCATCGACTTCAGCATCAGAAACAGCGGCAGGGTGCCGATCTGGGCCGGCACCACCAGCGCCCCGACCAGGATCTGGAACACCCGGTCCCGCCCCCGGAACGCCAGCTTGGCAAAGGCATAGCCCGCCGGCACCGTGAACAGCAGGGCCAGGATGGTCGCCAGCGTGGCCAGGGCGAAGCTGTTCCACATATATCGGCCCATGCCCTGGGTCACGAACAGGTCGCGGTAATGCTCCAGCGTGAAGGTCCGGGGCAGCAGCGGCGGCGGAAAGGTCGAGGCCTCGCCCGTCGACATGAAGCTGACCGACACCATCCAGGCCAGCGGGAACAGCACGATCAGGGCAATGACCGCGACGCCCAGGTTCAGCAGAACGGCGCGCATCTTCATTCGTACGCCCCCATCCGTTTAGCCACGGCCAGCTGCACCAGGGTAATGGCCAGGATGCACAGGAACAGCACGAAGGCGACGGCCGAGGCGGACCCCAGGTTCCACCATTTGAAGCCTTCCTCGTACATGAAATACAGCACCGTCACGGTCGATTGGGCGGGCCCGCCCTGGGTCATCACATAGGGCTCGGCGAACAGCTGGAAGAAGCCCGCCACAGAGATGATCGACACCAGCAGCAACGTCGGCGCGATGGCCGGAAGGGTCACATGGCGGAACTGTTTCCAGGCCCCGGCCCCGTCGATGCGCGCCGCCTCATACAGGTCGTCCGGCACCGTCTGCAGCACGGCCAGGAAGATCAGCATATTGTAGCCGAAAATCTTCCACACCACGAACATCAGTATGGCAGGGATCGAGGTCGAGGGCTGGCCCAGCCAGTCCACGGCCGGCAGGCCGACCGAGGTGATGGCCCAGTTGATCACGCCGTATTTGGTGTGCAGCAGATAGTTCCACAGCACCGCCGTGGCGACCAGGGTGGTGACGAAGGGTGCAAAGAACATGACCCGCCACAGCGCCCGCCACTTCACCACCCGCGCGTTCAGGATCACCGCCGCCGCCAGCGACGCCGCTGTCGACAGCGGCACACCCAGCAGGGCGAACAGGCCCGTGTTCCGCATCGCCCCCCAGAACAGGGGATTGCCGAACAATCGCTCATAGTTCTGCAGGCCCACGAACCGCACATTGCCGATGTCGGCCAAGGCATAGATGTCGAAGTCGGTAAGGCTGAGCAGCAGGGCCGCGAATACGGGCACGGCGAAGAAGACCGCGATCGCGATCAGGGCCGGCGCGACGAAGCCCCAGGCGGCGCGCTCGCGGCGGGTGATGCCGACGCTCATACCGCCCTGCCCTGTTCGATCATCCAGCGGCGCTTTTCCAGCAGGCGGTCGGCGCGGCGGTCGATCTCGGCGGCGGCGGCCCTGGGCGTGAACTGGCCGCGGACCATACGTTCGGCCACGATCTGCATCTCGGTGACGATCCGCTCCCACTCCGGCACCTTGGGCACCGCGCGGGCCCGCGCCAGCTGGCCCTTGAAGGCGGCGATATAGGGGTCGCCCGACACGGCCGGGGCGGCCCATGCGCTTTCGCGTGCCGGCAGGTTTCCGGTGATGCCGTTGAACCGCGCCTGCACCCCCGGCTCGGACAGATAGCGCACCAGCTTCCAGGCCGCTTCCTGATGCGGGGAATGGCGATAGACCACCAGCGACGAGCCGCCCGGCGCCGAGGCTCCCGGTCCGGTCGGCCCCGGCACCCCCGCCGTCATCCAGCGCGTGGTTGGAGCT
>Ga0209066_10002473_pt1 | contig 22393 bp, 20 predicted proteins | sample All_14_2_FD_187198 | JGI IMG/M metagenome (GOLD analysis project Ga0209066, IMG submission 187198) | Freshwater microbial communities in response to fracking from Pennsylvania, USA - Allegheny Zone_MetaG_DW_15 (SPAdes) (version 2) ... | reverse complement strand
TCGGCCTGTGGGGCGGCCTGGTGCTTGCCGGGTTCGTGCAACCCTTCTACGTGTGGCTGAAACCTGGCCGCTGAACAGCGGAATCCACCCGAGGTAGGTGTTCAGCCACACGTAGAAGGGTTGCACGAACCCGGCAAGCACCAGGCCGCCCCACAGGCCGAAGACCACCGAGGGGACGGCAGCGAGGAGGTCGATGATGTATCCGAGTACGGCGGCTGCGCGACGCGGGGCGTAGTGCGAGATGAACAGGGCGATGCCGATTGCGAGCGGCGCTGCCATGACGAGCGCGAGGATCGAAGACCAGATCGTGCCGAACACGAGCGGCCACGTGTACTCGAGGAAGGTTTTGCCCTTCAGGAGCGGATTCTCGTCGGCGGGAGTCGTGAACGCCGGGATGCTCTCGATGACCAAGAAGATCGTGACAGCAGCGAGAACAGCCAGGATGATGATCCCCGCCCCGAGCGCGGTCCCCGAGAAGACAATGTCCCCGGGCCGTCTCTTGGCGTGGATTTTCGCCGGGGCGTCGGGTCCCGCGTCCGTGGTCGTCGCCATCCGTGTGTCCTTCGTGTCGAGTCCGGGTCAGGCTCAGCGAGAGCTCCGGTGAAACCGGCTCTCTCGCTCAGCCCGCCCCGTTCAGTACATCGTGAATGTACCGAACGGGGCGGCCGAGAGGGAGGTGATCAGCCGATCAGGGCGATCGCGGCGTTGACCTGCTCGCGCAGCGAGTCCGAGATCGGAGCCGAGCCGGCGTTCTCGGCGGCAGCATCCTGGCCCTCGGGGCTGGCGATGTAGGTGAAGTACGCGGCCACGAGCTCAGCGACGTTGGGGTCCTCGTACTCGACGCAGCCGATCTCGTAGCTCACGAGAGCGATCGGGTAGACGCCGGCCTCTTCGGTCGCGTAGTCGATGTCGAAGACGATGTCGCCCTCGGTGCGGCCTTCCTGCTCCGGCGAGGAGTCGACGATCATCGCCGCGGCCTCAGCCGAGTAGGGGACGAACTCGCCGCCGACGCCGACCGAAACGGTGCCGAGGCTTCCGACCTGCGAAGCGTCGGCGTAGGTGATGGTGCCGTTGCCGTTCTTGGTCGCGTCGATGACACCCGAGGTACCCTGCGCAGCCTCGCCACCGGTGATCGGCCACTCGCCGTCGGGCTCGTAGGTCCACACCGAGGGAGCGGTGGCCGAGAGGTAGTTCGTGAAGGTCTCGGTCGTGCCGGAGTCGTCGGAGCGGTGCACCGGCGAGATCGCGAGGTCGGGCAGCTCGACGCCGTCGTTCAGGCTCGCGATGGCGTCATCGCTCCAGTTGGTGATCGTGCCGCCGAAGATGCCCGCGATGACGTCGGCGGTCATGTTCAGCGACTCGACACCGTCGAGGTTGAAGGCAACGGCGATGGGCGAGATGTAGACGGGAATCTCGACGATGCCGGCCGAACCGCCGTCGGCGCACGCGGCGAAGGTGCTTTCGGCAATCTCATCGATCTTGAACGCGCGGTCCGAGCCGATGAAGTTGCTCGCGCCGGCGATGAAGTTCTCGCGGCCCGTGCCCGAACCGGTGGGCTCGTAGTTGACGGTCACGTCGGGGTTGGCGGTCTGGAAGTTCGCGACCCAGGCCTCCTGCGCGGCAGTCTGCGACGAAGCGCCGGTTGCGCCGATGGTGCCCGAGAGGGTCGACTCGGTGGGCTCGGAGGTGGAGCCGCCGTTCGACTCGTTGGAGGCGCAGCCAGCCAGCGCGAGGGTGGCGACGGCGGCGACAGCGCCCAGCTGGGCGAAGCGGGTGATCTTCACTGTGAATCCTTCACTGTGTCGGGGTTTCAATGGCGGCCCGGTGCAGGGCACCTACGTGACGGTAGACAGCGACTCTTAAGGGATCGGTTGGTAGAGGTGAACAGCAGGTAAACGGCCTCGGGCGGTCTGCAGTGTTCCCCCACCCTGTGCGACGCGCGCCGGTACCGTCGGATCGTGACTTTCGACCAGGCGGCCATCCTCGATAGGGCCGCTCACGCCGCCCCGCCGCGGACGCTCATCGACATCCTGCAAGAGACGGTGCGCCGCCATCCGGAGGCTTCAGCTATCGATGACGGCGCGGGACCTGCGGTGAGCTACCGGGAGCTCGCTGCCCGCGTTGCCCTCACCGCCTCGCGCCTGGTGGCAGCCGGCGTGCGGCACGGCGATCGTGTCGGCATCCGTATGACGTCAGGCACGAAAGAGCTCTACATCGCGATTCTCGGCGTCATGGCAGCCGGCGCTTCCTACGTTCCGGTCGACGCCGATGACACGGCAGAACGCGCCGCCCTCGTGTTCGGCGAAGCTGGGGTAGCAGGGGTGATCACGGGCCGCGGGCTCTACGCGCCGAGCGTGCCGGTCGCCGCTGATGGAGATGATGACGCAACCCGCATCGCCCCGTCCGACGTCACATCCGAGATCCCGACCATCGAGGATGCCGACGAGGACGAGGACCTGTTCGCCGGCGAGGCTCCGGCGGGGCATACGCGTGCGCTCGACATCCTGGCCCAGCCCGCACCCGACGATGATGCGTGGATCATCTTCACCTCGGGCTCGACCGGGGTTCCCAAGGGGGTCGCGGTCACGCACCGGTGTGCGGCGGCGTTCGTGGATGCCGAGAGCCGCCTGTTTCTGCAGGACGAGCCCCTCGGCACCGCCGACCGGGTGCTGGCGGGCCTGTCGGTCGCCTTCGATGCCTCCTGCGAGGAGATGTGGCTCGCGTGGGCGCACGGCGCCTGCCTCGTCCCGGCGCCGCGCGCGCTGGTGCGCTCAGGAGTGGACCTTGCGAACTGGCTCGCCCGTCAGGGGATTACGGTCATCTCCACCGTGCCGACGCTCGCCGCGATGTGGCCGAGTTCGACGATCGACAACGTCAGGCTGTTGATCTTTGGGGGTGAAGCGGTGCCGCCCGAGCTCGGCACGCGCCTAGCCGCCGAGGGCCGCGAGGTCTGGAACACGTACGGTCCGACCGAGGCAACCGTCGTCTCTTGTGCCGCGCCTCTGGTTCCGGACGTCCCCGTCCGCATCGGGCTTCCACTCGAGGGATGGTCGCTCGCGGTCGTGGATGCCGAAGGCAACCGGGTCGCGGCGGGGGAGAGCGGCGAGCTCATCATCGGCGGCGTCGGGCTCGCTCGCTACCTCGACCCGGTGAAGGATGCCGAAAAGTACGCTCCTATGCCGACGCTGGGGTGGGATCGCGCCTACCGCTCGGGCGATCTCGTGCGCTACGAACCCGAGGGGCTCGTCTTTCTCGGACGCGCCGACGATCAGGTGAAGATCGGTGGGCGGCGCATCGAACTCGGTGAGGTCGAGGCTGCCCTGCAGGATCTTCCCCGGGTCACCGCCGCGACTGCCGCGGTTCGCACGTCGGAGGCCGGCAACCCCGTCCTGGTCGGGTACATCGTCGTCGACGATCCCGACCTCTTCGATCGTGCCGCAGCCCGAACGTTCCTCGCAGACCGCCTGCCCGCCGGCATCATGCCCCTGTTCGCGCTGCTGCCTGACCTTCCGGCGCGCACGTCGGGGAAGGTCGATCGCGCAGCGCTGCCGTGGCCGGTTCCCGGGGCAGAGCAGCCGGTTGCGGGGCTGTCCGAGAACGAGGCATGGCTGGCTGAGCAGTGGCAGGCTGTGCTCGGTGTTCCCGCTGAGGATCGCGGGTCGGATTTCTTCGACCTCGGCGGCGGGTCGCTCGCCGCTGCGCAGCTTGCTTCGCGGGTGCGGGTGCGGCTTCCCGAGTTCACGGTCGCCGACATCTACGACATGCCCCGCCTCGGGGCCATGGCGTCCCTTCTTCCGAAAACGGATGCCGCCGCCGACGCGTCTGCCGCCGCGTTCCACCGCGCCGTCCCCACCCCGGCCACCACACGGCTCGCCCAGACCCTGCTCGGGGCGCCGCTGTTCATCCTGTCCGGCATCCGGTGGCTCCTCTACCTCCTCACCGCGAGCGCGCTGTTGCAGCTCGGCGGTGGCTTTACGTTCCTCCCGGACGTGCCGTGGTGGGTGCTCGTCATCGGCCTCCTCGTCTTCGCGACCCCGTTCGGGCGCATGTCGATCGCGGTGATCGCGGCCCGAACGCTGCTCGCAGGGCTGGAACCGGGCGACTATCCGCGCGGCGGCGGCGTTCACCTGCGGCTCTGGCTTGCCGAACAGGTCGCCGACCAGATCGACGCTGTCGGGTACGTGGGAGCGCCGTGGGTCACCTACTACGCGCGGGCGCTCGGTGCCTCGATCGGCCGCGACGTCCATATGCACACGCTGCCGCCGGTGACCGGGATGCTGCAGGTCGGCGATAACGCGGCGATCGATCCCGAGGTCGATCTCAGTGGCACGTGGGTCGACGGCGACACCGTGCGCGTGGGCGGCATCCGGATCGATGCGGATGCGGTCATCGGGGCCCGCAGCACACTTGCTCCCGGCACCAAGATCGGTCGGCGTGCGCGGGTTGCCCCCGGTTCGGCGGTGTTCGGGCGGGTCAAGCCCGACCAGGCGTGGGCCGGCTCGCCCGCAGTGCGGGTCGGGGAACCTGCCGCCGATTGGCCCGCGGAACATGCGCCGGCTCCGCACCGGTGGCTGTGGGCCTATATCGCGTCCTCGCTGGCCTTGGCATTGCTGCCGATCGTCGCGTTCGCCGCCGGTGCCGGTGTCATGGCGCTTGCGATGCAGGACGCGCAGACTCTCGCGGAGGCGGCGCTCCTCGGCCTCGCGTGGCTCGTGCCCGGCATCCTGATCGCCGGTGTGGTTTTCGCCGGCACCGTCGTGATCGCCGTGCGGTTGCTCTCGCTCGACCTTCGCGAGGGAACGCACCCCGTGCGCAGCCGGCTCGGGTGGCAGGTGTGGACGACCGAGCGACTTCTCGACTCGGCGCGCACCGTGCTGTTTCCCCTCTACTCGAGCCTGTTCACTCCCCTCTGGCTGCGGATGCTGGGAGCCTCAGTCGGCCGCAACGTCGAGGCATCCACGGTGCTGCTGATCCCGTCGATGACCACGATTGACGATGGCGCGTTCCTTGCCGATGACACGATGGTCGCCTCGTACGAGCTCGGCGGCGGGTGGATGCGCGTCGACCACGTCAGGATCGGCAAGCGCGCGTTCGTCGGAAACTCCGGCATGGTGGCGCCCGGGCATCGAGTCCCGAAGGACGGACTGATCGCGGTGCTCTCCGCGGCTCCGGCGAAGGCGAAGGCGGGATCGTCCTGGCTCGGGTCCCCAGCCGTGCGTCTGCGACGCGTCGCCGCCAGCGTCGATGAGTCCCGCACCTACGAGCCGCCCGTCACTCTGCGTATCGCACGGAGCCTCTGGGAGTTCTCGCGAATCGTTCCCGTTTTTGTGACCGGGCTCATCGGTTTCGGGGTGCTCATGACCCTGGCAGCCCTCTGGACCAGCATCGGACCGTGGTGGACGGTGCTGCTCTCGGGAATTGTCATGCTCGCCGCCGGCGCGGTGGCAGCAGCCACCTCGACAGCCGCTAAGTGGATCCTCGTTGGGCCGATCCGCGCGGGCGAGCATCCACTGTGGTCGAGTTTCGTCTGGCGCACCGAGGTGGTCGACACCTTCACCGAGATGGTCGCGGCTCCCTGGTTCGCTCGCGCAGCATCCGGAACCCCGGCACTTGCCGTGTGGCTGCGCTCGCTCGGCGCCCGGATCGGCCGCGGAGTCTGGTGCGAGACGTACTGGCTCCCCGAGCCCGATCTCGTGCACCTCGGCGACGGATCCACCGTCAATCGGGGATGCGTTGTGCAGACTCACCTGTTTCATGATCGGATCATGAGTATGGATGCCGTCACCCTCGAACCCGGTGCAACGCTCGGGCCGCACTCGGTCATCCTGCCCGCGGCCTCGATCGGTGCTCACGCGACCGTTGGTCCTGCCTCGCTGGTCATGCGGGGGGAAAGCGTGCCGGTCGGCTCGCGGTGGAGCGGGAATCCCATCGGCCCGTGGCGTGCGGTGAAGATCCGCGCGTATCAGGCGGTCCCGTGATCGACACCGGTCGCCGAGACGGCGTCGATCGGGAAGACGTCCCTGCTCACGACACCTATACGCCTCAGAGCGGCGACCTCTCGTTCGATGTCGACGCATATGCGCTCGATCTGAGCTACCGCGTCCGCACCAACAGGCTTGAGGGACGCGCGACCCTCGGCATCCGGATTCTGGCCGCAACGTCGTCGATCGCGCTCGATCTCGTCGGCCTTCGGGTCAGTCGGGTCCGCATCGCGGGGCAGCGACGGACTCCGCACACGCAGGGCCCCCGGAAGCTCCGCCTCACACTGCCGCGCACGATGCAGCCGGGGGAGTCCCTGACGCTGACGATTGAGTATGCCGGCGCACCAGCCCCCCGCCGTTCCCGCTGGGGGACGATCGGCTGGGAGGAGCTGACGGAGGGGTCCCTCGTCGCGTCGCAGCCGATCGGAGCCCCCACGTGGTTTCCGTGTAACGATCGTCCCGACAACCGCGCGACGTACGGCATCCGGGTCACGACGGATGCCGAGTACACGGCTGTCGCCACCGGTGTGCTGCAGTCGCGCACCCGCTCGGGCGGTCAGGTCACCGCCGAGTACGCGATCGGTGTGCCCACGGCGACGTACCTCGTCGCCGTCTATGTGGGGCAGTTCGAATCGCACCGGCTCGATGAGCGCATCGTCGTTGCCTCACCGCCGTCCCTGCGCGCAGACGTGAAGCGGGCTCTGGATCCGCTGCCGCGCATGATGACAGCCTTCGAGGAGCGGTTCGGACCGTACCCGCAGGAGAGTTGCACAATCGTGGTGACGGCAGATCCGCTCGAAATCCCGCTCGAGGCGCAGGGCACCGCCGTCTTCGGCGCGAACCACCTCGACCCGGACTCGGAGCGCCTCGTCGCTCATGAGCTTGCCCACCAGTGGTTCGGTAACAGCGTCGGGGTGGCGCGGTGGCGCGACATCTGGCTCAACGAGGGATTCGCGTGCTACGCGGAGTGGCTCTGGTTCGAGGCAATGGGTGCAGACACCGCCGACGCCGCTGCCCGCCGGGCTCATGCGAGGCTCGCAGATCTCGCGCAGGATCTCGTCATCAGCGATCCCGGCGCCGATCTCATGTTCGATGACCGGCTCTACAAACGGGGGGCGCTGACGCTTCATGCCGTGCGCCTCACGATCGGGGAGGACCCGTTCTTCGATCTCCTGCGCGGCTGGTGTAGCGCGTACGTGAACGCGTGCGTCACGACCGAGGACTTCCGTCGCTTCGTCGACGACGCCGGCCACGACCTCGAGGCGCTCCTGGATGCCTGGCTGGATGCCGGCCCGCTGCCGCCGTTGCCGCCGCGACCGGATGCGTCCAAGCGACTCGCGAAGAAGAAGTCCGCGCGCTAACGGTCGGCAGGCTCGAGGCTGGCCAGCGCGGCGCTGACGAGAACTCCCGGGGGTCCGTCGAGGTCCCAGCCGAGGAGCGGGTGCGCGCGCCCCGGGACGCGGGCACGCCACGACGCGCCGGTCGTATTGTCAGTGCCGTCGGTGCCGGTCACGTGCACGAGCGCCGGTTCGACGCGCAGCCCCCGCCGATCGGCCTTCAGCGCGGCCTCTACGCGCACCCAGTCGCGCGTCGTGGCAGGACCGGCGCCGAGCACACCCGTCAGGCCCGTCCGGTCTCGCCGGAGGTCGACCTCGGGTTCGGCATCCACCCCCACGGTCCCGGCAGCAGCGGGCGCCAGAGCGACAACCGCCCACCCGGCGGCGTACGACACGCTCGCTGTCACCGCCACTCCCTCGACCTCGACGGGGCCGTGGTCAGCGCCGCACCGCGGGCATCGGTTCGAGATCCGGATGCCGGGCTGACCGATCAGTTCTCGCACGAGCCGCCACGCGACCTCGCGCCGGTGGTCGCGGTCAGTGACCGGGGCCCACCCGAGCCGGATCGGTTCGCTCACACCGAGGGCTGGTGCGTCTCGATCGCAACGATCCCTGAACCCGGATTGTCCGTCGACAGGTGCACGACCGAGAATCCGCCAGGGGACAGTCCTGATGCGTTGCCCAAGTGCGAGCCCATGAGCGACCCGGTCGCCATCGCGAGTTCCTGGATGATCTCAGGAAGCACGGGGCCGTGGCTGCACACCACCGCGGGCTTGCGGGAGCGGACCCGCGCTCCGACCACCGAGCGCGCGTCAGTCGCGCCCTCCTCCCAGGCGTCCTGGCTGATCAGCGGCGAATAGTCGACGCGGCGCCCGAGCGCCGCAGAGAGCGGGCCGACGGTCTTGGCGCACCGAACGGCGGGGCTCGAGACGATGCGGCGCGCGCCGAACGCGAGGAGCGGACCCACGAGTGCGTTCGCCTGCTTGCGCCCGCGGGGAGCCAGTGGGCGCGAGGCGTCCGATCCGTCCCACTCATCGGCCGGTACTGCCTTGGCGTGGCGCAGCGCGATGATCGGGAAGGTGCGCAGCACATCCTTGTCGCGGATCTCGAGGAACTTGTCCAGGATCTCGACATCGACGGGGTAGCTGAGCTTCGCGCGGGCCTTCTTCGCCGAGACCCACTCGAGCGCAGCGATCTCTTTGTTCGGGACGAACGACGAGGCCTTGATCGCGGCATCCGTGGCCTCTGCCGCCCAGTAGTGCACGACCTTGTTGCGCTTGGAGGGCATGTGATAGGTCGACACGCCCACAGGGACCCCGAGGGAGACACGGATGCCGGTCTCTTCGTGGATCTCGCGGACCGCGGTCTCGGCGAGGGTCTCGCCGGGATCGACCTTGCCCTTGGGGAGGGTCACGTCGCGGTATTGGGTGCGGTGGATCAGCAGGATGCGGAGCTTGCCCTCGACGAGGCGCCACAGCACGCCGCCGGCTGCGTAAACGATGTTCTCTGACATGGTGGGGTCCGGAACGGTGAGAGTATCGGTCATCGCGTGGCTCGCGCCCGCCGCCGGCTCTGCACATCGGCCATGGTTTGGTCCTGCAGATCGACGAGCTGGTTGCCCTGCTCGTCGAGGTGGTGACGCACCCACGTTCCGGTGGCATCGAGCCACCAGGAACTGGTCGCGCTGCTCATGGCGCGATCGAACAGGGTCATCAACTGCGCGAGATGAGCCGGTTCGCTCACCCGCACGAGCGCCTCGACCCGGCGGTCGAGGTTGCGGTGCATCATGTCGGCACTGCCGATGTAGATCTGCTCGTCGCCGCCGTTGTGGAACGCGAAGATTCGCGAGTGCTCGAGATATCTGCCGAGGATGCTGCGCACCGTGATGTTCTCGCTCAGTCCCGGCACTCCCGGCTTGATCGAGCAGATGCCGCGCACCCAGATCTCCACCGGCACACCGGCCTGACTCGCACGGTAGAGCGCGTCGATGATCTGCTCGTCGACCATCGAGTTGACCTTGATCCGGATGCGTGCGGGCTTGCCTTCGGCAGCATTGCGACGCTCGGCCTCGATGAGTCGCAGCAGCCCCTTGCGCAGGTGCAGCGGCGCAACCAGCAGGCGTTTGAATTTCTTCTCGATCGCGTAGCCCGACAGCTCGTTGAACAGGCGCGTGAGGTCCCGCCCGACCTGCTCATCGGCCGTGAACAGCCCATAGTCCTCGTAGATCCGGCTGGTCTTGGGGTTGTAGTTGCCGGTGCCGATGTGGCAGTAGCTGCGCAGCGTCCCCTCCTCTTCGCGGATGACCAGGGCCAGCTTGCAATGGGTCTTGAGGCCGACGAGGCCGTACACGACGTGGACGCCGGCCTTCTCGAGCTTGCGCGCCCACACGATGTTCGCGGCCTCATCGAAGCGGGCCTTCACCTCGACGAGCGCGAGCACCTGCTTGCCGGCCTCGGCAGCGTCGATGAGTGACTGGATGATGGGGCTGTCGCCTGAGGTGCGATACAGCGTCTGCTTGATCGCGAGCACCTGGGGGTCCTTGGCCGCCTGGTCGAGGAATGCCTGAACGCTCGTCGCGAACGATTCGTACGGATGGTGGACCAGGACATCCCCGGTGCGGATGGCGCTGAAGATGTCAGAGCGCTCGTTGTTGTCGCCCGGCTGGAACGCGATAGCGGTCGTGGGAAGGTGCGGTTTGTACTTGAGCTCGGGCCGGTTCAGGCGGCTCAGGCCGAATAGTCCCCGCAGGTCCAGCGGGCCGGGAATGCGGTACACCTCCTGCTCGGTGATATCGAGCTCGCTGATCAGCAGCTTCAGCGTCAGCTCGTCCATGTCCTCGGTCACCTCGAGGCGGATCGGAGGGCCGAACCGGCGCCGCATGAGTTCTGCCTCGAGAGCCTGGATGAGGTTCTCGGTCTCGTCCTCTTCGATGACCATGTCTTCGTTTCGCGTGAGGCGGAACGCGTGGTGGTCCAAGACCTCCATTCCCGGGAACAGATCGCCGAGGTGGTTCGCGATGAGGTCTTCGAGCGCGAGGTAGCGCACCCGCTCGCCCTCTCGCGAGATCTCGACGAACCGGGGCAGCATCGGCGGCACCTTGAGGCGTGCGAACTCCTGACGACCCGTCCGCGCGTTGCGGATGCGGATCGCCAGGTTCAGGGAGAGGCCCGAGATGTAGGGGAAGGGGTGGGCTGGGTCCACAGCCAGCGGCATGAGAACAGGAAAGACCTGGTCGTGGAAGTAGTCAGACAGGCGGGAGCGCTCGTCATCGCCGAGCGAGGCGAACGAGACGAACTCGACTCCGGCCTCCGCAAGCGACGGCGCGACGAGGCGGCTCCACGCGTCGGCGTGGCGCAGCTGCAGTCGATGCGCCTCTTCCGAGATATCGGCGAGCGTGTCTTCGGGAGAGGTGCCGATGTTCGTGGGCACCGCGAGTCCGGTGACGATGCGGCGCTTGAGCCCAGCGACCCGGACCATGAAGAACTCGTCAAGGTTGCTCGCGAAGATCGCGAGGAAGTTCGCGCGTTCCAGCGGCGGCAGACCCGGATCCTCGGCCAACTCGAGGACGCGCTGATTGAACGCGAGCCAGCTCAGCTCACGATCCAGGAAGCGGTCAATGGGCAGGAGATCATCGGCTGCTGCCGCTGAGTCGAAGTCGTCGTCATCTTCGTCGCCGAGCCCGGTGTCGAGAACCTCGTGGTCGATCATGGGTCCATCCTGTCAGCGCTACGTGACTCCCGCGTGAACAGTTTTCGTCGTCAGGCGTCGGCGCGCTCCCGCGGCGGCGGGGCGTCATCCTCGTAGACGTTGAAGCGGTACCCGACGTTGCGCACGGTGCCGATGAGCTGCTCCAGGTCGCCGAGCTTGGCACGAAGGCGTCTGACGTGCACATCGACGGTTCGGGTTCCCCCGAAGTAGTCGTAGCCCCACACCTCGCTGAGCAGTTGTTCCCGGGTGAAGACCCGCGACGGGTGAGTGGCGAAGAAGTGGAGGAGCTGGAACTCCTTGTAGGTGAGATCGAGCGGGCGTCCATGCACCTTGGCCGAGTAGGACGACTCGTCGATCGTGATGCCCGAGGTCTGAATACGCGTGGAAACCTGTTCCTTCGCCATCCGGCCGATCGCCAGGCGCACCCGCGCATCGACTTCGGCCGGACCCGCCGTGACCAGGATGACGTCATCGACGCCCCAATCCGGCGAGACGGCGGTGAGGCCGCCCTCGGTCACGATGAGGATGAGCGGGACATCCAGCCCCGTCGTCCCGAGGATCTTGCACAGCGACTTCGCTCCCACGAGATCGGTGCGGGCATCCACGAAGACGATGTCGGCGCTGGGTGCGTTCACCAGCTGCGCGGGTTCTGCGGGGATCTGGCGAGTGCGATGACTCAGCAACTCGAGCGCGGGCAGAGCTGGCCCACCGCCTGGGGCGGAACTCAGAACCAATAGCTGTGCCACGCTGACATCCTCCCGGTGCCGGAGGCGCACCGCGCCCCTCAGTTTAGGGTGTCCTCCGCGGATAGGAGACAATGGGGCGATGGACCTGCCACCGCTTGCTCCACGCCGTGCCTTCGGCGGGATCGTCACTGTCTGGGTGGCCGCTGCGGTCGCCGGCACCATCATCGGCTTCTTTGTGCCTGCCGAGTGGCGGATCGCCTGGCTCGGCGTAGCTCTCGGATTGTGTGTCGTGCTGGCCTTCGCGGTGCAGCTGGCCTACGGACGGTCTCAGGCCTTCGTCGAGCGCGTCGCGCTGAGCACCCTGGGGGCGGCAGTCGTGCTCGGTGTGATCAGCCTCGGCTTCGGGCTCGCCTCGATCGTCCCGCAATAGCACGCGCTAAGGCCGAGACACCTGAGTCTGCGCGAGACACTCCGTCGCGCGCGGTGTCTCAACGCAGGTCGGGTGTCTGACGGGTCAGGAGCGCAGTCCCGTCGGGCGCGGCGAATCCGGGATAGAGTTGCCCTATGGACCTGGTAGCGCTCGAACTCTTCTTCGTGGGCCTTCTTGCGCTCGCGTCGCTCGCGATCGTGTTCGTCTCGGGTGTCGTCGTGAAGAATCTGTACCGCGGCCAGCGCTGACGCGCCGTGATCGATCTTCCCACCGACCTCCCCGCCGAGCTTGCGCCACTGTCGTGGCTGGTGGGCGTATGGGAGGGCACCGGTGTCATCGACTACGACACCGACGGCACGCACTTCACCGGTGAGTTTCATCATCGGGTGAGTTTCAGCCACGACGGCGGCGACCATCTCAACTACTCGGCTCAGGCTTGGCTGCTGGATGCCGAGGATCCTGCCGGGCCACGGACAGCGCTCGTGAGCGAAACCGGATACTGGCGGTTGGCGATCCCCGCGACCGACGCCATGCCCGGGCCCGGCCTGCTTCCCGCCGCCGCCGCCGGCGGCTCGCCGCTGACGGTCGACGATGTCGAGGCCCTCCGCACCCCCGAGGGAGGGTTCGAGATCGAGGTCTCGCTCGTGCACTCCGATGGCGTGTGCGAGCTCTATCTCGGGCAGATCCGCGGTCCCCGCATCGACATCGCCACGGATGCCGTCATCCGCACCGCATCGGCGAAGCCGTACTCCGCGGCGACCCGCATGTACGGGCTGGTCGACGCTCACCTGCTCTGGGCGTGGGATATTGCGGCACTCGGGGGAGCGCTCGCTTCCCACGCCTCGGCGCGACTCGCGAAGGTCGACTGATGGCATCCGCATTCGAGCGGGTACCCGGTGCTGTGGTCGAGGACGGCATCCTGATGCACGTCGGTAACCCCCTCGTCGAGCAGCGCCGACTCGTAAGGGGCGAGGCTGTCGCTCCGCTCGAGAACCGCTCAGTCGTCAGCGTTGCCGGACCCGACCGGCTCGCGTGGCTCGACTCGATCACTTCGCAGGCTGTCGCCGGGCTCGCGCCGGGAGAAAGCAGCGAGCTGCTCATTCTGGATCCGAACGGCCACATCGAGCACGCCGCCGGAATCGTCGACGACGGCGAGACCGCCTGGCTCCTGGTAGACACCGCGGATGCCGAACCGCTGGTGGCCTGGCTGACGAAGATGCGGTTCCGGATGCGGGTCGAGATCCGGCTCGTCGATGAGGTATCCGTTATCGGTGCGGTCTCGCCCGACGCTGCCGGGCTCACGCTGTTCGCGCCCGCGGGGGTCCCTCTGGTCTGGCGTGACCCGTGGCCGGGAGTCACAGCAGGCGGATATGGGTACGCGGTCGGTGAGCATCCGGGGCAGGCGCGGGAGTGGGTCGAGATCATCGTCGAGGCTTCCGAGCGGGACCGGATCGCTGAAGACGCGGCCGCCGGCGAGGTGGGGCTTGCCGGCGCCCTCGCCGTCGAGGCTCTGCGCATTGCCGCGTGGCGGCCGAGCTGGGGGCGCGAGGTCGACGAGCGGTCTCTGCCTCACGAACTGGACTGGCTGCGAACCTCCGTGCACCTGAGCAAGGGGTGCTATCGCGGCCAAGAGACCGTCGCCAAGGTCCACAACCTCGGTCACCCTCCCCGGCGCCTTGTGGCGGTTCACCTCGACGGTGCCGACAGCATCTTGCCGCCGCCGGGGTCCGAGGTTCGCGTCGAGGGCGGCGAGGTGGGTGTCCTCACCTCCGTCGCTCTCCACATGGATGACGGACCCATCGGATTGGCTCTCGTGAAGCGCACGACTCCCGACGGCGACGCCACTGTCGAGACGGCGGAGGGTGCTGTCTCCGCCCGGCTCGAGACGATCGTCCCGCCCGAGGCCGGTGCTGCAGCATCCGTGCCCCGGCTACCTCGGCTCTCCCGGCGTGCGAGCGCCGCAGCGCCGTCCGGGTCGTGAGCGCGGGGCACGACCCGGGCCCGTCACGGCCAGCGGCGCCCGACGAGACGGCGACGTTGACGCTCCCGGTTCGCGTGCGCTGGTGGAGTAGGTTCAGCCCGCGACCGGGATGGATGCGGCTGCGTGCGTCATCCATCGCCATCGTCCAGATCGTTGTCGCGGCAACGGGAGCGTATGCCTTCGCCGCGTATGTCCTCGGACACCCCGCGCCACTGCTGGCCGCGACGGTGACCGTTTCGAGCCTCGGGCTTGTGCGTGATGCTCGGCCGCGTCGCGTGCTCGAGACCGTGATCGGCATGATCATCGGCATCCTCGTGGCCGAGGTGCTGCTCCTGGTCGCCGGCAGTGGATGGTGGCAGCTGGGTCTCGCGCTTGCCGCAACCCTCGCCGTCGCGCGCTTCCTCTCGCCCCAGCCGGGGTTTGCGATAGCGGCGGCGCTTCAGTCGCTCATCGTCATGATCATCCCGACCAGTTCGCCGATGCTGCGGCTGATCGACGGGGTCGTCGGCGGAATCGCGGCGCTGCTCGTGACAGCGCTCATCCCGCGCAGCCCGCAGCGCACGGAGGTCGCCTCCGGTGAGGTGCTGTTCACCCGCTTCCAGAGCGCCACTGAAACAATCATCCGTGCCCTGCGCCGCGGAGATCGCGTTCGCGCGCAGCGAGGCCTCGAGAAGGCCCGGGCCCTGCAGGCCGACATCGACGATTGGCGGCTCACGCTCGAATCAGGCACGGGGATCGCTCGCATCTCGCCGTTCCTGCGATCGCAGCGGCATGAGATCGCGCGCCACCAGCGCATCTGGCAGGCGATGGATTTTGCCTGCCGCAACCTTCGGGTTATCGCTCGGCGCACGGTGTACCTCGTCGATGACCGGCAGCCCCGCGCCGTCGCTGCCGATCTGTTGGCTGACCTCGGCCGCGGCGCAGACCTCATCGCGCAGTCGATGCGTGACATTTCACTAGAGCCGGTCGCCCGTGAGGCGCTGCGCGCTGTCGCGGTGCGGCTGGATCCTGCCGCGATCCTTCCCGACTCGACGCTCGGTGATCAGAACCTCATTGCGGCGCTTCGACCGCTTGCCGTGGATCTGCTCACCGCTGCCGGCATGTCGGGCGAGGATGCCGCGCACGCCGTCCCACGCATCTGATTCGCCCGGTGGCCTCAACGCGGCGCGACCGAGGCCCACGGGACGGTGACTTCGCCAAGCCGCCACCGATGACGTCCGGTAAGCGGCCAGCCCGCGTCGAGCATCGCTTGCAGGCTTGCGCGCCACCGCTGGATGGGCGAGAACGTCGACAGCGGCGCGGCGCGGTCCCACTCGCGCGTGAGATCGGCGAGGAAAGTGTGGATCCGCTCACCGGGGACGTTCCGGTGGATGAGGGCCTTCGGGAGCCGCTCGGCGGCGACCGCCGGTGAGTCGAGCCCCGCTAGGTGCAGCGACACCGTGAGGGAGCGAGGTGCGGCATCCGGCCCGACGACGACCCAGGTCATGACTCGCCCGATCTCATCACAGGTCCCTTCGACGAGCAATCCGTTTGGCGCCAGGCGACCGGCCATGTGGGACCACGCCGCCGCGACCTCGGACTCGTCGTACTGGCGCAGGACGTTCAGGGCTCGGATGACGATCGGACGCCGGGGTGCGGGGATCTCGAAGCCCCCTCGCGCGAACGAGACCCGGGTGTCAGGGTCAAAATTCGTGAGACCCGCGCGGACCGCCCGCAGCTGCTCGCGTGCCCGCTCGACGCGCGCCGGGTCGATCTCCAGCCCCAGGACATCGATGTCGGGCCTGACCGGCGACAGGCGTGCCGCCAGCTCCAGCGTCGTGGTGCCGGTCGCGCCGTACCCGAGATCGACGACCAGCGGATCGGATGCGACACGGAGCACCGGATGCCGCGCAATCCACCGATCGACGCGGCGCAACCGATTCGTGCCCGTCGTCCCCCGCGTCGGGCGCCCGGTGGGCGCGGAACGAGGAGAGGGCACGCCCCCATGATGCCAGCGCTCCGAGCGTTCCCGGTGTGCGGCGGGGGGAGCTTTCACGGCCTACCTCGCAACCGCCGCGACACCTCGCCCCGATATCATGAGGGCCATGACCGAGCCATACACGTTGATCCTTCTCCGACACGGCCAGAGCGAGTGGAACGAGCTGAATCTCTTCACTGGATGGGTCGATGTGCGGCTCACTGAACAGGGGCAGGCCGAGGCCCGCCGGGGCGGCGAGTTGATGGCCGCGCAGGGCATCCTTCCCGACGTTTTGCACACGTCGCTCCTGAGCCGCGCGATCCAGACCGCCAACATCGCGCTGGATGCCGCAGACCGCCTGTGGATTCCCGTGAAGCGCACCTGGCGCCTCAACGAGCGGCACTACGGCGCGCTGCAGGGCAAGGACAAGGCGCAGACCCTCGAAGAGTTCGGGCCCGAGCAGTTCATGTTGTGGCGCCGCTCGTTCGATGTGCCGCCGCCGCCGCTGGATGATGACAGCGAGTTCAGCCAGGTCCACGATCCTCGGTACGCCGGGATCGATGGCGACGTGCCGCGCACGGAATCCCTCAAGCTCGTCATCGACCGCATGATGCCCTACTGGGAGAGCGACATCGCCGCCGACCTGCGTGCCGGCAAGACCGTCCTCGTGACCGCGCACGGCAACTCGCTGCGTGGCCTCGTCAAGCACCTCGACGGCATCAGCGACGCCGACATCGCCGAGCTCAACATCCCGACCGGCATCCCGCTGGTCTACCGCCTCGACGAGAACCTCGTCCCCCTCGGTCCTGGCGAGTACCTCGACCCGGAGGCTGCCGCTGCCGGTGCAGCTGCAGTCGCCGCCCAGGGCAAGAAGTAGGCCGCCTGCCGGGAGAAACGAGAAGAGCGGATGCCTCGCGTGAGGCATCCGCTCTTGTTCGTCAGTGCGGGACGTGGGGAGTCACTCTCCCGTGCTGGACCCGTCGCTGGCGTAGAACTCGCCACCTTCAGCCAGGTACTGCACCTTCTTCGCGACCGAGACGGCGTGGTCGACGAAACGTTCGTGATAGCGGCTCGCGAGGGTGGCATCCACGGTCTGTGCGGGTTCGCCCGACCAGCTGTCGCTGAGGACCTTCTCGAAGACGCTGAGGTGCAGATCGTCGACCTGGTCGTCGATGTCGCGGATCTGGTCGGCGAGCGCGAGATCCTCGGTGTCCAGGAGCTGCGTCAGCTTGCGGGCAGCTTCGACGTCGAGTTCGCCCATCTTCTGGAACGTCGACTTCAAGCCCGAGGGGATGGCGCGTTCGGGGAAACGCAGCCGCGTCAGCTGAGCGATGTGCTCGGCGATATCGCCCATGCGCTCCAGTGATGCGCTCACCCTCAGCGCCATCACGACGATCCGCAGGTCACGGGCCACGGGCTGCTGGCGGGCCATGATCTCAATGGCGATCTCGTCGAGCTCGTGGGCCTTGTCATCGATCTCGGCGTCGGCCGCGATCACTTCTTCGGCAAGGGCGACATCGCTGGTCTTGAACGCCGTTGTCGCCTTCTCGATCGCAGTGGTGACCATCCCGGAGATCTCGACGAGACGGTTCTGCACATCTTCGAGCGACTGGTGGAAGACTTCGCGCATTCCGATCCCTTTCGTGTGTTGTCGGCCGGCAGATGCCAGACGACCCAGTGATTCTCGCCACCGAAGGTTAACGGACAGTGCCGTCCCGGTGAATAGTGACGCGCCCGGGGTGGGCACGACCACCGCTCGCGATGGCGCCGTCCGGGCCGCCCGTACGCTGTTTCCATGCAACCTGCGCAGATCGCCCTTCTTGGCCTCCTGGTGGGGCTGCTGATCGGTGCAGGTCTGGCAACCGTCATCCTGTTGGCGCTACGGGCTCGGGAGCGCGCCGAGTACGGTGCCGACATGGACGTTCCCCAGGGAGCGCGGATGGTTCTGCAGGGACTTGACGATCCAGCGGTCGTCCTGGATTCGGCGGGCGTGATCATTGCGGCGTCGGCGTCCGCGGCGCCCTTCGAGCTGACCGAGGGGCGCCTGCTGCCGACCCCTGAGTTGCGCGGAGTCGCACGCCGGGTCAGCGATGCTGACGCCGCTTCCCATGCGACATTCCGCATCCGCCGGGGTACCGGGCCGGGAGAGTTGCGCTTGGTCACCGTACGGGCAACGCCCCTTACTTCCCGGCTGATGCTGCTCGTCCTACGCGACATCACTGAGAAAGAGCGCGTTGAGCAGATGCGGCGCGACTTCGTCTCCAACACGAGTCACGAGCTCAAGACACCGGTTGGGGCAGTGAGCTTGCTAGCGGAGGCTATCGAATCGGCATCCGACGACCCCGCGCAGGTGCGGGTGTTCGCCTCCCGGCTGTCTGCCGAGGCGACGCGACTGGCGACTCTCACATCTCGCATCATGAACCTGTCACGTCTGCAGGCAGCAGATGAGCTCAACGACGAACGGGATGCCTCGATCGATGAGATCATCGCATCTGCCGTGGAGGCGCACGCGATCCAGGCCGATTCCGCAGGAGTGCAACTCGTCCGCGGGGGCACGCGGGGACTGTTCGTCCGCGGCGATGCCCAGGTCCTGAGTGAGGCCGTCGGCAACCTCATTGCCAACGCGATCGCCTACTCGCCCAAGGGCTCGAGCGTCGGGATCGGTGTCAAGGCAGCCGACGGGGTCGTCGAGATCGCCGTGACCGACCGGGGAATCGGGATCTCCGAGGAGGACCAGGATCGCGTGTTCGAACGGTTCTACCGCGCAGACCAAGCTCGCTCCCGCCGGACCGGGGGGACCGGTCTGGGTCTGGCGATCGTCAAGCACGCTGTGCAGCGCCACGGCGGCGACGTTCGCCTCTGGTCACGCGAGGGCCGCGGCTCGACCTTCACGATTCGGCTTCCCCTGATCGATTCGCCGCTCGACGGGCCACCGCGCAAGCGCGCCCGCAAGGAGAAGAAGGTCAAGAAGAAGCAGAAGAAGCTGCTGGCTTCTGATGCCGCACTGACCACGAGCGGCGCCACCGCTGTGCTGAACGGAACGGCCGCGGCGGAGACAAACACCGCCGCGGTCCGAGAAGGAAATGGAGAAACCGCATGACTCGCGTGCTACTGGTGGAGGACGAGCCAGACCTCGCCGACCCGCTCGCTTATCTGCTGCGCCGTGAGGGATATGAGGTCGAGATCGCTGAAGACGGTCCCACGGCCCTGGCCTCGTTTCGCGAGCTGGGGGCGGATATCGTGCTGCTCGATCTCATGCTTCCCGGGATGCCCGGGACCGAGGTGTGTCGGCAGTTGCGTGCGTCGTCGTCCGTTCCGATCATCATGCTCACCGCGAAGGATTCCGAGGTCGACATCGTCGTGGGGCTCGAACTCGGCGCCGACGACTACGTGACCAAGCCCTATTCGGCGCGGGAGTTGCTCGCGCGGATGCGTGCAGTTCTCCGCCGGCTCTCCACCGCCGAGGCTGACCTCGACGACCGCATCCTCGAAGGGGGTCGCGTGACCCTCGACATCGACCGGCACACGGTCTCGGTGGATGGCGGTGAGATCAGCATGCCGCTGAAGGAATTCGAGCTTCTCGAGGTGCTCATGCGCAATGCGGGCCGCGTGCTCACACGTGGTCAACTCATCGACCGCGTGTGGGGAACCGACTACTTCGGTGACACGAAGACCCTGGATGTCCACATCAAGCGCATCCGCTCACGCATCGAGAAGAACCCGAGCGACCCGACCATGCTCGTGACCGTCCGCGGGCTCGGCTACCGCTTCGAGTCCTGAAGAGCCTCGGCATCCGGAAAGACGTCGGCCCCGCGCTCGACAGAGGCGGGGCCGACGTCGTGTCGTTCGGTGAAGACTTACGGCACGAACGGCGCGAGGTACTCGAGTTCGCCGCCCAGCACCGGCACCGAGACGACCGAGGTCACCCCATCACCGGACTGGAAGGATGCCGACAGCGTGGCTCCGGGAGGCGTGTCCAGCCCGCGGATCAGGATGGGCTCTGCATCCTCGCCGAGGCTCTTGACGGAGCCTGCCGGGACGATGACCTGCTCGGTGACGCCATCGGCGAAGTCGATGTGTACGACGTAGGTCTCGTCAGTGTTGTTGATGAATGCGGCGAGGAAGTTGCCCTCGGTGCCCTCGTCGTTCGCAACGATCACCGTGTTTCGGATCTGCACGGGACCTGACTCGTCCGGGACGTTGGTTCCTTCGGCTGCCGAATACTCGATCGTCGTCGCGTGCGCGGAGATCAGGCTGCATCCTGAGGTTCCGAGGACGAGGGCGGTGCCCACAACGAGCGACGCGATGAGGCGCGATTTCACGGATCCTCCTTGAGCGGATGACGGCTTCACGATGCATTCTACGGGGTTGCGAACCGCCGGCTTACGCCTCGCTGAAGCTCGGGACCACCGGCACGAGCGCATGGGTGGCGAACTCTAGCGTATGCGCCCTGTGGTATTCTGGAGTTTGCCGAAAGGAACATAACTCCATGCTTTTTGAGGTTGGCGAGACGGTTGTCTACCCGCACCACGGGGCCGCAACAATCATCGAGGTCAAGGAACGCGTCATCAAAGGCGAGACCAAGAAGTACTTGAAGCTCAACGTCACTCAAGGCGATCTGATCATCGAGGTCCCGGCGGAGAACGTCGACCTGGTCGGCGTCCGTGATGTGATCGGCAAGGACGGTCTCGAGCGCGTCTTCGATGTTTTGCGCGCCCCGTTCACCGAGGAGCCCACAAACTGGTCGCGCCGCTACAAGGCGAACCTCGAGAAGCTTGCGTCGGGTGATGTCATCAAGGTGAGTGAGGTCGTGCGCGACCTGTGGCGCCGTGATCAAGATCGCGGGCTGTCGGCCGGTGAGAAGCGCATGCTGGCCAAGGCCAAGCAGATTCTGATCTCCGAGCTGGCTCTGGCCGAAAAGACCGACGAAGAGAAGGCAAGCGTTCTGCTCGACGAGGTTCTCGCCTCCTGAGTGGGTGGTGCCGCGCTGTAGCGTGGCATCCGTGAGCATCATCCCGGTTCCCCGCGTAGCGGTCATCGTCGTCGCGGCTGGATCGGGAACCCGGCTTGACGCTGGCGTACCCAAGGCCTTCGTCGGGCTGGACGATCACACCATCTTGCGCCATTGTCTGCGCGGCATCTTCGAGGCGCCACCGATGCAGGTCATCGTCGTCGCGCCCAGCGATCGCGAGGGCGATGCGCTGACGGATGCCGACGAAGCCGCTGGAGAACGACGAGACCTCGTGACCGTCGTCGCCGGTGGGTCCACCAGGCAGGCGTCCGTCGCTGCTGGCCTGAGCGCACTGTGGGGCGACATCGAGTATGTCCTCGTGCACGACGCTGCGCGGGCCCTCACGCCACCCGATGTTTTCGACCGAGTGATCGGCGCTCTCGAGGCCGGCGCCGCCGGCGTCGTCCCGGTCATGCCTGTCGTCGACACGATCCGGCAGATGGATGGGGAGACCATTGTGGGCGTCGTCGACAGGTCTCGTCTGTCGGCGGCGCAGACGCCGCAGGGGTTTGCGCGCAGCATTCTTGAGAGCGCCTACACCGGTGCCGACCGCGAGTACACGGATGACGCGGCGGTTGTGGCCGCGGCCGGGCACGCGATCACGACGGTTCCCGGGGACGCTATCGCGTTCAAGATCACGACCCCCGCCGACCTTGACCGTGCGCGAGCCCTCGTTTCGCCTCTGCCACGCGCTTCGTCACCGTTGGGCGATCTACTGCTTCCCCGCGTGGGCATCGGAACCGATGTCCACGCCGTCGGCGGTGACGGATCCCTGTGGCTCGCCGGGCTGGAGTGGCCGGGAGAGCAGGCTTTGTCCGGGCACTCAGACGGAGACGCGGTGGCCCATGCGATCGTCGATGCGCTTCTGGCGGCGGCAGGGCTCGGCGACATCGGCACCCACTTCGGCACCGACCGTCCGGAGTACCACGGAGCCCACGCTGATGCCTTCTTGGGTCGGACTCTCGCGCTGCTCGGCGAGGCGGGCTTCCGTGTCGGCAACGTCTCGGTCCAGGTCCAGGCGCGAAGGCCCCGGTTTGCCGGGAGACGTGTCGAGGCTGAGGCTGTGCTCTCCCGTGCCCTCGGCGGTGCGCCAGTGTCGGTCTCGGCCACGACGACTGACGGGCTCGGCTTCACCGGTAGCGGCGACGGAGTCGCGGCGTTCGCCGTGGCACTGGTGGTTCCGGCGCGCTAGGTGTGATGCCCAGGGAGGTTGTTGAGTCTGCTGATGGGTGCGGCGCCGATTGCGGAGTGTCGCCTGTGGTGATTGTAGAAGTGGATCCAGCCCGGCAGCGCGTTTCGGCG
>Ga0209066_10002472_pt1 | contig 22394 bp, 16 predicted proteins | sample All_14_2_FD_187198 | JGI IMG/M metagenome (GOLD analysis project Ga0209066, IMG submission 187198) | Freshwater microbial communities in response to fracking from Pennsylvania, USA - Allegheny Zone_MetaG_DW_15 (SPAdes) (version 2) ... | reverse complement strand
GCCGGGGGCGGGCCAAAGCCCGTCGAGCGCTCCACCGCGTCGTACCAGGCCGGGGCCCAGACGCCGTCGCTGTCGCGCGGGCCGGCCGGCCAGGCCAGCATGGCGTTGTCGAAGGCGATGTCCAGCGCCGCGCAGAGCCGGCCCAGCGTTCCGGCCGGATCGGCCAGCACATCGCGGCCCTCGACCACCGGCGGCGGCGCGCCGAGACGGTCAGCCTCGCGCTCGAACAGCTCGCGCTGCCGCTCGACCCCGATGTCGGCCAGCGTGACCTCGCCGCGCTTGACGACATAGGAGGCCAGCACCCGGGCCGGATCGCGGATCAGGAAGGCGTTGACCGCCCCGTCCGCCCAGTCGAGCCCGAACCCGTCCAGCATGTGGTGGGTCATATGCTTCTGGTACCAGACCGCCGCCCCGCCGGGCGTCGGTCCGGCAAGGTAGCTGGCCACCGTGCGCCAGTCGGTCGCCTGGGAGGCCAGGACCTCGTCCCGCATGGGGTGATCCAGCCCGGTCTCCGCCAGATAGGCCGCGTAGAACGGCTCGTCGCTGACCGCGCAGTCGGGCCGGTTCTCGAAGCTGCGCATCATCGCCGTCGAGATGTTGCGCGGCCCCGACCACATGCAGATGCGGACGACGTCGCTCACAGCGCGGCGTCCCGGTCCTTGAGCGCCTCGTACAGCGCCCGCAGCTGGGCCGTGCGCGGGCCGGGCAGGGCGTTCGGCAGCGTCCGCCCGTCGATCTCCCGCACCGGGGTCAGTCCGCCGAAGGTGCCGGTGACGAAGGCCTCGTCGGCGCCGCGGGCGTCCTCGATCGGGAAACGGTCCAGCCGCAGCGGGATCTTCGCCTCGCCGCACAGGGCGATCACGTTGGCCCGGGTGACGCCGTTGAAGCAGAACTCGCCGGTCGAGGTGCGCACCTCGCCGTCTCTGACCCAGAAGAAGTTGGTGGCGTTGCAGCTCGATACGAAGCCGTCCGGGTCGAGCATCAGCGCCTCGTCGGCGCCGGCCCGGATGGCCTCGTTCAGCGCGATGATCAGGTTCAGGCGGCTGTGGCTGTTGAGGCGCATGTCGAACATGTGGGCCGGGGTGCAGCGGACGCCGACCGTGGCCAACTTCAGGCCGCGGGTGACGATCGACGGGCTGGGAACCTTCCACTCCGCCAGGATCACCACCGTCGGCACGCCCAACGCGTTGCGCGGGTCCTGGTTGGCGCCGGTCTTCTCGCCGCGGGTCACCATCAGCCGCAGGTGGACGCCGTCCTCCATGCGGTTGGCGCGCAGGAGTTCGTCCAGCGCGTCGGCCATCTGCGCCCGGCTCATGCCGACATCGAGGGCGATGGCGTCGGCGCCCTGGTAGAGGCGGTCCAGGTGCGTCTCCAGGAACAGCAGCCGCCCCCGGTGCAGCCGCAGCCCCTCCCAGACGCCGTCGCCGACCACGAAGCCGGCGTCGAAGACGGAGACCTTGGCTGCGTCGCGGGTGACCAGCTTTCCATTCAGCCAGATCAGCGCGCTGGCGTTGCGCGGATCGGCGGCGAAATCCTGGCTGCCGGCCATGGGTCAGGCTCCCGGTTGCGGTCCGAAGGCGGCGGTCAGGACGGCGGGGTCCAGTCCCTCGACCTCCACCTGCTTGAGCCGGCCGGTCTGGCCGGCGGCGATGCGGACGGACGACTTGCTGACGCCCAGCGCCTTGGCGAGCAGCACCGTCAGGGCGGCGTTGGCCTCGCCCTCGACCGGCGGGGCGGCGACGCGCGCCTTCAGGAACGGGCGTCCGTCGGCTCCGGTCGCCCAGCCCTCGACCGCGTCGCGCCCGCCGCGCGGGGTGAGGCGAACGGCCAGGCGCATGGTCAGATCAACAGGCCGCGAATTGCGCCGTAGGCCGCCGGCAGCAGGATGCTTCGCGTGCCTTGCAGCAACAGGAACAGGACAATGAAGCTCAGGTCCACGCCGCCGAGCGGCGGAACGAAACGCCGGATCGGCCTCAGCACGGGTTCGGTGAAGCGTTGCAGGCCGTAGTAGAGGCTGCCCGCCAGCCTGTTGCGCAGATTGATGATGTCGAAGGCGACGAGCCAGGACAGCACGGCGGTGACGATCAGCGCGATGATCAGCAGGCCCAGCAGGCTGCTGATGATAAAGAAAACGAAGTCGACGAGAGCGAACATGGCGCGGGCATCCGGGGGCGTGATCGGACCGCTTCTAGCCGTCGCGCGGCAGGCCAGCAAGGCGTGCGCCCGGCCCCGGCCGTCTGGCGGCCGGACTTGCGCTTGACAGCCGGGGAGCCCCCGCCGTATTTGCCGCGCTCTTCTCTCTCGCCTGAGAGGGGGCCGTAGCTCAGTTGGTAGAGCGCCTCGTTCGCAATGAGGAGGTCAGGGGTTCGACTCCCCTCGGCTCCACCAGGGAGCAGCCCATCCCTTAGTGGGCAAGGGCTCCCGGGGAACAGCAGACACCTTCGAACCGGTTCCGCGCGTCGCTGCTACACAGGCTGCTACGCGGAGACCCAAAAATGTCCCTCGTCACCAACGTCTTTCGACGGGGTGCGACCTACTACTTCCGCATCCGAGTGCCCGCCCATCTCCGGGCGAAGGTCGGTCGGAACGAGCTCTGGAAGTCGCTCAGAACGTCGCTGGCGGGCGAGGCGCGTCGTCGCTGCGTGTGGGTCCAGACCTTGACGGAAACGCTCTGGCGCGATCTTGAGCGCGCCATGGATTTGAGTGAGTGCAAGGCGCTGATCGATCGGTGGCTGGCCGCCGAGATCAAGGAAGACGCGTACCTGCGGAGCATGCCCGATGGCGAGCGCTACGTCGCCGTCGTGATGCGCCGGGAGCCATCCTGGAAGCCCGACACCCTCGTCGAGGTCTACAATCATGAACAGCTGGCGCGCTATCGAAAGCTGTCTCCGGAGCAGCAGCGGGCCGAGATCGGGCCTGACCACTACGTCCGCGAGGATGTGTTCGACCGACAGCTGAGCATCGATGGACACCGAAAGGTCTTCGGCGAGGGCGAGGCCCGGCTCTCGGCCCGGGACGACGAGATCGCGGTTCAGCATGTCCGCGAGATGTTCGCCCGCGAGAAGGTCGAGGTGAGCGAGTTCTCCGACCTGTTCGAGGTGGCCACGAAGATGATGATCCGGGCGCAGGGCGACCTGGCGAGGGTCATTCGGGAGCGGGATGCCGCAGCCTGGGAGGAGTGGGTCACAGATGATCCGGCATCGGAGCTTCTGAGCCAGCTACCTGCTCTGCCGGAAGAACGCTCCTTGCAGCGTGGCAAGTCCACGGTCCTGACCACGAAGGACATCGCCGGGGAAACCTCAAGGGGCGGCCTACTTCTGTCGGAGGCTGCCGATCGCGCAATCCCGGAACTCGCCCGCATCGAGCAGTTCAAGCCCAAGCGGATCGAGGACTACAGGGGCGCTGTCTCGACGTTTATCGACTGGTGGGGTTCCGATCCGGACGTTGGCGAAATGACCCCCAAGAGGTGCGGCGATTTTGCTGTCGCGCTCAGCCGCTACCCGTCGAACGCTCACAAACGTGTCGCCTATCGGGAGCTCGCCAGCTTCCAGGAAAGGCTCGAAGCTGCGGAGGCGAGTGGGGAGGAGGCCGTCCTCAACCCGGTCACGGTAAACGGAAAATATCTCACACCGTTGCGGCGCATATTCAGCTGGCACCAGGACAAGGGCCTTGGGCTTACCAACCCGTTTGATGGCGTGGTTGTCCGAAAGCCCAAACGAGCTGATCCGCGAAAGAAGCGACGCGACTTCACACCCGACGAGCTGATCAAGCTCTTCTCCCTGCCTTTGTTCGTCGGGGCCAAGGGAGAAACTGGTGCATCGCTCTACCTGCCGGGTTCGCTGAAGGTCTCCGACTGGCGCTTCTGGGTGCCGCTGATCTGCGTCTTCACTGGTATGCGCCTCAACGAAGCGTGCGGGCTCGCCGTGGCCGACATCAAGGAGGAGGACGGCATTCCGTTCTTCCACGTCCGGGATGAGGTCGAAGGGCAGAGTCTGAAGTCCGCTGCGGGCCGCCGGAAGGTGCCGATCCACCACGAGGTCATCGACGCCGGCTTCCTGGAGTTCGTCGCCGAAATGCGCGCCCAAGGTCGAGAGCGCCTCTTCGAGGACCTGCAGCCGGACAAGAACGGATACTTCAGCCGCCTGCCGTCCAAGTTCCTGAACGGGCTGCTGCGCCGCATCGAGGACAACGATGCGGATGATCCCGGCAAGCTCAACTGGCACTCAACCCGACATACCGTCGTCACTCGTCTGCGGGCGGGCGGTGTGCGCCAGGATGTGTCCGAAGAGCTCGTGGGGCATGAAAAGGGGAGCACTCAAGCCGGATACGGGACCTCCGAAGTTCCGACGCTCAAGGCGGCTGTCGAGACCATCGTCTATCGGGGTCTCGATCTGTCAGCGATCCGGAGGGGGACCTCGAAGTCTTAGGTTTTTCCCAGCTTCCGCCATCCGGGTGCCTTGTGTCTGCCGGTGGGCAGGTCTCTTTCCCTTACACTTGGAGACTGTAAGTCCAGATATGAGCACCCGGAATGGCAACCTGGCACCATCGCGACGCTAACCTGCGCGGATATTGCGGGTGTGCTCCCCTTATAGACTCACAAACGACGTCCATCCCTTGTCACGTAAGGGCTTGGTGGTCCAGGGCGGCGCCAGCTGTGGCACGCACGATCCTGACAAATCCTGCGCCCTCCTGAGGAAGGCGACTGCTTCGCTCCTGGCTATCGTGGGCAGATCGAGATGTTCGCCACGAACTCGCCGTTGTCGATCATCTCGATGATCTTTCCGTCGCTGAACAGGAACGCGTCGGTGGAGAAGCCAACATACGCCCCGTAGCGGTTCTTGCCGTTCCAGGACGCGCAGGCCCAAGTGTAGGTCTGGCGCGGTGCGAAGATGCCGCGCTTCATCTCTGCGGTGTGGAGCGGGGTGATGAACTTGATCTGGACAGCGTCCGGGTCGAAGGCCGCTTCTTTGATATAGGCGATGATGGCTTGCTCGTGAGGCTGAAGCGGAGACTGGGCTACTGCCGTCGTGGAAGCCGTTGCGGCGAAGGCTGCTGCAGCGAGAAAGCATAGGCGAACTGACAAGGGACCACTCCTAAACCCGTTATGGGATATCCCGTTACGGGTTCTAACCGGACTGCCGCACATAGCAAGCGGCGGCCCATGCCCTCGACGTTGTCATCAGACGCTTACGCGGCCTTCGTCGAGGTCATGAAGGAGGCGCGGGCGAATGCCGGCCTGACGCAGGCCGAGCTCGCCGAGAGGCTGAACCAACCGCAGTCCCTGATTTCCAAGAACGAACGTCGAGAGCGCCGGATCGACGTTGTCGAGTTCCTGGAGCTTGCTGGTGCGCTCGGTGTGGATCCTGGCGTCCTACTCAGAGCGGTGATCAAGCGGATCGAAGCCGAGGGCTGATCGAGCAGGGGTCAGTGGTGGCGAGTCGCCGTTGGAGCTTGGCGTCTGAACGCGTTGGGCGGGTGCCTCTGCGCCAACTGACCGCTAACCTAGGATCGTCCGCAGCAGGATGCGTCTGCAGGACTCTCAGAATGTCCGTAGCGGACATCGTGTGGTCTTCGGATCCTCAGGTAGCTGCGACCATGGACGTCCGTCAGCGCGCATTTTTCTGGATGCTGCGCGCCCGCGCACTTCCCGTCGCCCCGAGCTCGCTTGCCAGAACCAGGACCGCATCGCGCTGGTAAATCAGCTCCGGAAGCGCATCGCGACGATGCGTCAGAGAAACGGAGATCGCGCAGAGTGAGGAAGTACAGCCTTAGCACCTGGATGGGTCAGCAGATGATCGAGGTCGAGGACATCACGGCGGAGGATGATCGGTATGCCATCGCCTACGCGTCCGGTCGCCTCGATGAGCGCCACAATCAGCACGGCGGGGCGCTGCTGCGACTGGGTGTCTGTTATCGACTGGACCGGCGGCTGGATGACGGTGGGCTCGTCGGCTTCACCGACGAGTCGCGGATCGGAGATTGGTTCTCGATCGCCTCTGACGACGGTCACGCGCTGATCTGGCAAGCGCACGTCAAGGCGGACTGAGGTAGATCGGGGCGGCGCCACCGCCGCCCCGTCTATCGGCTACCCGCCGAGTTCTCTGACGGTACGCACCAGGCCCTCGTAGCCTTCGTTCTCGATCGCATCGAGCAACACGCCTTTAAGACGCGCCTGCACGTCATCGAGCAGGACATCGATGTCTTCTGGCTGAAAGCACTGACCCTCGGCTTCCGGAACAAGGCGAGCCAGCAGCTTTTCGCCCGGGCCCGGTACTATCTCGGCTACGGCGCGAAACACTGCGGTCCTGGCGATCTCGACTTCGCCATCCAGGTGGTCACCGGCGAGATAGGGGGCAAACCGATACGATTTCCTGATCGACAGTGACACCCCACCGAACATCTCGGCGTCGATCTTCCACCCCTGACCGAAGACGTTTTTGACGGCTCTCTTCAGAGCGCGATCCCCCGGAATATCGAGGGTCTCCCAGCCCTGCCGCAAGGGATCGTCGATGGCGACAGTCGTCGGCGTTTTGCAGAGCGCTTCGAGCTCGTCCGGTGACAGCTGCACATCGCTGACCATCACTTCCTGGATCAACGCGGGATGCCGCTGACCTCCGGCAAGGTCGATGATGGCGTCATACCCGCCGGCGTCGATCGTGGCGCGGACCTCGATCAGGATGCGGTCCCGGAAGGGTTTCAGGAGACGAGGAAGGGACCCGGGGTCCAAATCCCCCCGCCGATGCCTTCTCCCGATCATCATATCCAGCAGACGCGGGGACATGTGTTCCGCCGCGCTGGCGACAGCCTTGGTGATCGCGGTGCTCGCGGTCTTTCGGCGGTCCGTATGAGGGCCGGCGTGTTGCCAGCGAGCGAAGTCGGCGTCGCCGACGACGCGAAGGGAGACGGGGTCGAGGCAATCAGCCTCCAGACTCCAGGCATCAGGTCCGGAGATGTCGCGAAGGGCCTTGTGAAGGCATGAGCGTTCAGGTCGCCGCACTTTGGGCGGCGAGGGTTGAGGGTACAAAGTTGGAAATCCCATGATCTGGGGGTTTCACGCAGCGACGAGAGCTTGTCTCGCCGGACCCACACACAGGAACGGAGTGCGGGTGAGGTCGCCGCAGGCGGCGGCTCCCGGATGACCGGCAGCTGTCGAGACCCTACCCCTATCGGCGGGCCTCTGTCAACCTCCTCCGGAAAGTAAAGCGGGTCGATCCAAAGCCGAGAAAGCCGCCCTTGGGCGGCCTCGGCGACGATCGGCGCGCTTCGGCGGCGGCACGCCGCCCTTCTTTTAGTAGATTGGATACTGGATACTATGCACTGAATATTCTGTATGGATATATATTCAAAAGCGCGTGGGCGCCCATGCGCGCGATAGTCCGGTTGTTAATAATGTCAAGGGGTGCGTTCAAATTGTCCTACATCGACACTGTCGCTTGGCGGCGCAGTGACGACGCTGGCTCGGTGGGCTGAAGAAGCGGGTCTCCAGGGCCTCAGATTTATCACTGATGGCCATTTGCGCAGTCCCCGGGACCAAAGGGCCGGACGACGTTCTTCGGGTCTCCACGGTAATTCTCACGGCCATCGCAGATGGGTCATCGTTGGCCGAATTGTCCCACGCGGTAGACGCTGGCGCGACCGACCCCAAGTTGCCTCGCGATCTCGGTGGCCCCGAGACCGGTCGCACGCAGCGCCGCGACCCGCTGGGGATCGATCGTCTTGGGTCTGCCCTTGTAGCGCCCGGCGGACTTAGCCTTCTCGATACCGTCGCGCTGCCGCTCCTTCCTGATTTCGGTCTCGAACTCCGCGAATGCGCCGAGGATGTTCAGCATCAGCCGGCCCTCGGCCTTCGTCGTGTCGATCCCGCCCTGCTGGAGCGCTCTGAACCCCACGCCCTTCGCCTGGAGCCGGTCCACGATCTTCCGGAGGTCGACGATCGACCGCGCCAGCCGGTCCAGCCGTGTTACGACCAGGACGTCTCCGTCCCGCACCCAGGAGAGCGCCTCTTCGAGGGCATCGCGTCCTTCGGTAGTCGTGCCGGTCATCTTCTCGGCGAAGACCTTCTCGCACCCGGCGCCTCGGAGCTGATCGAGCTGGACGTCGAGGCTCTGCCCCGACGAGGACACACGCGCATATCCGGCTGTAGCCATTTTCCCTGTCTCGTTTGGTTCTAGACCCTCCGACTCTAGCGTCTCGAAAGTGCGCTGTCGGGTCCAATGAGACGGTGATCGGTGGGAAATGAGACGTATCAGCGGGGTATACAAGGTGAGACCACTCTCCCCGTTTGGCCAGCTTAGCCCATGTGACGGTGTTTACTCCAAGCGTTACGTAGTCGCTCATCGCCGCCGCAGCCAAAGCCGATGCGTAGCTAACTCGTCTCTGAGGTAACCAGCCCCCTCGCAGTATCCAGAGAATGCCAACCCGTCAGCCTTGTTCTAGGACGCCGCCACGTCTGGGATGTTGAGAGGAAGTTTGATCGTGCACATTATCCGATGCGTCTCGATCAGTATCTTGATGATCTTCTGATAGTGGCCGATGTCGTCCCAGGACAGCGGTCTGCCGCGCCGGTCCGATAGCCACTTCTGCGCAGGTTGATATCCGCCGACGGAGAAGCTCCATGCGGTTTCAGGGACGCCCTCGAACCGTTGGTGCGGATTGACGAAGACCGAGCCGTCCGCGAATTTTGGGTACGCTGTCGCTACCACGTCGTCGCCCTCACCGTCGAAGATATAGGGCGTCTCTCCGATGACCTCCGGCTCCATCAGGTGTAGGCGGCGCAGAGTCTCACCCTTCTCGCTGACATGGTTGAACACCGCGGGTGATGGCGGAAAGGGAATTCGAGGGAAATCAATCTTCAAAAACTCCGAATACGTCGTGCGGTACTCAAGCGAGTACAGCACGGCATAGACGTAGTCGAACACCTTGACCTCACTGGCCCTCGCGTTTCCTGTCGCAGCGCGAAAGTCGTCCTCCGGCTTGGCTTGGTCTGTTGGATCGATCCCGCCGGCCCTGCAGATGTCCGCATAGATCTTCGGATTAAGGTTTAGCTCTCGACGCTTGTGACTGAAGGCGTCCGACTGCACTGAGTTCGCGGAAGGGTATACATAAAGGGGCGCGAAATCATTCGCCTCCTTGATACTTAACGTGTGATGTTGAATGGGAACATCGAATACCAAAGCATCAGTGAACGGTCTATCTTCTTCGATCCGGCGATTGAAACTTATAGAAATATTTCTGCAATCAATTACATTATCCATTACCTCAGACCTGGGCCAATCAACCAACTCCAGCCCACGATACGAGCAGCGAAAGTCAAAAGGTCGGTAGGCAAGCGTAGTGATATTGTCTCGAACCTGAACCTTTCTCAGAGCCTCTCGTGCCTTTGGAAGCTTCCATCCGCGCGTATCTCCTGCTGGATACTTGTCACTGTTCTTGTTTCCAAAGAACTTAGTTCGTGTATCTGCATCGCTCACATTATTATCGATGAAGCGAGCTATTTTGTCCTCTAGATCTGAGCGAGAAAAATCCACAGCCAATCCATCTCTGGCTGTGATCACTCCCTTGCTTCGCGTAATAAATAGGTCGCCGAGAGAAAAGCCCTTGTCGTATAGAACTGCCAATTTCGCATCAAACGGTATGAAGAAGTAGTAAGGCTTTGCAGCGTCAAGAGGCTTCCAATCCAATTTTCGTAAAGACTTAGAAAGAGTCGCCTCCTTGGATTTTCGAGATCCCCAGGCGTCTGCATACATGACGGAGGCGGGCTCTTTCGGACCCTTCTTTATTGAACGTCTAACCGCTATTATTATGGAAACGCCTTGCTTTATATCAAAAATGTTCTTGTCGGCGCTCCCGTCAGGAGATTTTTCTTTGCGGTTTGAATTTCCATGAAGGTTCAACACATAAATTTTGTCAAAAGTCCTTTTTAGATGCCAGCGCATCGCACGAAATGTCGGATTGTCTATGTATCCATGGTTTGTAATGAAGCCTAGTATGCCGCCTGACGGGTTATTCTCTATGGTATTTTCAGCCATACGGATGAACTTGACGTAGTCATCCTGAAGCCAGTGCTTCCTCTCCCCGAAGTGTTTTCCATCTATGTGTTTATAACTATCGATAAGATCTCTAATCCAGCCGTCGTTGTTTTGTGAGACGCCCGAATACGGGGGGTTGCCGATCACACACATTATCGGCGTTTGGCGCTTGACTGCGCCGGCCCCGCGCGCTTCTTCAGCCAAGGGCTGGAAGAATAGGTCGCGAACTTCGCGTTCGGCGGGTTCAAGTGCATTTGTCAGCCAGACAGACAGGCGCGGCGGCTTGGCGCTTGGCTTGTAGCCGCTCTCGGTCAGCTGCATGTCCAGCTTCATGTGGCACATAGCGTAGCTTGCCATCAGCAGCTCAAAACCGTGCAGGCGCGGCAATAGGTCCTGCTCGACGTATCCCGACCATTTTCCCGGCGCTCGCGCTTTCACGCGGTCCGCTATCAGCTGTACGGTTTTAGCCAGAAAGGTACCTGTACCCGTCGCCGGATCCAGGATCTGAACCCGGTGAACCTGGCGCTGCTCGGTGACCGGCTTTCCCTTCTTGTCAGTCTGGCCTGTGTCCCAGTCCACCGTTACCTTCGAAGTGTCGGCTAGGCCGTCCGTTAGTCCGAACTCCTTGTTCAGTACCTCGTCTACGGCGCGGACAATGAAGTCGACGACCGGTTCGGGAGTGTACCAAACTCCCCGGCTTTTGCGCTTCTTGGGATTGTAAGCGGCCAGGAAGTCTTCATAGAAGTGGATGAAGGGGTCGTTCCTCGCCGTGAACCTACCAAAGTCCTCGAACAGCGAATGTGGATCACTGGCCCGCATCAGTTGGACTAGATCGTCGACGATGTAGGTCAGGCGTTTCGGTAGGCCAGGCCCCGCGACATACTCGAACAGGCCCTTGAGAAACGGGTTCGACGCAGGGAGTTTCTCCAGTGCCTCCAGGCGACTGAAGCTCGACAAGTCGTCGTCGTGGAAACGTGCCGCGAACATTCCGTAGGTGATCGTCTCGGCATATATGTCGGCGAACTCGTCCGGTTCCAACGCCGGAAGAAGGTTTGCCTTGAAGCTCTTGAATTGGCCGCCCAAGCCGGTGCGGAATTCTTGGTCCTCCTTAAGCGCCAGCGCGATCTCATCCTTGATAATTGCCGCCTTGGCCGCCATCATTTCAGCCAGCTTAGACGCCGATCGCACGCTGATAGGCTTTTGTTCGGCGAACAGGCAAAGCTGGCGCTCCAGCTCTTCGAACGCCTCGGGCCGGGGCTGCAAACCCAATGCAAAGTCAGCGATCGAGACGAAATGGACGCTGCTGCCGTCGCGGATGAACTCGAAGTCCACTCCATTGGTGTAGATGAGGTTGGGGTAGGCTTTCTCGTAGCGTCGGCGCTGCTCTATCGAATACCCCTTGAGCTTGATGACGTCCTTGACGACGTCCTTGGCCTCAGCCCAGCCGATCGGCACACCGTCGCGCTCGAAGAGGAAGTCGGGCATGCCCGCCTCCGATTTCTTCGGCTCATTTACGACCGTCAGCCTCGGATCGATCGACTGGAACAGCTCGTATAGGGCGGGGCGATAGCTATGCTCTGTCGCGTGACCGCTCGCGAACTGGCTTCGCACCTTGTCGAGGTAATTTGAGATCAGCAACTTGGCCCCCCCTTTGTCCGGCAGAGGCTAGCCGGTCCGTGACCGTCCCGCTATCGAAGAGCGGTGCGCCGGGTCAATTCAAGTGATGTCTACACCACGACCAGGCCCTTGCTACGCACAGCTGCTACACGCTATCGCATTTCCAGTTGCGCGGCTCGGATCAAGTCGCTGCTTTTCCTCACTAATGTCCTCTTGGTGGAGCCTCCCCTCGGCTCCACCAGGGAGCCCCTCGGGTTTCCGGGGCGCCTTCGAGGCCTTGGCGCCCCCCCCCGTGCATTCAGCGGATCAGCCGGCCGGAACGACCAGGACATCGGTGCGCGCAGCCATGAGCAGCCGCTCGGCGGCGCCGTGGAGCATGCCCGCCAGCGGGCCCTGGCGCGGCTCGGCGCCGAGCACGACCAGATCGGGGCGGGCCTCGGCCACATAGTCGGCCACAAGCCGCTCCGCTTCTCCGTAGGCCATGATCACCCCGACCGCCCCGGCCCGGCCGGTGGCCTCGTCGAGGCGCGTCAGGAAGGCGTCCCGCGCCGCTTCGGCTTCCGCCAGAGCCTCGTCGCGATGCCCGGATTCGCTGACCAGGCTGCCGCCGAACGCCACGCGATAGGCATGCAGCAGGGTGACCTGCGCCTCAGGGAACATCCGCAGTGCGGTGATCGCCGCCGTCAGGGCGACGTCGGAGAAGTTCACCGGGATGGCCAGGTCAGAATAGGAACCGTGAGGAGGATTGCGAACGACCAGCAGTGGCGCGACGGCCGCCCGGATCAGAGCCTCCACGGTCTTGCCGGGGTGGTCGCGGCCGAGAAGTTCGTTCCGCGCCACGCCGGTGACGATCAGATCGGCGGCCGTGGACCGAGCAGCCTCGATGATCGCCCTCGCCGGTTCGCCGGGCGTCAGGATCAGCGACCAGTCCACGTCCCGCCCGGCGAGGGCGCGCGCGATCTCGTCCCGGGCCCGGGTTTCGGCATGGCTTGGACCCTCGCGCCAGATGTGGGCGTCATCGCCCTCTCCGGTCGCCGTCACGATCTTCAGGGTGGCTCCCCGGTCGCGCGCGAGATCGGCGGCGCGGCCGGTCGCCCGGTCACAGCGTGCGCCCAGATCCGTGGCCAGGAGGATGGTCGAAACCCGAGCGTCAGCGGTGAGCGGAGAATTCATGATGCTGTCTGTCCCTTGACTGCTGGAGGCCATCCCATCATGCCGGGTCGTCGGGCGGGGACACCTGACCTGTGTCAAATTTCGTCCGATGCCGCGCCCGGTCGCTTGCCGCCCGCCGGGCGACCGGCCGCTACAACGCCAGCGGCTCGGGTTCCGTCTGGGCGGTGTCGTGCGCCAGCCCGTCGTGGTTGATCGATACGGCCGTTCCGGGATCCGCGCCCGCAATGGAGATGTCGGCCTTGAGCTGCTGGGCCAACGCCCGGACGATGCTGGTGCCGAGCCCCGGCGGCGCGTCGGCGGGGTCCTTCGGCATGCCCGCGCCGTTGTCGGTGACCGACAGGGTCCAGTCGGGTCCCTGAGAGCGATAGCGGACGACGATGCGGCCCGCCCGCCCGTCCGGGAAGGCGTGCTTGAGGGAATTGATCACCAGTTCGGTGACAATCAGGCCGAGCCTCACCGAGGCGTCGGCGGTCGAGAGGCTGTCGTCGGAATCCACGGACAGGACGATCTGGCCGGGGTCGCGGATCATCGAGGCGCCGATGCTGTTGCACAGCGCGTTGAAATAGGTGCGCAGCGTAACGTCCCCCACCGAGGTCTCGGACAGCTGCCGCTGCAGCTCGGCGACCGACATCACCCGGCTGTGGGCGTCGGTCAGGTACATCCGCGTCTCGTCGGACTGCGCCTTTCGCGCGGTCTGCAGGATGACGCTGGCGATGATCTGCAGGCTGTTGGCCACCCGGTGCTGCAGCTCCTGCAGCAGGACGCCCTTCTCCTGGACCAGCCGGTCGCGGAGCGCCTCGGCGTCCCGGGCGTCGGTGACGTCGGCCAGGGTGAGCATCAGCCGCACGCTGCCCGGATCTCCGTAACTGAGATTGCGGGCGTTGAGCACCAGGTGGCGCGCCGGCTCGCCGGGCGCCTGGAGGTCCAGTTCATAGGCGTCGACCTCGGCTGAACCGGAGGCCGTGGTCGACAGAAGGGAGCGGAGCTGGGGAAGGTCCCACTCGCCATGGCCGAGCGAGAAGACGGATTGGCCGACGAGCCCGACGGGACTGATGCGGAAGGTCCGGCTGAACGACTCGCTGGCGGCGATCACCTTGAGGTCGCCGTCCAGCAGCAACATGGGCGCTGTGGAGGATTGGACAAGCGCCAGCGCCAGCCCGAGGACAGCCTCGCCGTCCAGGGTGGGGGCGACCATGCAAGGCCCTTTCAAATTCGGCAACGCCCGGCGACTTCGCGCCGGATAGCTTTCGCGACCCGTTTATCAGACGTCCTGACGGGGTGTGAGATTTCAGACCCTATCACACAAGTGGGTGGATCGGCCGAACTATATTCGGATGCGGGATTACAGGTTTTCAACGCCGATCGCCAGCCGGAACCGGTCCGTCTCGTCGTGGTTCAGCAGATCACGAATACATCGGATACTGGGCGAGCGGGCCTAGATCGGCGCGCGCATCAGTCGGAGCAGGATCAGCGCGACCACCACGGTGGCCGGCACAGCCAAGCTCCAGTACAGCATATCCTTCACGGCAAGCCCTCCAAAGCATCCCGGCCGCAGGACCAACGCCGTCTGTCGGGCGAGGTTCCCCGCGCGGCCCCTCCCTGGGACCGTTCAGAGATGCTGGGGTGATTCGATGACAGCGACGCCCGGGGCGCGACAGTGCGCCTCAGGCGGCGGCGCGGACGCCGCCGGCCATCCGCGGATCTTCCGGACGGTTATGACGTCCAGCCGGAGGGACCAATCGATCAAGGCCCGGCGCCTCGCGCGCGAGGCCGCCATGGTCAGAACTCCTCCCAGTCCGAGCTCTCGACTTTCAGGGCGTTGGCGCCCCGGGTCGTCGAGGCTGAGCCGCCGCCGGGCAGCCGGCGCCGAGCCCCCGGCGCCGTGGTTGAGGGCGTCGCGAGCGGACGGGCTTCCTGCACGGCGTTCGCACAGGACAGCGTGAACCGGCCGACCAGGCGTCCGAGCTCGGCGGTCTCGGACTTCAGGGAATGGGTTGCGGCCGTCGACTGTTCGACCATGGCCGCGTTCTGTTGGGTGACCTGGTCCATGTGATTGACGGCGTTATTGACCTCGTGGAGGCCGTTGGCCTGTTCCCTGGACGAGGCGGCGATCTCGGCGACCAGAGCATTGATCTCGGCCACCCGCTCGACGATGCGCTTCAGCGCGCCGCCCGTCTCGCCCACCAGCCTGGCGCCCTGGCCGACGTGATGGGTGCTGGCCGAGATCAGGGTCTTGATCTCCTTGGCGGCCTGGGCCGAGCGTTGGGCCAGCGCCCGGACCTCGGAGGCCACGACCGCGAATCCGCGTCCGGCTTCGCCGGCCCGCGCCGCCTCGACCCCGGCGTTCAGCGCCAGAAGGTTGGTCTGGAAGGCGATCTCGTCGATCACGCCGATGATCTGGGCGATCTCGCCGGCCGAGGTCTCGATCTGGCCCATGGCGGCGACCGCGTCGGTCATGATCTGGCCGGAGTGCTCGGCTTCCTCGCGCGCGGTGCCCACGAGGCTGGCCGCCTGGCTGGCGCCCTCGGCCGCCTTGCGCACCGCGGCGGTCAGCTCGTCGAGCGCGGCGGCGGTTTCCTCCAGGCTGGCGGCCTGTTGCTCGGTGCGGCGTGACAGGTCGTCGGACGCCATGGAGATTTCGTCCGATCCGCTGCCAATGGCGGCGGACGACCGCGACACGGCGCGCAGGGTGTCGGCCAGTGACCTGACGGCGGCGTTGTAGTCGTCCTTGAGCGCCTGGAACTCGGGCGCCACCGCCTCGTCGAACGGCGTGGCCAGGTCGCCGGCGGCGAGGCGGGCCAGGGCGCGGCCCAACGCCTCGACGGCGTGGGACTGCCGCGCCTCGGCGGCCAGGCGGACATCCTCAGCCGCCTTGCGCTGTTCCTCCAGGGTCTCGATGTAGACCGAGATGGCGAAGTCCATGTCCAGCAGGATAGCCTTGATCAGGCTGGCGACCTTGCGCCCCGCCGCTTCGCCGTCGTCCCGGCGCGCCATGAACCCCTTGGGCCAGTCCTCGCGGATGACCGCCTTGACCAGGTGTTCGGTGAGCAGGGCGTAGCCGCCGATGTACCAGCGCGGCTCCAGGCCGATGCGGGCGTGGACCTGTCCTATGGTGCGCACTCCCCGGACGTAATCCTCGCCGTAGCCAGCCGAGGCGATGACGCCCCAGTGCTGCTGCTGGCGTCCGGCGGCCGACTCGATGTGCGCGTCGCTGGAGAAGAAGCCGCGCGTTTCCGGAAAAGCCCGCACCTGGGCGTAGAATGCGTCCAGCGCGGGGCGGATGGCCTTGGCGATGACCGGCTGCAGGCCCCGGAGGTCGGCGCGCGCGGCATCGTCCAGCTGGATGAAATCCAGACGTTGACGCAGGGCGTGGTCATTCGACATGGCGGGCCTCCTCGCGGCCGAAGCTCGATCCTTGACGGTGAATTTGGCGTTATGGAGAGCTAACCTGGAGGGACTGTTTACGCCCGATCTGGGCATACGCGACCATTCGAACCAGAAGTATTGTTGATCAATGCAACCTGTGGAAAGTCGACGGGGCGAATACCGTCGTCGCGAGAACGACGTTCGGTAATTTCGGCTCAGCCGATCATCATTGATCTGTCGGAATCACGAAACGTCTGGACCTGCAGCGCTCCGATGCTGTTAAGCCCCGAAATCAGTAAGGCAAGCGACTCCAGCGACTGGTTGAGGAGGATGTCCGGCCGCATCTCGTGGATCGCCGCCAGCGGGACAATCACCCCGCCCCGCGCCCCGACCCGGACGCAGCGGCCCTCGTCAACCAGCCGGGCGACGTGTCGCCGCACGGTCTCGTAGGGAAGGCCCAGGCGCTTGGCCACGGCGTAGGCGCTGACCGGCGTCCTTGGACTATCGTCGGGCAGGGCGGCGACGGTTTCATGGTTCTGGTCGCCGGTTGACCGCCGCGGGGGTTCCGCGTTGGCCTGGATGATCGCGATCAGGATGATGCCGTGGAGCACATCGCCGTCGGCCAGCCGGGCGGCGATGGCGACGCACCGCAGAACGTGATCCCAGCCGTGCCTGGCGGAGGCCAGACGCACGTCTTTGCCGTTCCGGGTCCGGGCCGGTTCGAACTTGATCACGAGGCGCTCCGCTCACGGCGACCGATGCTTTCAGCAAAAGGTTCCGCGGGGGAACTAATCCCCCCGCGCTCTGATGTCCGGCGGAAATTCGCGGGTGCGATGTTCTGTCCCAGCGGCTGGTCCGGCGTCAGTGCGCCTCGTCCCAGTTGCCGGCGGCCCGGGCGTCGACCACCAGCGGTACGGACAGGTCCACCGCCGGCAGCGGCGCCTGCTCCATCACCGTCCTGGCCACGCGGATGGTTTCCTCGGCCTCTGCCACCGGGGCCTCGAAGACCAGTTCATCGTGGACCTGAAGCAGCATGCGCGAGGTCAGGCCCGCGTCCTTCAGGGCCTGGGGCATGCGCGCCATGGCGCGGCGGATGATGTCGGCCGCCGCGCCCTGCAGCGGGGCGTTGATCGCGGCCCGCTCGGCGAACTGGCGCATGCCGACCGACTTGCCGTGGATGTCGGGGATGTTGATCCTGCGGCCGAAGATGGTGGTGACGTTGGCCTGCTCCCGGACCTGCGCCCGCATGCGGTCCATGTAGTCGCGGATGCCGGGGAAGCGTTCGAAGTAGGTCTTGATGTAGGCCCCGGCTTCGGACTGGCCGATGCCCAGCTGGTTGGCCAGGCCGAAGGCGCTGATGCCGTAGATGATGCCGAAGTTGATCGCCTTGGCCCGGCGGCGCACCTCGCTGGGCATGCCCTCGATCGGCGTGTCGAACATCTCCGAGGCGGTCATGGCGTGGATGTCGAGCCCCTCGCGGAACGCCCGCTTCAGCTGCTCGATATCGCCGACGTGGGCCAGCAGCCGCAGCTCGATCTGGCTGTAGTCGGCGCTGATCAGCACATTGCCCGGATCGGCGATGAAGGCCTTGCGGATCTTGCGGCCTTCCTCCGTGCGGATCGGGATGTTCTGCAGGTTGGGATCGGTCGAGGCCAACCGCCCGGTGTTGGCGGCGGCCAGGCTGTAGGATGTGTGCACCCGGCCGGTCGCCGGGCTGATCGCGGCGATCAGGTTGTCGGTGTAGGTGCCCTTCAGCTTCGACAGCTGGCGCCAGTCGAGCAGGGTGCGGGGCAGGTCGTGGCCGGCCGCGGCCAGGCCTTCCAGCACGTCGCTGTCGGTGCCCCACTGCCCGGTGGCGGTCTTCTTGCCGCCCTCCAGCGCCATCTCGCCGAACAGGATGTCGCCGATCTGCCGGGGGCTGCCCAGGTTGAACGGCCGCCCGGCCAGCTCGTGAGCCTTCGCCTCCAGGTCGACCATCCGCATCGAGAATTCGTGGCTCAGGCGGCGCAGCAGATCGGGGTCGACCCGCACGCCGGCGTTCTCCATCCCGGCCAGCACCGGCGGCAGGGGGCGTTCCAGGGTCTCGTAGACGGTCAGCAGCCGCTCCCGCGTCAGGCGCGGACGCAGGATGTTGTAGAGCCGCAGGGTGACGTCGGCGTCCTCGGCCGCGTAGCAGGTGGCCGGCTCCAGGGCGACGTGCTTGAAGCTGATCTCGCTCTTGCCCGTGCCGCAGACCTGCTTGAACGGGATCGGCTTGTGACCGAGCCACAGCACCGACAGCTCGTCCATGCCGTGGCCGTGCAGCCCGGCCTCGAGCACGTAGCTGATCAGCATCGTGTCCTCGATCGGCGAGACGTCGACGCCATGCCGGGTCAGGACGCCGATGTCGTACTTGGCGTTGTGCGCGACCTTGAGGATCGCGGGGTCCTCCAGCATCGGCTTGAGGGCCGCGATCGCCTGGTCGAGCGGAATCTGCGTCAGGTCCGCGCTGCCGCCGTCCCCGAACAAGCCCTCTTCCTGGGCGCGGTGGCCGAGCGGGATGTAGCAGGCCTCGCCCGGCGCGACGGCCAGGGAGACGCCGCACAGGCCGGCGGTCGCCGATCCCAGCGCGTCGGTCTCGGTATCGAAGGCGATAATCCCGGCCTCACGGCAGCGCGCGACCCATTGCTCCAGCGTGGCGAGGTCGCGAACACAGACGTAGCGGCTGGTGTCGATCTGGGCCGGCGCGGCCGGGGCGGCCGGCGCCGCGGGCTGGAGGGGCGCCGCCGCCCTGCCGATGCCCGGCAGCGGCTGGGAGGGCATGCCGTTTCCGTTGGCCGCCTCGCCGACCCGGCGGGCCAGGGTGCGGAACTCCATCTGCTCGAGGAAGGCCGCCAGGGTCGGGCCGTCCGGTTCGCGGACCACGAGATCGTCGATCGGCTCGGGCAGGGGGGTGTCGCAGTCCAGCTGCACCAGCTGGCGCGACAGGCGGATCTGGTCGGCGAAGTTGATCAGCGTCTCGCGCCGCTTCTCCTGCTTGATCTCCCCGGCCCGGGCCAGCAGAGTCTCCAGGTCGCCGTACTCGTTGATCAGCAGGGCGGCGGTCTTGATGCCGATGCCGGGCGCGCCGGGCACGTTGTCGACGCTGTCGCCGCACAGGGCCTGGACCTCGACCACCTTATCGGGACCGACGCCGAACTTCTCGAACACCTGCTCGGGTCCGATGAAGACGTTCTTCATGGTGTCGAGCATCGAGACCCGGTCGCCGACCAGCTGCATCAGGTCCTTGTCCGACGAGATGATCACCACCTCGCCGCCCATGTCGCGGACCTTGCAGGCGTAGGCGGCGATGATGTCGTCCGCCTCGTAGCCGGGCAGCTGCAGCGACGGCACGCCGAAGGCCCGGGTCGCCTCGCGCACCAGCGGAAACTGCGGGACCAGGTCCTCCGGCGGCGGCGGACGGTGGGCCTTGTAGAGGGGATAGAGCGCGTTGCGGAACGTCTTCTCCGAATGGTCGAAGACCACGGCCAGGTGGGTCGGCTCGTGACTGTCCTTGGTGTCCCGCAGCAGCTTGAACAGCATGTTGCAGAAGCCCTGGACCGCGCCGACCGGCAGGCCGTCCGACTTGCGCGTCAGCGGCGGCAGCGCGTGGTAGGCGCGGAAGATGTAGCCCGAGCCGTCGACCAGATAGAGCCGGACCGGCGGGCCATCCTGGGTCAGCGGGCGATCTTCGGCGGGCGGCGCGGCGGTGTCGGTCATGGGGGGAATGTAGTGGGTGAGTCGCGCCGGGTCAGCAGGGGATCGGCGCTTGTCAGGGCTACGGCATCGCGGCCACTATGAGGCGAGTGGGATGGGGACGCGTCATGAATCGTGTGCTGCTGGCGATGGGTCTGGCTGCGGGACTCGGAGGCGTGGCTTTCGCCGAGGCTGACCGGCCGCCCGACTGGGTCTCAAAGCCCAGCGCCGAGATGATGACCAGCTATTATCCCCAGGAGGCAATGGACAAGACCGTCAGCGGTTCGGTCGTCCTTGTCTGCCGAATCGGCGTCGATACGCGTCTGAGCGCGTGCGAAGTCGTTGAAGAGGCGCCCATCGGCATCGGCCTTGGTGAGGCGACGCGCCGGATGGCCGAAGCGGAGTTCCGCATCAAGCCGGGGATTGTGAACGGGAAGCCCGACACTGAAGGCACTGCCCGCATTCCAGTGCGCTGGATCGCGCCGATGAATGGTAGCCGGGGCGTCATCTTCAGGGCGATCTGGGCCGAGGCGCCGAGTTTCGCCGACGTCGAGGCCGCCTGGCCTGCCGCGGCCGGCGACCTGCCGGAGGGCCTCGGCGTGATCCGGTGCCGCGTCCAGCCCGACGGCCGTCTCACCAACTGCGGAATCGCCGGCCAGACGCCGTGGGGCAGCCCCTTCGGCGGCGCGGCGCGGACGCTGGCCGAAAAGTTCCGCGTCCGGCTCACGCCGGAAGAAGCGAAGGAGTTCACCGTCGCCGACCTGACCATCTCTGTTCGCTTCTTCAATCCCGCCACGCCGCAGGGCAAGTCGCGCAGGATCGTCCGGCCGGAATGGACCCGAACGATCAATCCGGAGAAGATCGTCGCTCTTTATCCAGCGGCCGCCGCCGATCAGGGAATCACGAGCGGGATCGGCGTGGCGGACTGCCTTGTGGCGCCTGACGGAACCCTGACCGACTGCAGGGTCGCCCGCGAAAGCCCCGAGGGTGTGGGCTTTGGCGCGGCGGCGGTGGCCGTGGCGAGCATCACGCAGATGAACCCCTGGAGCCCGGAGGGGCGGCCGTCTCACGGCGTGAGGCTGAAGTTGCCAATCAACTTCAGCCTGGCGCCGGAGCCTGTGTCGCCCCCGGCCGATTAGCCCGGCAGCCGCCCCAGCACGTCCGCTGCGAAGGTCGACAGGGTGTCGTCGCGCGCGCCCATGATGACGATGCGGTCGCCGGGGCGGGCCAGCGCGACCAGCCGGTCGCCCACGGCGTCGCGGCTGTCCAGCGCCTCGGCCCCGCGCCCGGCGGCGGCGATGTCGGCGGCGATGTCGGCGCTGGTCACGTCCATGGTCGTGGTGCCGCCGTGATAGACCGGCGGCGGCATCAGCAGCCGGTCGTCGGGGGCGAGGCCTGAGGCGAAGCCTTCGACGAACTCCCGGCGCATCATCCGCAGAGGCCCAAAGCCATGCGGCTGGAACATCACCAGCAGCCGGCCGGGGAAGGCGTGCAGCGCTTCCAGGGTGGCGGCGATCTTGTCGGGGTTGTGGGCGAAGTCGTCGATGATGGTGACGCCGCCCTTGCGGCCGACGATCTCCATCCGGCGCTTGACGCCGCTGTAGCCCTCCAGCGCCGCCGCGGCGTTGGGCACGTCGAGACCCAGCGCCTTGGCCGCCCCCAGGGCCGCCATGGCGTTGGCGACGTTGTGGCGGCCCGGCACGCCGAGCTTCACCGCGAGATCAAGGCCGCCGCCGCCGGTCAATCGAAAGGCGATCGACTCGGGCGCCGGTACGATCTCCGAGGCTTCGAGATCGGCGCCCAGGTCCGAGAGGCTCCAGGTCACCAGCCGCTCCGGCCGCGCCTTGCTGGCCAGCAGCGCCGTCTCCTCGTTGTCGAGGTTCAGCACAACCCTGTGCGCGCGATTGGCGAAGCCGGCGAACAGGGTGCGCAGCTCGGCCATCGACTTGTGGTCCTCGGAGATGTTGTTGATCACCGCGACGGTGGCGTCATAGCGGGCGATCGAGCCGTCGCTCTCGTCGACCTCACTGACGAACAGGTCGCCGCCGCCGACCAGGGCGCTGGCGAAGGGGATGTCGTCGGTGACGAAGTTCTTCATCACCGCGCCGTTCATCACCGTCGGGTCCTGACCCAGGCTGTGCAGGATCCAGGCGATCATCGCCGTGGTCGTCGACTTGCCGCTGGTGCCGGCGACGCCGACCGAACGCGGGGCCCCGTTGAACAGGTCGGCCAGCAGTTCCGGCCGTCGCAGGATGGTGGCGCCCAGCGCCCGCGCGCGAACCATGTCCGGCACGGTGTCCTCCACCGCGGCGCTGGCCACGATGACCTGGTCGGCGCTGACCACGCCGCTGCCGTCCTGCGGGTGCAGGCCGATATCCAGGTCGGCCAGGAACTGGAACTTCGCGCCGGTCATGCCCTTGTCGAGCGCCCGGTCGGAGCCCTCGACGCGCACGCCCAAGGCCTGGACGATGAGGGCGAGCGGCAGCATGCCGCTGC
>Ga0209066_10002471_pt1 | contig 22398 bp, 18 predicted proteins | sample All_14_2_FD_187198 | JGI IMG/M metagenome (GOLD analysis project Ga0209066, IMG submission 187198) | Freshwater microbial communities in response to fracking from Pennsylvania, USA - Allegheny Zone_MetaG_DW_15 (SPAdes) (version 2) ... | reverse complement strand
CAAAACGATCTTTTCCTAGGGCCTTGCCGCGATAGCCGTCACCTGTCTCGGCCTCCAGGTAGCAGACACTCCGCACGGACGAGATGAGTCAGGTGCGGTCGCCGCACGACGCATCGATCTCGATCGTGCACCGGTCCTTGCCGGCGGAGAACCCGTCGATTTTCTGGCCTTCCACGCCCCAGTATTCCGCCGCTTGGCAGCGGCCCTACACAGCGCGACGGCCGGATTTACCTAGCGATTACAGCACCTTGAGTTGGCGCAAGCGGCATCCGCCGAGACCGCCAGAGTGAGTGTGAGACGCCGGATGCAAATCCGGCGAATGCGGCACTATGTTACCGTTACTCCCACTCAATTCCAGTAATTATACCAACTCATTGAATTTGCTGCATTTCAGTGATCACGCGTTCGTGTATACCTGTGATCAATACCGCCAAATATTAGCGTTTTGAATTCACTCAGAAATTCGGATGCTTGACATATAGCGGCGCGCATGGATCGAATTCGCGCTAAGTCGCGACAAATACCTTAAACCTCCTCTCGATATCTTTCGAGAACCTTCCGCATCATTCACGATCTATCGCGAACGCCATCGGCATTTCGCCTCACGGTACGACCCATGGGCCGCAGCCTTGGTCGCCTCCCTCCCAGAACAGCGCGAGGAGCAAAATGGACGAAGCTCTGAGTCGGCAAGCGCTCTACGACTTGCTCTGGTCTGAACCGATCAAAGCCGCTGCGCAGCGGCTTGGCGTGCCCGAGGTCGCGATCAAGAAAGCCTGCGCGAGCGGCGACGTGCCGGTGCCATATTCCGGCTACTGGACCAAACTCGCGGCCGGGCAGCCGACCAGGCCCATTGCCCTGCCCTGCCGCGCGCCCGGCGCAAACGAGATGCTGCGGATCGGCGAGCCAGACTATCAAGCCTCGCGGGCCACCCCGGAAGCGCAACTGGCTAAACCCCTTCCGAAACCGCCACGCTTCGATGAATCTCTGGAGAGCGTGCGCGCCCGATCGCAGGTGCGATTGGGCGCGGTCAAACACGTGCGCGACCTGTCCAGTCCATGGGCCGGGTTGCGTCAAATTCTCCAGGAGGACCAAAAGCGCGCCGCCCGCCAGCGGTCGGAGAAGTCGGCCTCCCCCTGGAACAAGCCGCTCTTTGAAAGCGGGTTCGAGAAACGGCGCTTGAGAATCCTCAACAGCCTAGGCCTGGGCATGGCCAAGGCGCGGGCCCGCATCGAGGTTCGCGGCAAGGCTGGCCGGGACGTCTCCGTCCTCGTCGGCGATACTCGAGTTCCGCTTCGCCTGGACCACCCGCTGGCGGAGCCGGACAGGCAAGGTCAGTGGCAAGTCCGACAAGGCCCTGCCGACACCTTGAGGCTGATGATCGGGCCGAGTACAGGCCGCGCGGACGGCTACCAGGTCTTCTGGGAAGATGTCGCCGACGATCCGCTTGAGGAGCGCCTGTCCGCCGTGGCCCTGGAAATCCTGGTGGCCGGCGAAGCGGAGTTTCGGGCGGAGGCCGGGCGCGCTCATGCCCGACAACTTCAGTACAGGGCGCAACTGGCTCAAACGATGGAAAGGCGACGGGTCGAGCCCAGGAAGCAACCCGATCCCCCGATCGCCTTCCCACAACAGGGGCGCCAACATCTGCTTACCCAAGCCGCCGAATGGCGCGCCGCCCAAGACGTCCGGGGCTTCGTGGCCGCAGCTCTCGCCCGATCAGATGCGACGCAGTCCCTCATGGCGTGGGCAACTTGGGCGCTGGCGGAAGCCGACGCGCTCGATCCAGTCACGTCCCAGGTCCCGATATTTTCCAAGGCGCTGAAAGCCTAAGGCACGGTTTGGCAGTGCGATGTTCCGCGCGGACTCGCCGATAAAATTTCATCCAGTGACTGTCTCCCATGAGCGTTTGAGACGTCTCAGAACAGCGCACCAGCTGATCTTGAGTGAGGAACGGTCAATTGACCAAAGGACCCGAAAACCCTACGACCCGGACCGTGACCGGTCCGAAGCAACGTTCGAGAAGAACGCCGGCAGTGATCGTGGTCACCGATGACTGGCCCGATGACCTTCCTATAACTATCCAGGAGGTAAGGGTGATCGAGACCCATCTCAGCTCAGTCCTCGATGAGCTTTTAGGCCCCCTGCCCTAAGCGCAGCGCAAACTAACGCATCGCTGATAAGCCAGCAGGAGCGGCCGCCGCTTGCAGACAGGTGGTTACAGGCCTGGGCCAGTCGTCCTCGTCCGCGTCCGTGTCCGGAAGCGCGCCGGGCGCCGCGCCATGTTGAAACCGAGTGGGGACTACAGGGACATCGTTCCCATCCCAAAGCCAAAGCGATCTCCAAATGGAAGCCGCGACCATGTCACGAGATAGGCTGATGGGGAGCGGCATCGACAAGCTGCGCAAGCAGGACTATTTCTCACCGCGATGCGACACCTACTCGCCTTCCTGGCCGTCCTGGCCCTGCTGATCAGCCCGGTGACCGCCGCGGCTGCCCAGGTCGAGTGCGCCAAGGCTGGACCCGAGGCTATGGCCGGCATGGCCATGCCGATGGCCCAGTCTGCGGACGGCGCCCAGGCCAGCCACGATCCTTGCTGCGACGAGAACCAGAAGTCGCCGCATGACGGCAAGTCCTGCGCCCAGATCTGCGCCGCCATGTGCGCGACGATCGCCGCGCTTCCCACTTCGGACGTCAAGATCCCGGCCATCGCGCCCATGCGCCTGACGGCCGCCCCCGCCGATCCGCTGCGCACGCATGCGCCGCCGCGCGACGAACGACCACCCAAACTGATCGCCTGAACCTGACCCGCGTCTGACGCGGGTTCATCCCGCGCCGTGTCGCCGGGGTCGCGCATCCACGCGCCTGCCTGTCGTCACGTCCGGGATCCGAGCGCCGCCTTCGCGCGGCTCATCGAACCTTTCAGGACGATCAAAATGCAAATCTCCAAGACCCTCGCCGCCGCCTTCGCCGCGGTCGCGCTCACCGCCATCACGGGCTCGCCCGCCCTGGCCGCGCCGTCGACCGACGCCGGCGTCCCCTATCGGGCCTCGCCCCCGTCGTCGAACCCCCACGACGTCTTCCGCCGCAACGTCAAGGTCGATCAGGCGGCGACCAAGACCGCCATGGCGATGAAGGACTGCGACTGCCCGATGATGAAGGGCTCCGCCGCGTCCAAGTCAGGCCAAGGCGGCTAACGCGCTCGTCGTCCGCGCCAAACCCTGGCGTAGACGATGCAAGCCTGGCGGGGACCCTCCCCGCCAGGACTTCGCCTCCAGCCACTCAAGTTCCACAGTCCATCGTGATCGGATCCCCGATGCGTATCGCCATCACCTTGGCCGCGGCGTTGCTGGCCAGCGCCGCCCAGGCCGCGCCCCTGACCTACGGCCAGGCCCTCGACACCGCCGCCGCCAACGCCCCGGCGTTGCGGGCCGCCGCCTTGCAGATCGAGGCCGCCAAGGCCTCGGCCAAGGCGGCCGGCGCCCTGCCCGACCCCAAGCTGGCCCTGGGGCTGGACAACTTTCCCGTCTCCGGACCGCCGGCCGGCCGGTTCGGCGCCGACGAGATGACCATGGGCCGGGTCGGCTACAGCCAGGACATGCTCAGCGCCGCCAAGCGCCAGGCGCGGATCGGCCGGGCCCAGGCCGACATCGTCGCCGCCGGGGCCGAGGGCGCCGTCGAGGCGCGGCAGGTCCGGGTCGCCGCCGCCCTGGCCTGGATCGAACTGCTCTACGCCCAGCGCAAGCTCGCCGCCCTCGACGGCGTGATCGCCCAGCTTGACCCGCTGTGGACCGCCGCGCCGTCCGGCGTCGCCTCCGGGCGTTCGCGGCCGGCCCAGGCGCTCGAAGCCGCCCAGATGCGCGCCGCCCTAGAGGATCGCCGCAGCGAGGCGGTTTCGGAAGTGGGACGGTCGCGCGCGGTCCTCACGCGCTGGACCGGCGATCCTGATCCACAGGCGGTCGGCCAGGCGCCCGATCTTGATCTGGAGCCCGCGACGTTGCGGGCCGCGATCGACCGCAACCCCACCCTGCGGGCCCGCGACGCCGCCGCCCGCCAGGCCCAGGCCGACGTCGCCCTGGCCAAGGCCGACAAGCGCCCCGACTGGAGCTGGGAGGTGGCCTATCAGCGCCGCGACCCGATGTTCGGCGACATGGTCTCGGCCGGGGTCAGCGTCAGCCTGCCGCTGTGGGGCAAGAGCCGCCAGGACCCGATGATCGCCGCGCGCGCCGCCAGCGCCGGCCGGGCCGACGCCCAGCGCGAGGACGCCCGTCGCGCCTTGGCCGCCCAGCTCGAAGCCGACCTGGCCGATCACGTCATGCACCACGAGCAATGGCTGCGGGCCCGCGACACGCTGCTGCCGCTGGCCAAGCAGCGCGCCGAGCTGGAGACCGCCGGCTACGGCGCTGGCACGGCCGCCTTGCCCGACGTGCTGGCCGCCTTCGCCGGCCTGTCGGACGCCCAACTCACCACCCTCGATCGCGAGGCCGCCGTCGCCATCGACGCTGCCCGCCTGTCCCTGACCTATGGAAGCGACGACCAATGAGCGCCTCTCCCCCGATGAAGCTTCTCCTGGCCGGCGCCGTGGCGCTGGTCGTTGTCGCCGGCGCAGGCGGCTACGGCTTGGCGCGGCTGACCGCCAAGCCGGCGATGTCCGGCGCGTCCGCCGACGGCCGCAAGGTCCTTTACTGGTACGACCCGATGGTCCCGGCCCAGCGCTTCGACAAGCCGGGCAAGTCGCCGTTCATGGACATGCAGCTGGTCCCCAAATACGCCGGCGAGGCGGACACCAGCGGCGCTTCAGCCGGAGTGCGGATCGATCCGGCCATCGCCCAGAACCTTGGGGTGCGCACCGTGGAGGCTCGCCAGGGGGTGCTAGCCGGCGGCCTGACCGCCACCGGCGTCGTCGATTTCAACCAGCGCGACGTGGCCGTGGTGCAGGCCCGTTCCGGCGGCTTCGTCCAGAAGGTCTACAGCCGCGCGCCGGGCGACGTGATCGGGGCCGGCGCGCCCCTGGCCGACCTGCTGGTCCCTGAGTGGGGCGGCGCCCAGGCCGAGTATCTGGCGGTCAAGAGAACCGGCGACACGGCCTTGATCGCCGCCGCCCGCCAGCGCCTGCGACTGCTGGGCATGCCCGAGGGCGTGATCGCCGCCGTCGATCGCGATGGCCGTGCCCGCACGACCATCACGGTCAGCGCGCCGCTGGGCGGGGTAATTACCAAGCTCGACGTTCGGGCCGGCATGACCGTGGCCATGGGCCAGGGCCTGGCCGAGATCAACGGCCTGTCGCGCGTCTGGGTCAACGCGGCCGTGCCGGAGGCCCAGGCCGGGCAGTTGCGCCAAGGCCAGAGCGTCGGCGTCGCCCTGGCCGCCTATCCCGGCGAGACCCTGCGCGGCGCGGTGCAGACGATCCTGCCCCAGGCCCAAGGCGACAGCCGCACCCTGCAGGCCCGCGTCGAGCTGCCCAATCCCGGCGGCAAGCTGCGGCCAGGCATGTTCGCCACCGTCAGCTTCGACAGCGACGCGCGGCCCGCCCTGCTGCTGCCTTCCAAGGCGGTGATCCGCACCGGGCCGCGCGCGATCGTCATGCTGGCGGGCGAGAACGGCCGCTACCAGGCCGTCGAGGTCAAGGTCGGCCGCGAGGCCGGCGGCCAGAGCGAGATCCTGGCGGGCCTGACCGCCGGCCAGAAGGTCGTCGCCTCCGGCCAGTTCCTGATCGACTCCGAAGCCAGCCTGGCGGGCCTGAACGTTCGTCCGCTGCCCGCGACAGGACCGGCGATGTCGGCCATGGCGCCCGCCGCCGCCAAGCCCGTCTTGGCCGAGGCCGCTGGCCGCGTCGAACAGGTGACCCGAGACAGCATCACGCTCTCCCACGGACCGGTGCCGGCGATCGGCTGGCCGGCCATGACCATGGCCTTCCGCGCCGACCCGATGCTGCTCAGGGGCCTCAAGCCCGGCGACCAGGTCAGCTTCGCTTTCGACCAGCCGCCGGCCGGCCCGACCGTGCGCCGGATCGCCAAGACCGGAGCGGACCGATGATCGCCGCCCTGATCCGCTGGTCGGTCGCCAATCGCTTCTTCGTGCTGCTCGGGGCCCTGGCCCTGATCGTCGCCGGCGGCCTGGCGGTGCGCGACACCGCGATCGACGCCCTGCCCGACCTTTCCGACACCCAGGTGATCATCCGCACCAGCTATCCGGGCCAGGCCCCGCAACTGGTCGAGAACCAGGTCACCTATCCGCTGGCCACCACCATGCTGTCGGTGCCCGGGGCCAAGACCGTGCGCGGCTATTCGTTCTTCGGCGACAGCTTCGTCTATGTGATCTTCGACGACAAAACCGACCTCTATTGGGCCCGCTCGCGGGTCCTGGAATATCTCAACCAGGTCCAGGCCCGCCTCCCCGAAAGCGCCCGCCCGGCCTTGGGCCCCGACGCCACCGGGGTCGGCTGGGTCTATGAGTACGCCCTGGTCGATCGGACCGGCGGCCACGACCTCAGCCAGCTTCGTAGCCTGCAGGACTGGTTCCTGCGCTACGAGCTGAAGACCCTGCCCGGCGTCGCCGAAGTCTCGGCGATCGGCGGCATGGTGCGCCAGTACCAGGTCGTGCTCGATCCGGTGAAGTTGGCCGGCTACGGCGTCACCCACAGCCAAGTCGTCGCCGCCCTGAAGGGCGCCAACGCCGAGACCGGCGGCTCGGTGCTTGAGTTGGGCGAGGCCGAGTACATGGTCCGCGCCACCGGCTATCTGAAGACGCTGGAGGACTTCCAGGCCGTGCCTCTGAAGACCGCGGCCGGCGGCGTCCCGGTGCGGCTGGGCGACGTGGCCACCGTGCAGATCGGCCCGGAGATGCGGCGCGGCATCGCCGAGCTCAACGGCCAGGGCGAGGTGGCCGGCGGGGTGGTGATCCTGCGCTCGGGCGAGAACGCGCGCACCACGATCGCCGCGGTGAAGACCAAGCTGGCCGAGCTGAAAAAGAGCCTGCCAGCCGGCGTCGAGGTGGTGACCACCTATGACCGCTCAAGCCTGATCGACCGGGCCGTCCATAACCTGACCGGCAAGCTCTTCGAGGAGTTCCTGGTCGTCGCCCTGGTCTGCGCTCTCTTCCTGGGCCACCTGCGCTCGGCTCTGGTGGCGATCATCTCGCTGCCGCTGGGGGTCTTGGCCGCCTTCCTGGTCATGAAGAGCCAGGGCGTCGACGCCAACATCATGTCGCTGGGCGGCATCGCCATCGCCATCGGAGCCATGGTCGACGCGGCCGTGGTGATGATCGAGAACGCCCACAAGCGCCTGGAGCGCTGGGCGCACGATCATCCCGCCGAGACCCTGGACAGCGAAACGCGTTGGCGGGTGATCACCGAGGCTGCCGCCGAGGTCGGACCGGCCCTGTTCTTCAGCCTCCTGATCATTACCCTGTCGTTCATCCCGGTCTTCACGCTGCAGGCCCAGGAGGGCCGGCTCTTCCGGCCGCTGGCTTTCACCAAGACCTACGCCATGGCGGCCGCCGCCATCCTGTCGGTCACCCTGATCCCGGTGCTGATGGGCTACCTGATCCGCGGCAAGATCCCCGACGAGGCGGCCAATCCGATCAATCGCGTCCTGACCGCCGCCTATCGTCCGGGCCTGGACTGGGTGATGCGCAAGCCCAGGACCACCCTGGTCATCGCGGCCCTGGCCTTCGCCACCACGGCCTGGCCGCTGGCCCATCTGGGGGCTGAGTTCATGCCCAACATGGACGAGGGCGACCTGCTCTACATGCCCTCCGCCTTGCCTGGACTCTCGGCGGCCAAGGCCGGGCAGTTGCTCCAGCAGACCGACCGGATGATCAAGACCGTGCCGGAAGTCGACAGTGTGTTCGGCAAGGCGGGCCGCGCCGAAAGCGCCACCGATCCGGCCCCGCTGGAGATGTTCGAGACCACCATCCGCTTCAAGCCGCGCGACCAGTGGCGGCCGGGCATGACGCCCGACAAGCTGGTCGCCGAGCTGGACGCGCGGGTGAAGGTCCCGGGCCTGACCAATGTCTGGGTGCCGCCGATCCGCAACCGCATCGACATGCTGGCCACCGGCATCAAGAGCCCGATCGGGGTCAAGGTGTCGGGGGCGAACCTGACCGAACTGGACCGCATCGCTCGAGAGGTCGAGGGCGTGGCCAAGAGCGTGCCCGGCGTCAGCTCGGCCCTGGCCGAACGGCTGACCGGCGGGCGCTATGTCGATGTCACCATCGACCGGGCCGCCGCCGCCCGGTTCGGCCTCAACATCGACGACGTCCAGTCGATCGTCTCCGGGGCGATCGGCGGGGAAACCATCGGCCAGACGGTCGAGGGTCTGGCCCGCTATCCGATCAGCGTCCGCTATCCGCGCGAACTTCGCGACAGCCTTGAGGGCCTGCGGGCCCTGCCGGTGCTGACGCCGGGCGGTCAGCAGATCACCCTGGGCACGGTCGCCGACGTGCGGATCGCCGACGGCCCGCCGATGCTCAAGAGCGAGAACGGCCGTCCGACGACCTGGGTTTATGTCGATGTGCGGGGCCGCGATCTGGCTTCCGTGGTCGGAGACCTGCGCCAAGCCGTCGATCAGCGCGTGAAGCTCTCGCCTGGCGTCAGCCTCTCCTATTCGGGCCAGTTCGAATATCTGCAGCGGGCCGCCGACCGACTGAAGGTCGTGGTGCCGGCCACCCTGCTGATCATCTTCGTCCTGCTCTACGTCATCTTCCGCCGCTTCGACGAGGCGGGGCTGATCATGGCCACCCTGCCGTTCGCCCTGACCGGCGGCATCTGGACGCTCTACCTGGCGGGCTTCCATCAGTCGGTCGCCACCGGGGTCGGGTTCATCGCCCTGGCCGGGGTCTCGGCGGAGTTCGGGGTGGTGATGCTGATCTATCTCAAGCACGCCATGGAGGCCCTGGGGCCAGATCCGACATCCGCCCAGGTCGTGGCGGCGGTGCGCGAAGGCGCCCTGCTGCGCGTGCGGCCCAAGGCCATGACCGTGGCGGTGATCCTGGCGGGCCTGGCCCCCATCCTCTGGGGCCACGGGGCCGGCTCCGAAGTGATGAGCCGCATCGCCGCCCCGATGATCGGCGGCATGCTCACCGCGCCCCTGCTGTCGATGTTCGTCATCCCGGCCGGCTACCTGCTGCTGCGCCGACGCCGGACCCGCACGCCCTTTTCTGCTTCCCCCTCAGCCTAAGGAGATCCGCTGATGAAGACCCTGCCCCTGTCCCTGACCCTCGCCGCCCTGCTCGCGACGACAAGCCTGGCCGCTTGCGGCCGCAAGACCGAGGCGCCCGCTGCGCCGGCCCCAGCCGCTGCGCCCGCCCCGGCGGCGAGCGGCGACATGGCTGGCATGGACATGGCGCCGGCCGACAAGATGGCCAAGGGCGTCGGCGTCGTGACGGCGATCGACACGGCCGCCGGGACGATCACCCTGGACCACGAAGCCATCCCCGAGGCCGGCTGGCCGGCCATGACCATGGGCTTCAAGATCGCGCCGGCCCTGCTGACCAATGTGGCGGTCGGCGACAAGGTGGCCTTCAACCTGAAGCTTCATGACGGCTCGGGCGAGGTCACGGCGATCGTCAAGCAATAGGCTGCGCGGCGAGGCGCGATGATCGTCTCGCCGCCAACCCTTGGCGGGGTCAGGCCGCGGCCTTGGCCGCGACGCCCTTGATGGTGGGGAACAGGCCTAGCAGCTCGATGCGCGGCAGGGCCAGGGAGTGCCTGTCGAGGAGACCCCGCGTCGTTGAAGGCGAAGCGGCCGACCTAGAAGGTCAGGTCCCAGCGATCATCTGACGGCAAGTGCGCGTCACTGGTCATGACCGTGTCGTCGGGGCCTCGCCGGCGCACGCCGCCAGCGGCGCAATCGCCCTTTGCCTCTCTGGATACTCAGCGATGGGAATGGATAGAAAACACCACCAAGACCATGTCGATGATTGTCCAGAGATAGGCGCCCATGGTCGGCAATACTGTCGTAACGATGCCGAAGGCTCGACCGCTTGCGCCGTGCGGATAGCCGCGAAGGAAAGTCACTCTCCCCAAACTGAAAAGGAGAACGGTCGCGACCATGTAGGCCAGCGGCTGCCGCCCGGCGACCGTGGCCAGGGCCAGGTTGCCGAGAGCGGCGATAGCGCCCTGCTCCAAGGTATTCTGCAGAAAGGCCGCCGGCACCGCCAGGCGCGCGCTTGGTTGCGAGTAGGCCGACCCCGCGTTGTCCTGAGCGGATTCAAATCGAACTTTTGCAACCATCCTGACGGCCAGCATGACCCAAAGCCCGATCACTAGATTGGCTCTCACGGCGAAGGCGAGCCGTTCGATCAAGTCGTCAGGAAAAGCGAAGAGCCTCGGCAGGCCAACGGTAGCTACACCAAGCGTCAACACGCAGACGGCGAGCGCGAAGATCGCTTTTCGGCGAACGGCGCGCTGCTCCTTCGGGAGGTCGACAATAGGCGGGGCGTCTCTCATGGGACGGGCCAGAGCGGATGGATGTCACTAAAAGCGTCCGGATGGTCCGTCGCCTTGTCCACACCGAGCAGTTTGGCGACTGCTGCCTGGATCGTGTCGGCGCAGCTTGACATGCCGGTAACCCGATAGCGCAGCTTCGCTCCAGCCTCCGGCGTGTTCGACATGGTGATCCTCTTCGTTGATAGGATCCTACCTGCTCTAGCAACTTGAGGATCAAGCCCACTGAGTATTTTTTTGTCCTCTGTGCGGGCTTAGTTGGTCGAGTTGAAGGGACTGCCTATCCCGAATGAGCTCGCCGGACCGGCTGACCACTTGCGAGCGCAAGGCCGAGACCGTCGTCCCCGCTGGCTACCGCGATGCAGCCCCCCGCCTACAAGACGGCCAAGGGCGTCGGCGTCGTGAAGGCGATCGCAAAGACCGCCGGCACGATCACCCTGGACCACGAAGCCATCCCCGAGGCCAGCTGGCCGGCCATGACCATGGGCTTCAAGATCGCACCCCCTGCTGACCAGCGTGGCCGTCGGCGACAAGGTGGCTTTCGACCTGAAGCTTCATGATGGATCGGGTGAGGTCACGGCGATCGCCAAGCCATAGGGCGGCGCGGCGAGATGCTATCGCGTCTCGCCGCCAACGCTTGGCCGGGGTCAGGTCGCGGCCTTGGCCGCCCCGCCTCGCTTGGACCACCAGAAACCGGTCACCAAGATGGCCAGGGTCAAGGCCTGGGCCAAGACGCCCTCGATCGTCGGGAAGAAGCCCAGCAGTTCGATGCGCGGCAGGGCCAGCGGATGCAGGTCCAAAAGGCCCGCCTCCTGCAACGCCGCGACGCCCTTGCCGGCCAGGATGACCGCCAGGATCGCCATCAGGCTGGCGCTGTATTCGAAGAACTGGCCGATCGGCAGGCGCTTGGAGAACCGCAGCATGGCCCAGGCGATGACGGCCAGCACGATGACGGCCAGGGCCACCCCCGACAGCACGGCCGTCGCGCCGCTCTGGGTCCAGAGCGCGGTCAGGAACAGGATGGTCTCGAAGACCTCGCGATAGACGACGATGAAGGCCAGCAGGAACAGGAACCAGGCCGACTGCTTGGACAGGGCATGGGAGAGCTTCTCGCGGATATAGACCTGCCAGGCGTCGGCTTGGGCCTTGCCGTGCATCCATAGACCCACCGAGATCAGCACCGCCGCCGCGATCACCGAGCCGAACCCTTCGGTCAGCTCGCGGCTGGCGCCGCTGATCGAGATCACGAACGTCGCCGCCGCCCAAGTCAGGCCGCCGGCCGCCAGGGCCGCGATCCAGCCGCCATGGACGTAAGGCAGGACATCGGTGCGCTCGGCCTTGCGGAGGAAAGCGATCATGGCCACCACGATCAGCAGGGCCTCCAGACCCTCGCGCAACAGGATGGTGAAGGCGCCGGCAAAGCTCGACAGGCTGCTGGCCTTCTCCGGGGCCAGGGCCCGACCGGCGGTGGCGAACAGGGCGTCCAAGCGCTCGATCTGGCTGCGGACCTCGCTGGCCGGCGCGGCCTTGCCGATCGCCCCGCGCACGTCGCCCATCGCGCCTTCGATACGGCGCATCAGGGCCGGATCGCGCGCGCCCAGGATCGGTTCGACCGGTTCGAAGCCGTCGAGGTAGGCGGCCAGGGCCAGATCGGCCGCGGCCTTGCGGTCGCCGGCCTCATAGGCCCTCAGGCTGGCGGCCAGCTTCTGGTGGGCCACTTCGAGCGAGCCGCCGCCGGTGCGGGTGACGACCTCGGGATGGCGACGCAGATAGGCGGTCAGGGCGCGCGCCTTGGTCTCGCCGACGGTCTTGGCCAGGGCGGCGGGCGTCTCCTGGGTCAGGGCCTGGAGATTGGCGAAGTGGGCGCGCACGGCGGCGTCGCCGTTCCAGAGCTTTTCGCCCTCGGCGGCCTCGGCGTCGCTGAACGCAAAGCGCCCGACATAGAAGGCCAGGTCCCAGCGATCGTCGGACGGCAGGTGGGCGTAGCTGGCCATGGCCGTGCCGTCGAGACCCTGCTGGATCACTTGGTAGAGGCCAAAGACGCTGCGCTGGCGCGCCCGTTCGGCGTCGGCGAAGGCGATGGGCGGCGGGTCCAGGCCCGCCGCGTTGGGGCCGTCGGCCTTGCCGGTCTCGCCGTGGCAAGCCGAGCAGTTCTCGGCATAGAGCGCCGCGCCGCGCGCCAGGTCGGGCGCCCGGGTCGGCGCCAAGGGCGTCGGATAGGCGGCCAGCAGTTCGGCGGCCAGGCCGTGGGCCTTGGCCGAGACCACATCGGGTGCCTGCTTGGCGGCGATGGCGGCCTGAAGACTCTCGGCCTTGGACACCAGGACCGGCTGGGCCTTGGTGGCCGGCAGGCCGGCGATGCGCTCGCGCACCTGGCCGGCGAACTCGTTCATCTCGGCATATTCGGAAGGACTGATCACCTTGCCGTCCTTGACCGCTCCCGAATAGTCGACCGAGAGGTAGTCGAGCAGCCGCCAGGCCGTCTGGGCCGAAGACGCCTCCTGGGCGCGCGCCAGAAGCGGCGTCGCTAGGATGAGCAGGGCCACGAAGGCGGAAAGCAGGGCGGCCGAGCGCCCTTTGAGACCAGTAATCATTATCAGTCCATGCGCACGAGACGGCGTAAATTGCAAAGCTTGAAGGTCAGGCGTTCAGGAGGGTCGCGCGGTGCTCGGTTCGAGCCTGGCGAATAATCGAGACGGCCGATTGCAGGAAGATCGCCGCCAGCAGCACGCCGACGATCAGGTCGGGCCAGCGCGACCCTGTCCACCAGACCAGAAGGCCGGTGGCGGCGACGGCCAGACATTGGACCAGATCATTGCGGGTGCAGAGCCAGACCGAGCGCACGTTGGCGTCGCCGTCGCGAAAGCGGACCAGCAGGGCGGCGGCCAACAGATTGGCCAGGGCGCCGAACAAGCCCAGGATCGAGATCGCCTCGCCGGATGGCGCAGCGCCGGTCCAGGCCCGCCACGCGGCGAAGCCGGCGACCGAAAGCGCCACGGCGGCGAGGCTCAGGCCCTTGAACAGCGCGGCGCCGGTTCGCACGCCGACGGAGCGACCGATGGCCCACAGGCTGATCGCGTAGGTGGCGCTGTCGGCCAGGAAATCCAGAGCGTTGGCCGACAGCGAGGCCGAGCCTTGGGCGAGACCGCCGATCAGCACGACCACGAAGCCCAGCAGGTTGATCGCGATCACCCAGGCCAGGGCGCGGCGATAGGCCGGCGTGGCGCCGTCGAATTTCACCTCGGCGCCGCAGCCGCATCCGGCCACGGTATTGGGCGTGCTGTTACAAGACTCGCTCATCGCAACACCCTTACTCCCTCTAGCCGCTAGAGGATCAAGCGGTTATTTTCGCCGACAGAGGAAAAAACCCATGACCCTATCGATCGGCGCCCTGGCCAAGGCTTCGGACGTCAAGATTCCGACGATCCGCTTCTACGAGGAGATCGGTCTGCTGCCACAGCCGCGGCGAGCGGCCAACGACCGGCGCGTCTATGACGAGGCCGCCGTTCGGCGTCTGACCTTCGTTCGCCAAGCACGGCAACTGGGGTTTTCTGTCGAGGCCGTGCGCAACCTGCTGGACCTGTCGGACCATCCCGAGCGTCCTTGCGGCGAAGCCAATATTCTAGCCGCGCGCCAGCTTGACGATGTGGAGACCAAGATCGCGCGGTTGGAGACCTTGCGCCACGCGTTGCGTCTGATGGTGGATACCGCATGTGACGGACAAGCTTCGGATTGCCGTGTCATCGAGGCCCTGGCCAGCTAGCCGAGCCAGGGGCGCAGCCTTGCGCAACGCCGACTGACAGGCCATCCGACCGAGCCATCGCAGGCGTCTCCAGGTGAATTGGCCGGCGCTAAAAAAAGGGCTTGATCCTCTAGCTACTGGAGGATGCAGTATGTCGGCGTCGAGGTCGCTGAACTGGCGACGGAGGCTGCGCGCCCAGCGAGCGGCGCAACGCCTAGAGGGTGAGCATGATCGGGATCAAGCGGTGGAGCAAGGCGGTGACCCGGCTGGTGGCCGTGTGCGCGCTCTTCCTGCTCGTCCTGTCGCCGAACCTGGACGCCGCTGTTTGCCAGGAAGATCTCACCTCCCCCGTCGCCACGCAGTCCGTCCAACTGGTCATAGGCGCGGCCAGACAGCCCGGCGCGCCTGCAACCGGAATGGCGAAGGGTATTTGCCTTTGCGGCCACTGCCATTTCGGCGCGCCCTTTCTGTCGCCGGCCCTGGACCAGCCCGACGCGCCGGCGGGCGCTTTGGGCGAGCAGCATGCGCGGCTCGAGGCGCTTGAACCCGCCGCAGGCCCCCTTTTCGAGCTGAATCGACCGCCCCGCGCCTGAGACGCCCGCGCCTGCTCGATGGCGTCCGCCTCCAGTCACCGTGAGAAGGTCCATGTCCCTATCTATTGCTGCAAGATCGCGCCGTACGCTGGCGCTCGGCTTCTGTCTCCCCGCGTTGTTTGCGGGGGCCGCGCTCGCGGACCCAGCGCCTCCGTTCCGCGAGTTGCTGCGCCAGGCCCAGGCGACGGCGCCGCGGTTGGCCGAGGCGCGCGCCGAAATCGCCCGCGCCGAAGGCTTGGCTTATCAAGCCCGCGCCATTCCCAACCCCACCATCGGCGTCGAAGTCGAGAATTTCGCCACGAGCAACGGCGTAAACATGGCCGAGACAACCGCCTCGGTGGAGCAGACGATCGAGCTGGGCGGCAAGCGCTCGGCGCGTATCTCAGCCGGCGGCGCGGAGCTTGAGGCCGCCCGACGCCGCGCGACCCGGACCCAGGCCGAGTACGCGTTCGACCTGGCGGCCGCCTACGCCGAGGCCGAGGGCGCCGAACGCCGGCTGCAACTGGCCACGGAGAGTCTGGCCCTGACCCAGGAGGACGCCCGGGTCGCCGGCGTGCTCGTGGACGCCGGCCGCGAAGCTGATCTTCGGCGCGTGCAGGCGCAAGCGGCGGTGCAGGCCGCGCGCGCCGGCGTCGACCAGGCCAAGGCGGCGCGAGCCACCGCGTTCGCGAATCTGACCGCCCTGGCGGGCGCGCCCGCCCTCATCACGTCGATCCCCACCAGCTTGCTGGACGAGGCCGACCGCGCCTTCCCCGCGGTCGATCCAGATCCGCTCGCAAGCCCGTCCTACCTGGCCGCCGAGGCCGAACGTGAGGCCGCGGCCCGGCGCGTGCGCGTCGAGCGCGCGCAGGCCGTTCCCGACCTCAATGTGTCGTGGGGCGTGCGCAGGATGCAGGAAGACCATTCGACGGCAATGGTGGCCGGAGTGTCGGTGCCATTCCCCCTGTTCGACCGAAACCGCGGCAATATCAGCGCGGCGCGCGCGGACCTCAGCGCGGCCGAGGCGCGGCTGAACGCGGCGCGTCTTGAGGCAGAGGCCTCGGGTCGATCCGGGATCGCACGGGTGGCGGCCGCTGAAACGCGGCTGGCTGCGGCCCGCGACGGGGAGCGCACGGCCCAGGAGGCTTATCGCCTCACCCGTATCGGCTACGAGGGCGGCAAGCTCGCCCTCGTTGAACTTCTCAATGCACAGCGCGCGCTGACCGAAGCGCGCACCCAGACGATCGAGGCGGCCACAGAACGGCTGAGCGCGCAAGCTGCGCTCGCCCGCCTCGCCGGCGTCGCCCCCTTTGGAGACCAACCATGACCCAACCGACGAGCCGGATTTCCCGAACCACGGGCGTCAACCGCAACGCCTTGTATGGCGGCATCGCCGCCGCCGTGATCGTGGCCGCGGCCGGAGGCTTTGGGCTAGCCAAGCTGACCAGCCACGAGGCGGCGCCCGAAGCGGCGAGCGAGGCGGAAGAAGCCTCCAAAAAACCCGATGGCGCCCCCGACGCGGTTGAGATGGACGCCGAACGCATCACCGCCGCCCGGCTTGTGGTCCAACCGGTGTCCTCAAGCGGCCTGGCCGGGGAAATCGTGGCTCAGGCCACGGTGGAAGCCGAGCCTGGAGCGCAAGCCGTCCTGACCGCGCGCGCGGCCGGCTCCATCACTCGGATCGACAAGCGCCTGGGCGATCCCGTCCGCGCCGGCGAGGTCCTGGCGCTGGTGGAAAGCCGCGAGGCCTCCCAGATCGCGGCGGCCCGCAGCGTCGCCGCCGCCAAGGCCGACCTGGCGGGCAAGGCGCTGGCGCGCGAGCAACGCCTGTTCGAACAGCGCGTGAGCGCGCGCCAGGACCTGGAGGCCGCGCAGGCGGAATATGTGTCGGCCCAGGCCGAAGCCCGCAGCGCCTCGGCCGCCATCGGAGCGGCCGACGTCTCTCGCGATGGACGCTATGTCATGGTGATCAGCCCGGTCGCGGGACGGATCACCTCGGCTCCTGCCAGTCTCGGCGCATTCGTCCAGCCCGAAACGGAGCTTTTCCGGGTCGCCGACCCTCGTCGCCTTCAGATCGAAGCCGCCGTGACCGCGGCTGACGCGCAGCGCATTCGACCCGGCGATGTGGCGGTCTTGGACCTCAATGACGGAGCGTCGGCCAACGCCGTGGTTCGTTCGGTCACGCCCGGCGTCGACGAGACAACCCGCGCGGCCACCGTCGTCCTCACCCTGACCAGCGGACAGGGCCTCTTGCAGCCCGGCCAGGCGGTTCGCGCGCGGATCACGACCCGTCAGCCCGGCGCCCAGGGGATCGTGGTGCCGGAAGACGCCGTCCAGACCTGGGAGGGGCAGGACGTCGTCTTCGTGCGCACCAAGACCGGCTTCGTCGCCAGGCCCGTGCTGGTCGGCGCCCGCGCCGCGGGCCGGGCGGAGATCACCTCGGGCTTGCGCCCCGGTGAAAGCATCGTCGCCAAAAACGCCTTTCTCCTCAAAGCCGAACTCGCCAAGGGCGAGGCGGAAGAAGACTAGGCCAGGGGAAAAGCATGATCGCTCGACTTATCGCGCTGTCGGTGAAGGGACGCTGGTCCGTCGTCGCCCTGACGCTCGTCATCGCCGCACTTGGCCTATGGCAACTCACCCGCCTGCCCATCGACGCTGTTCCAGACGTCACCAACCAGCAGGTCCAGATCAACACGGTCGAGCCGGCGCTCTCGCCCGTCGAGATCGAAAAGCGGGTCACCTTCCCCATCGAGACCGCCCTCGCCGGCATTCCGGGGCTGGAGACCACGCGCTCGCTTTCCCGCAACGGCTTCTCGCAAGTGACGGCGGTGTTCACCGACCGTACGGACCTTTATTTCGCCCGCCAGCAGGTCGCCGAACGGCTCGCGCAGGCCAGCGCCTCGCTTCCGGCCGGAATCCAGCCGCAGGTCGGGCCGGTGTCGACCGGCCTGGGCGAGATCTACATGTACTCCGTCGAGTTCGCCCGGCCGGCGAGCGCAGCGCAGGCGCGCAACGGCGCGCCGGGCTGGCAAAGCGACGGCGCCTATCTCACACCCGAGGGAGAAAGGCTTTCCGATTCCGTGGCGCAAGCCGCGTACCTGCGCACCGTTCAGGACTGGATCATTCGTCCGCAGCTGCGCACCGTGAAGGGTGTCGCCAGCGTCGACTCGATCGGCGGCTATGAAAAGCAGTACCTGGTGGAGCCCGACCCGGCCAAGCTGGCCGCCTATGGCGTGTCCTACGCCGAACTCGCGCGGGCCCTGGAGGCCGCCAATCTGTCCGTCGGCGCCAACTTCATCCAGCGCGCCGGCGAAGCCTATCTGGTGCGCGCGGACGCGCGCGTGCGGCGGCTGGACGAGATCGCCTCGGCCGTGATCGCCACGCGCGGGGCGGTGCCGGTCCACGTCAAGGACGTGGCCGCCGTCCGCATCGGCGGAGAGCTGCGCACCGGCGCGGCCAGCAAGAATGGTCAGGAGGTCGTGGTCGGCACGGCCCTCATGCTGATCGGCGAGAACAGCCGCACGGTGGCCAAGGCCGTCGGCGGCAAGCTCGAGCAGGTCAGGACCTCCCTGCCGCCGGGGGTGGTCGTTCACACGCTTCTGGACCGCTCGGCGCTGGTCAACGCCACGATCGGCACGGTGGAACGCAACCTGACGGAAGGGGCCATCCTGGTGGCGGCCACCCTGTTCCTACTGCTGGGCAACGTCCGCGCCGCCCTGATCGCCGTCCTGGTGATCCCATTCTCCTTCCTGATCATGGCCATCGGCATGAACGGACTGAAGGTGCCCGGCAACCTGATGAGCCTGGGCGCCCTCGACTTCGGGCTCATCGTGGACGGCACGGTCATCATCATCGAGAACTGCCTCCTGCGGCTGGCGCACAGACAACACCAGCAAGGCCGGCTCCTGAACCTGCCCGAGCGGCTTGAGACCGTGCTGCACGCCACTCAGGAAATGATCCGCCCGACGGTCTACGGCCAGGCCATCATCTTCCTGGTCTTCGCGCCGCTGCTGACCTTCACGGGCGTGGAGGGCAAGACCTTCTACCCCATGGCGGTCACCATCATGCTGGCCTTGGCCGCGGCCTTCATCCTGTCGTTGACCTTCGTGCCGGCCATGGTGGCGATCCTGATGCGCGGGAAGGTCGCCGAGAAGGAGGTCAAGGCGGTCGAGATCGTCAAACACCGCTACGAGCCGGTGCTGCGCCAGGCGCTCGTGCGGCCCTGGCCCTTCATTGGCGGGGGCTTGGCCGTATTCGTCACGGCGGCGGTCCTCTTCACCACCCTTGGTCAGGAATTCATCCCGACGCTGGATGAGAAGAACGTCCTCCTGGGCTCGCTGCGCGTTCCCTCGACCGCCATGGAGCAGTCACGAACCATGCAGACGGATGTCGAGCGCGCCGTCACCAGCCTGCCGGAGGTGGAGATGATGTTCTCCAAGACCGGCACGGCCGAAATGGCGTCGGACCCTATGCCGCCCAACCAGTCGGACGGCTTCGTGATCCTCAAGCCGCAGAAGGATTGGCCCAAGGGCGTGTCTTCCAAAGAGGCCGTCACCGAACGGATCATGCAGAAGGTCGAGCCCTTGCTCGGCAATAACTACGAGGTCACCCAGCCGATCCAAATGCGCTTCAACGAACTGGTGGCCGGGGTTCGGGGCGACGTCGCGATCAAGCTCTACGGCGACGACCTGGAAAAGATGAGCGCCGCCGCCGCCAGGATCGGCGCGGCCCTGGGGTCGATCCCGGGGGCCTCGGGCGTGCGGGTCGAACAAACCTCGGGCGCGCCCACGCTCGATGTCCGCTTCGACCGCGCCGCGATCGCCGGCTATGGGCTGACGGTCGAGGATGTCGCCGAGACGCTCGCCAGCGCCTTGGGCGGGCGGGAAGCCGGCAACGTCTTCGAAGGCGACCGGCGGTTCGACATCGTCGTCCGCGTGCCGATGACCGAGCGCAACGACGTTGAGGCTCTGGGCGCCATGCCGGTCATGCTGGCCGGCGGCGAGGGTCAGGCCCGCCGATCGGTCCCTCTGCGCCAATTGGTGGAGTTCCGCTTCACCGAGGGCCTAAATCAGATCAGCCGCGAGGACGGAAAGCGGCGCGTGGTGATCCAGGCCAATGTGCGCGGCAGAGACGTCGGCTCCTTCGTCGCCGACGCACGGCAGAAGGTTGACGCCATCGCGCTGCCGCCCGGATCATGGGTGACCTGGGGCGGGCAGTACGAGAACCTCAAGGCCGCCTCGGCTCGGCTGTCGATCGTGGTTCCCCTCTGCTTCCTGGCGATCTTCCTGATCCTGTTCGTGGCGCTGGGCGGCCTTCGGCCCGCCCTGGCGGTCTTCGCCGCCATTCCGCTTGGTCTCTCGGGCGGGGTGTTCGCGCTCGCCCTCACCGGGATCACCTTCTCGATCTCCGCCGCGGTGGGCTTCATCGTCCTGGCGGGCGTTGCGGTGCTGAACGGCCTTGTCGTCATGACCAGCATCCGCCAGCGGATCGAGGACGGCGCGGGCGTGGTCGAGGCGATCTACGAAGGCGGCATGGAGCGGGTCCGTCCCGTGCTGATGACCGGCCTGGTGCCGGCGATCGGCTTCATTCCCATGGCGTTGGCCCACGGTACGGGGGCCGAGGTTCAAAAGCCCCTGGCCATGGTGGTGATCGGCGGCCTGGTCACCGCGACCGCCGTCACGCTTCTGGTCTTGCCGCCGATCGCCAAGCTGCTGCTGTCCATCGGCGAGCGGCGCGGCGCGGAGGCGACGGACCTTCCCGCTCACCCCGTGGACGCCTCCGCGTGAAGCGGGTCATACAAGCCGAAGAGGAAACAAACCATGCCCCTGCGTCCGCAACACCCCGCCGTGGAGCAAGCCGATGCAAGCGCCTAGTTCGGCCGTCCTGGCGAGAATCTACACCGATGAGGACGCGCTTCATGGCGACGAGGCGCTCTCCACCGTGATCCTCAGCAGGGCGCGGGAAGCCAAGCTGGCCGGCGCCACGGTGCTGCGCGCCACCTCCGGCTTCGGCCATTCCAGCCGACTGCACAAGCATCGACCGCTCGGTTTGGGCGACAACCTGCCGGTCGTGATCGAGATCGTCGATGACGATGGGCCGCTTCGGGCGTTTGTCGAGACGCTGGGCGAATTCCAAAACATCGGCCTGATCACCTTCGAGAAGGTCGAGGTGGTTCGCTACGGCTCCGTCACGGCCTGACGCCGCCCGCCGCCCTCTCGCCTGGGACTCTTGGAGACAACAGATGCGCCGGTTCGTCTTGCTCGTGTTCACGACCTTGTTGGCGGCGACGCCGGCGATGGCGCTGAGGCTCACAGGCTGGCGGCCCGAGCCGGTCATGGACGCGGTGCTGTTCGGCGTCGCTGTCCTGGCGGCGGGCTTCATGCTCTCCTGGGGCGCGGAAGCGGCCGAGAAGCACATTTCCCAGGGCTTGATCGTGGCCCTCGTCGCCCTGGTGACCGTGCTGCCGGAATACGCCGTCGATCTCTACTATGCCTTTCGCGCGGGGCAGGCGCCGCAGTCGAACTACATCCATTACGCGGCGGCCAACATGACGGGCGCCAACCGCCTGCTGGTCGGCGTCGCCTGGCCGCTGATGGTGACCCTGCATTGGCTGAAGACGCGGCGACGATCGGTCGAACTATCGCCGGTCAATTCGGTCGAGATCGCCTTCCTGCTGCTGGGCAGCCTCTACGCCGTCGTCATCTTGGTGAAGGGCGCGATCGCGCCCTTCGACTTCGCCGTCCTCTTCCTGATCTTCGCCGGCTATCTCTATCGCGTCAGTCAACTGCCGAAGGCCGACGAGGACGAGGAGGAGGACGAGGAGCCCGGTCCGGCATCGGCGCTCAACACCCTGCGTCCCGCGGCCCAGTGGACCTGGATGGGCGGGCTCACCCTGATCGCCTTCGCGATCATCGCCGCCTCGGCCGAACCGTTCGCCGAAGCCATGGTCCAGTCGGGACGGCTGCTCGGGATCGACGAGTTCCTGCTGATCCAATGGCTGGCCCCACTGGCCAGCGAGGCGCCGGCGGTGACCATCGCGATCCTGTTCGTCCTGGCGGGACGGGCGGCCAGCGGCTTGACCGCGATGATCAGCGACAAGATCAACCAGTGGACCCTGCTGGTGGGGATGCTGCCGCTGGCGATGAGCCTGGGCGCCGGCCAATTGGCGAGCCTGCCGCTGGACGCGCGCCAGAAGGAGGAGTTTCTGCTGACCGCGGCCCAGTCGCTGTTCGCCATCATGCTGCTCGTGCGGCTGCGGCTGTCCTTGCTCTCCGCCGGCGTCCTGTTCGGGCTGTTCGCCGTCCAGGTCGCGCTCGCGTTCCACTTCCGCGAGGACGAGCCGGCCGCCATCCGCAGCCTGACGGTGCTGGCCTGGATCTACCTGGCGCTGGCGGCGGTTCTCGTGGTCCGCAACGGCAAGCCCCTGCTGAGCACGGTCCGCGCCGGCCTGACGCGCTCGCCCGGGCGGCTCGAAGCAGCCCATGACGCTCGTCGCGACACCGCCGATGAACCGGCTTGACCCGCCGCCCCCCGCCCAGGCGGCGACCCGCGGGCCATCCTCCGCGGGTCGCCGCGCCTGGGCCCTGAGGCCGCCCGTCACCCCGTCGGCCGCGGACCATGTCGTCGGGGCCGACGGGGTGACG
>Ga0209066_10002470_pt1 | contig 22403 bp, 19 predicted proteins | sample All_14_2_FD_187198 | JGI IMG/M metagenome (GOLD analysis project Ga0209066, IMG submission 187198) | Freshwater microbial communities in response to fracking from Pennsylvania, USA - Allegheny Zone_MetaG_DW_15 (SPAdes) (version 2) ... | reverse complement strand
GCCCTGGGCGCAAGACGTGCTGGCTGGCAAAACCAGCCTGGATGCGTTGGCTGACAAGGTGTTGCAGGACAACCGCGATGTGTTGCCGGTCTCCGGCCAGCAAGAGTACCTGGAAAACTGGGTCAACCGATTCGTTTGACGGGTGCTGTGTTCTTCGGTGACTGTGCCACATGCTGGCTGGTCCGGGATGTGAGGATGGGCTAAATTTTTTTAACAGGAGATTCAAATGAGACGAAGTGTTTTCACCTTGACCTTGATCGCTGCTGCCTTGGGCCTGAGTGCCTGCGGCAAAAAGATCCTGGTGGGTTTGGCCATCCCCGAGACGCACGTTGAGCGTTGGGTGGGTGACGCCGAGTACATGAAAAAAGACCTGGAAGCCATGGGCTACAAGGTGGATGTGGCCTTTGCCGATGCGGATCAGTCCAAGCAAAACAAGCAGATTGAAGATATGGTCACCAAAGGTGCCAAGGCCATTGTGGTCGGGTCGGTGACGGAAGCGGCCGCCCAGGCCGTCGAGTCCGCCAAAGCCGCTGGCGTCCCGGTCATCTCCTATGACCGTCTGATCACGGGCACCGATGCCTATGATTACTACCTGACCTTCGACAATTTCAAGGTCGGTCAATTGCAAGGTGAGGCCATCAAGGCTGCCTTGGCGCTCGACACGGCCAAAGGCAAAAACATCACCTTGTTTGCGGGTTCACCCACCGATAACAATGCGCGTTTCTTCTTTGACGGCGCGATGGATGTCCTCAAGCCCTACGTGACCAGCGGTGCCTTGAAGATTTGCGGGCCGGCGCCCACCAACTCAGCGGACGACACCTGGTCCAAGATCACCACCGAAGGCTGGGCGGCAGACAAGGCCAAGGCGCGCATGGAAACCCTGCTCTCAGGCGCCTGCAAAGCGGTCAAGCTCGATGCTGTGCTGGCACCCAACGACACGCTGGCGCGCTCGATCATTGGCGCCCTGGAACAAGATGGCAAGTACAAGACCCTGCCGATCATCACCGGCCAGGACGGCGAGTTGTTGTCAGCCAAGTGGATCATGGAAGGCAAACAGACCATGACCGTGTTCAAGGACACCCGTGTGCTGGCCAAGGGCACGGCTGAAGCGGTGGACAGCATCATCAAGGGAACCGCACCCGCGCTGACCGTGAAGGCCCGCACCGACACCACCACTTACAACACGGGTAAAAAAGTCGTGACCTCGTTCCTGCTGGAACCCGTGGCCGTGACCAAAGACAACCTGACCAAAGAGCTGATTGACAGCGGCTTCTACACCGCCGACGCGGTGGCCAAGGGCACCAAATAGGCTTTGAGCCGGTGAACGTGAAAGAGCGGCTGTGTCAGGGTGGGCCGTGGCCCGCCATGACGGCGTTCTTTCATGTTTTGTGGTGACTTCCTGCGGCCCAGGATGACAACGGGTGATGCGTTTGTGAAGAAGATCGTTTGACAGGGGCCAGCGACGGGTGAACGTGCGTTGCACCTGCCTGTCATCGGCTTGACCCAACAAAGACAACCATGGACAAGATCTTAGACATCAAGGGCATGCGCAAAACCTTCGGGCCGGTGGTAGCGCTGGATTGTGTGGACATGCAGGTGACACGGGCCAAAATCCACTTCATCGTGGGTGAAAACGGCGCGGGCAAATCGACCATGATGAAGGTTCTCAGCGGCGTGTACCCGTATGGGAGCTACGAGGGCCAGGTCATCTACGAGGGCAAGGAATGCAAGTTCAAGAGCCTCAAGGAAAGTGAAAACGAAGGCATTGTCATCATCCATCAGGAGTTGGCACTGTCACCTTATCTGTCCATTTACGAGAATCTGTTCCTCGGCAATGAGCGCAAAAAAGGCTTGTTGATCGACTGGGAGCAAACCTACATCGACGCCAAGGCGGTGATGGCAAAAGTGGGTGTGCACGAGGACTTGGCAACACCCGTCAACAAACTCTCGGTGGCCAAGCAGCAGTTGCTGGAAATTGGCAAAGCCCTGTCCAAAAACGCCAAACTGCTCATCCTGGACGAGCCAACCTCCTCCTTGAACGAAGACGACAGCAGCAATTTGCTCAAGCTGTTGTTGAGCCTGAAAGAGCAGGGTGTGACGATCATCATGATCTCCCACAAACTCAACGAGGTGATGGCGATTGCCGATGAGATCACCATCATCCGCGACGGCCAGACGGTGGAGCGGGTGGATTTGGCAACCCACAAGGTGGACATCAACTACATCGTGAAATGTATGGTCGGGCGGGAGTTGACCTCGATGTACCCGGCGCGTGTGCCGCAGATTGGTGAACCCCTGCTCAAGCTGACCAACCTCACGGTCAAACACGCCGTGTTCAGCGACCGCGTCATCATCAACAATGCCTCGATGGAAGTGCGCCGGGGCGAGATTGTGGGCCTGGCGGGTCTGGTTGGCTCAGGCCGCACCGAGCTGATGCTGACCGTTTTTGGCCGCTCCCTGAGCCCGAATGTGGAGGGTGAGATCTGGTTTGACGGGCAGGTGGTGGCCTTCAAAAGCGCCAAGGAAGCGATTGCCCACCAGATGATTTATGTCTCGGAAGACCGCAAGGATCTGGGCTTGATCCTGATCCAGACCATCAAGAACAACAGCACCTATTCATCGCTGCCACGCTTGTCCCGGTTCAGCCTGATTGACAAATACAAAGAGATCGAAGAGAGCGAAAAATACCGGACCGCGCTGCGTATCAAAACCCCCAACATCGACCAGATTGTGGGCAACTTGAGCGGCGGCAACCAGCAAAAAGTGGTGCTGGCCAGGTGCCTGATGGCACAACCTAAGCTGCTGATCATTGACGAACCCACACGCGGGATTGACGTGGGTGCCAAAAACGAAATCTACAAAATCATGAACGACTTTGTGGCCAAGGGCAACAGCATCATCATGATCTCGTCGGAGTTGCCGGAAGTGCTGGGCATGACCGACCGTGTTTATGTGATGGACAAAGGCCGCATCAAGGGTGAACTCAAAACCTCAGAAGCCAGCCAGGAAGCCATCATGAAACTGGCGGTGGCTTAAACCCCCAGCGGTGACTCGTCGGACGCCCCCTAAAAATCATCCAAGCGAAACCATCATGTTCAAAATCATCAAACAGAACCAGAAACATTTCTCGATGTACATGGTTTTGCTGCTCATCTTCACGGCCTTCGGGTTCATGACGGATTTTGTCAACTTCACCCCGCGCAACATCACCAACCTGGTGATCCAGAACAGCTACATCCTGGTGCTGGCCATCGGCATGGTGCTGGTCATCATCACCGGCAAGATCGATTTGTCGGTCGGCGCCACAGTGGCCTTCACCGGGGCCATGGCGGCGATTGTCTACAACGCCACCAATGGCAGCATGCTGTTGTCGCTGGCCGCCTGTATGTTGGCCGGGGCGGCCATTGGGGCCTTTCAGGGGTATTGGGTGGCGTATCTGAAGGTGCCTGCGTTCATTGTGACGCTGGCAGGCATGCTGGGCTTTCGCGGTTTGACCTATGTGCTCACCAGCATCAAGCCGGTGGGGCTGATGGACGACAACTTCAAGAAAGTGGCCAGCGGCTTCATTGAGCCCAGCTTCATGGACGGCAAAGTGCTGGCTCTGGTGGTGGGCGTGGTGTTCCTGCTGATCATGGTGGTGATGGACATCCAGAACCGCAGAACCCGCTCACGGCTGGGTTTTGAGGTGTTGCCGATGTCGCTGTTCATCGTCAAGAACGTCTTCATCAGCACCATCATCTTCTGGCTGTTTTACAAGTTCTCGCTGGACCGGGGTATTCCGAACGTGATCGTCATCATCGGTTTGCTGGTGATCGCCTTCACCTTCATGATGAACAACACCGTGTTTGGCCGCAGCATTTATGCCATTGGTGGCAACGCCAAGTCGGCCAAGCTCTCGGGCATCAACGCCGAGCGGGTCGAGTTTTATGTGTTTGTCATCATGGGGGTCATGGCCGCCATTTCCGGCATGATCTTCACCGCTTACATGAACCAGGCCATGCCACAGGCGGGCAACATGTTTGAGCTGGATGCCATCTCTTCCGTGTTCATTGGTGGCGCCAGCGCCACCGGCGGTGTGGGCACCATCATCGGCTCGGTCATTGGTGGCCTGGTGATGGGGGTGATCAACAACGGCATGTCGCTCATGAACATGGGGGCCGAATACCAACTGGTGGTCAAGGCCATGGTCTTGCTGCTGGCGGTCTGGTACGACCTGCAAAACAACAAGAAGTCGGCCTGACTGCTGGCCACTGGCCGCGCGCCAGCTGGCGCGTCACAGAAGGTGGCGGACGTGAACGGGGTGCCGGTTGGTGCGCTATACCCATCAGGTCGTGACTTGTTTTGCTCAACAGGCTGATCCAAACAGTCTCACAACACTGTTTTTATAACGTGCTATCCACTTAGCTCCCTGGATTCCACCTTGGCCGATATGGGCGGTTGAATAAGCTGTTTATAGGTTACCGGCGTTGTCACAACGGCCTGTTCCAGCAAAGGATAAAAAAGCATGCATGACATCTTTTGCAAATGGGATGACCTGTCGTTCGGATGCATCGGTAATACGGCGCAAACGAATTCGCCCAAACCCTTTGGGCTCCAGCATCTCGACAGCGATCCAGGGCGAATCATGGCGCGACGAAAGCGATGCAGCATGGTCCACGCTGTCTGGTAACTTCCCAATCCCAGCACGCGTTGTAGTCCCAACGCAATCACGCCATGTTTCTGATAGGTGATGTACCCAGCGGCTGCCAGCCACACTTTGAGAGGTGTCCTGGTTTTGTCAAAAATGGTTCCTGCTGTCACACTGGCTGGGTGCTTGCAACTCTGACAAACCAAGCGATGACGGCTGGTCTTGACAGTGATACCAACAACGTCGCACTTCGGGCAGATGAACTCTTGGGGCCAACGCAATCGGTGGCCGATGACTTTCACTCATCAATGCAGTTTGCCATCCAGGGAGCTAAGTAGATAGCTTGTATGAATTCACAGGCATGACGCCTGATACGGGGCGGCAGGTCCATCCCGGCAGGATGCGGCGGGTGCGCCTGGACTTTTGATCAGGCAACGGCGATGATGAACCGCGCTGTCAACCACTTACCGGCAAAAACGGAACGCGAACATGGCCCACAACCATCTGTCTGATGCACAGGCTGCCGCCGGGGCGCTGCCGCAGCTGGGCCTGACTGCTGAGCAGGCGGCGCAGCGCTTGCGCGACGAGGGCCCCAATGTGTTGTCTTCGGCGCAGCAGCGCGGCTGGCTGACGATGGCGCGGGAGACCTTGTCTGACCCGATGTTTGCGCTGCTGCTCGGCGCAGGCGTTCTCTACCTGGTGCTGGGTGATCTGCAGGAGGGGCTGGTGCTGTTTGGCCTGGTGCTGGTAGTGCTGGCGCTCACGCTGTACCAGGAGGGCAAAACCGAACACGCCCTGGCGGCCCTGCGTGACCTGACCAGCCCGCGTGCGCTGGTGTGGCGCGATGGCGCCGCGGTGCGCCTGGCCGGCAGCGATGTGGTGGTTGGCGATGTGCTGGTGCTGGCTGAGGGCGACCGTATTGCGGCGGATGCGGTGCTGATGGAGGGCGCCGATGTGCAAGTGGATGAGTCACTGCTGACCGGCGAGGCCATCCCGGTGGACAAGTCGGCCACGGATGCGCCAGGCGTTGGGGGCGGCGCCCATGTTGATGGCACGCCAGCGGCCAATGCCCAGCTGTTTGCCGGCACGCTGCTGGTGCGTGGGCACGGTTTGGCCCGCGTCACGGCCACCGGGGCGCGCAGTGAGATCGGGCGCATTGGCGCTGCGTTGGCCGGCCTCACCCCGGAGGCCTCGCCGCTGCGGCTGCAGACGGCACAACTGGTCAAGGGGCTGGCCGTCATGGCGGCGGTGGCCAGCCTGATGCTGGTGCTGACCTATGGCTGGCTCAAGGGCGATTGGCTGGGGGCCTTGCTGGCCGGGATTGCCCTGGCAATGGCGCTGTTGCCGCAGGAGTTCAGTGTGGTGCTGACCGTGATTCCCGCGCTGGGCGCCTGGCGTCTGTCCAAACACAAGGTGCTGACCCGGCGCATCGCCGCCATCGAAACCCTGGGTGCCACCAGCGTCCTGTGCGTCGACAAAACCGGCACCCTGACCGAGAACCGCATGACCGTGGCGCAGTTGTATGCCGAGCCGGGCGGCACCCAGCCCGAGGCAGCGGGGGTGCCGGGCGAGTGCCTGGTGATCGACTACGCCACCACTCCTGAGTTGCCCGAGGCCTTTCACACCTTGGTGGAGTATTCGATTCTGGCCAGCGTGCGTGATCCGTTTGACCCCATGGAAAAAGCCTTTCACCGCCTGGGCCAGCACTTTTTGAAAGACACCGAGCACCTGCACCGCGACTGGACGCTGATGCAGCAGTACGGCCTGACACCCGAATTGCGTGCCATGTCCCACGTCTGGAAAGCGGTGGATGGCCAGGCGCATGTGGTGGCCGCCAAAGGCGCGCCCGAGGCGATTGTGGATTTGTGCCACATGGACGCCGCCGCCCAGGCGCGGGTGGCCAGCGCCGTGGAGGCGATGGCGGTGCGCGGTTTGCGGGTTCTGGGGGTGGCGCGTTCGCGTTTTGAGGGCATGGACTGGCCCGCCATTGAACATGATTTCGAGTTTGAATTTGTCGGCCTGCTCGGCCTGGCCGACCCGCTGCGCGCCAACATCCCCGCCGCGGTGGCGCAGGCGCGCACGGCTGGCATCCGCGTGGTGATGATCACCGGCGACTACCCGGCCACCGCGCAGGCGATTGCCAGTCAGGCGGGGTTGCACCTGCCGACACCGCCCGACCACCCGCCGCCACAGGGCCGTGCCAGGTCAACGGCCGACGAGGCGCAACCGCCGCCGGATGATTGGTTGCTGACCGGCGATGGTATGAACCAGCTCGATGACGCCGCGCTGCAGCAGCGTCTGGCCACCGTGAGCGTCTGCGCCCGCATCGCACCCACGCAAAAACTGCGCATCGTGCAAGCCCTCCAAGCCCGCGGCGAGGTGGTGGCCATGACCGGTGACGGCGTCAACGACGCGCCCGCCCTGAAAGCGGCCCATGTGGGGGTGGCCATGGGGGAGCGCGGCACCGACGTGGCGCGCGAGGCCGCCTCCATCGTGCTGCTGGACGACAACTTTGCCGGGCTGGTGCAGGCGGTGCGGCTGGGGCGGCGCATTTTTGACAACCTGCGCAAGTCCATGAGTTACATCCTGGCGGTGCATGTGCCGATTGCCGGCATGGCGCTGCTGCCGGTGCTGCTGGGCTGGCCCGTCATGCTGTTTCCGTTGCACATCGCGTTTCTGGAGCTGGTGATTGACCCGGCGTGCTCCATGGTGTTTGAGAACGAACCCGCCGAGCCCGACCTGATGCAGCGCGCGCCGCGTGATGTGACCACGCCGCTGTTTGGTGGCCTGACGCTGCTATGGGCGCTGTTGCAGGGCCTGGGGGCGCTGGCGGTGGTGCTGGCGGCCACCTGGTGGGGCATGGCCAACCTGGGTGAAGGTGCGGCGCGGGCCTTTTCGTTTGCCACCATCGTGGCCAGCAACCTGGCGCTGATTCTGGCCAACCGCTCGCGCAGCAGCTCCTTGTGGCACAGCCTGCGCGTGCCCAATCGCACCTTGTGGTGGGTGTGTGGCGCGGCGCTGGGCTTGATGCTGCTGGCGCTGTATGTGCCCTGGCTGGCCGGGCTGTTCAAGTTTGCGCCGCTGCCGCTCGCTTGGCTGGCTGCAGCCTGTGGACTGGGCGGGCTGCTGATGCTGGCCGTGGCACTGGTCAAGCCCCCACAATCCGGGATGGTCTGACCAGGGCGGCCTGATCCGCTTGGGCGTCACACCGTTCCACCATGGCTGTTCAAAATCGTCTGTTTTGACACGGCCGTTTCAGCGTCACAGCCCGTGCTGCAGCCGCAGGCGGCGCACTTTGTCCAGGTTGATGTGAATGTTCACGCTGCGCGCCAGCGGTTTGACGATGCTGTTGGCCGACGTGCTGCTGTCGTGGTAGATGTACTTGCTCAGTGGCATGCCGGCGGCGTTCATGATGCTGGCCACATGCGGGGTGTTGGCACGCGCGCCGCGCTTGATGACTACTGCGGTCTCGCCATTGGCCAGTTGCACATAGGTGCCTGGCGGGTAAAAGCCCAGCACGGCGGCCATGGCCGGGCGCAGGGCGGCGGTGTCGGGGGTGGACTCCAGCACCAGGGTTCTGGCCGCGCCCAGCGGTGTCATGGCGGCCCGGCTGATGCGGGGTGCCATTTTGGCGATCAGGCCGTCAGACAAGCGCAGCAGGCGCAAGCTGGTGAGGTGGTCGGCGCACAGGGTGGCCGCCTCAGGCAGGTGATGCCATTGAACGATGCTGAGCAAGGCCTGGTCGTTGATGCCAAAACCGCGCAGGATGTCGGTGCTGTTGGGCGGGTGCGCGGCAATGATCTGGCGTTGTTCCGGGTCGGGCGCCTGGTGCTGGCGCGACAGGCTGTCTTGCGGGCGCGCCATGCCGATGTTCATTGTCAGGGCCGAGCGCAGCAGCAGCGCCTGGTCGGAATGGGTCTGGGACAGCTTCTCGGCAGTCAGCACACACACCAAGCCAGACAACAAGGCGTGGGTGGCGCAGTAGCCCAGATTCAGGTCGGGCAGAGCCTGAAACAGCACAAACAGCCCCTCGTCGGGGTCGTGGTGCAGCAGTGCCAGGGCTTTTTGCTCAATGCCTTCGAGCCTATGCAGCGGTTTGGCCGCTTGCGCACCCTGGTAAAGCAGGCTGCGCAAAATCTCCTGCAGGTCCAGCCAGCCGCCGTCCACGTCGCGGCCTTCCAGGTAGTCCGTATCCAGAATCTCGGCAGGCATGGGCGCCTGCGCGATCACCGCCATGGCAACGCCGGCCTGGCGCATGGCTCGCATGTCACGCTCCAGGCTTTTCTTCCAGGCTAGGGCGTCGGTCTCGGTCATGCAGGCTTGGTGCGTGGCGAGCATCTCGCGGTGCGCTTCTGACTGCAGCGCCTGGCCACGGCGCAGCAGCAGGCGCCCGTCGGGCGTCCAGAGGTCCACCGGCAACACCCGGCCGAGCTGGACGCGCGTCAGGGGCGCGGGAACGTAGGTCAACATCCTTCGTCAACAAGCACCGGCACCCGTGGCGCCAGCGCACACATCAACTCATAGCCCAGCGTGCCCGCCGCCTGGGCCACCTCGTCAATGCCCAGCACGGCGCCGTTGCTGGCGCGGCCCCAGAGCGTGACCTCGCTGCCAAAACCGACGCTGTGGCCCGCCTCGACCAGCCCGGTGAGGTCCACGGTGAGCATGTCCATGCTGACGCGCCCGAGGGTGCGGGTGCGCTGTCCGGCCACCAGGATGGGTGTGCCGGTCGGGCAAACCCGCGGGTAACCGTCGGCATAACCGCAGGCCACGATGCCAATGGTCATGGGCCGCTCGGCAACAAATCGGGAGCCGTAACCGACGCTGTCCCCGGATTGAAGGGTTTGGGTGGCGATCAGTTTGGAAGACAAGGTCATGCCCGGCTGCAGGCCCCAATCGGCGATGGTGTGCTCGGGGTGATCCGGCGCGCTGCCGTACAACACGATGCCGGGGCGAATCCAGTCCGAGGCAAGGGCGTCTGGGGCTGCGTTGCCACTGTCGGCTGCGGGGGCGGTGTGGCGCAGCGTGGCCGCGCTGTTGCTGACAGAGCGCTCGCCCGGCAAATCCCGCGTGACCTCGTTGAACACCCGCATCTGGTGGCTGATGCCGCGCGGGCCGTCGGCGTCGCTGAAGTGGGTTATCAGCGAGATTTCATCCACCTGTGGCAACGCGTTCAGGCGTGCCCAGGCCGAGCGGAAGCGCCCGGGGGTGAATCCCAGACGGTTCATGCCTGAGTTCATTTTCAGGAAAACGCGGTGCGGCACATTGGTTTTGTGCGCCGCCAGCATGTCGATCTGCTGGTCGCAGTGCACCGCGTGCCACAGGTCCAGCCGCGAGCACAGTTCCAGGTCACGCGCCTCAAACACGCCTTCCAGCAGCAAAATCGGGCCGCGCCAGCCCAGATCACGCACACGCTGGGCCTCGTCCAGGTCCAGCAGGGCAAAACCGTCGGCGCTGCGCAGGCCTTCAAACACGCGCTCGATGCCGTGGCCGTAGGCATTGGCCTTGACCACCGCCCAGGCTTTGGCATCAGGTGCTGCACGGCGTGCACGGGCCAGGTTGTGCTGCACTGCAGCAGGATGAATCGTGGCGAGAATGGGGCGGGGCATGGCGTCTGGCGCGTTGGGGCAATACGAAAGCCTGGATTTTGACACCGCCGTGCCGTGCTATAACCGCCGCCTGTTCGGAGACAACTTACATCGATTGGAGCCTGGTTCACAGGCGCTTCTTTTTTCCTGATGAAACGCGGCTTTTACACCATCATGTCAGCGCAGTTTTTCAGCTCGCTGGCCGATAACGCCTTGTTCGTGGCGGCCGTGCAGCTGCTGAGAACCAATCACTCTCCCCAATGGCAGCAGGCGGCTTTGGTGCCGATGTTTGCGTTGTTTTATGTGATTTTGGCACCTTTTGTGGGGGCGTTGGCCGACTCCATGCCCAAAGGCCGGGTGATGCTGATCAGCAATTTCATCAAGGTCGCGGGCTGTCTGTTCATGCTGTTTGGCACGCATCCGCTGTTGGCTTACGCGGTGGTGGGGCTGGGGGCTGCGGCGTATTCACCGGCTAAATATGGCATCCTGACCGAGCTGCTGCCGGCCTCCCAACTGGTCAAGGCCAATGGCTGGATTGAGGGGCTGACCATCGGTTCGATCATTCTGGGGGTGCTGCTGGGGGGCCAGCTGGTGGCGCCGTTCATCGCCGACAAGATTTTGTCGGTGCAGTTTCCCATTGCCTACCTGGGCATCAACACCCGGGCCGAGGCCGCCATTGCGGTGCTGATTTTTGTCTACCTGCTGGCCGCCTGGTTCAACACCCGCATCCCGCTCACCGACGTGCTGATGCGCCCGTTGCCTAAAAAGATGTTCTCCTTGCTGCCGGATTTCTGGTCCTGCAACATCCGCCTGTGGCGCGACAAGCTGGGCCAGATCTCGCTGGCGGCCACTACCCTGATCTGGGGCGTGGCGGGCAACCTGCGCTTTATCGTGCTGGCTTGGGCGGCCGCTGCGCTGGGTTACGGGGTGACGCAGGCGTCGGCCTTGCAGGGGGTGGTGGCGATTGGCATGGCGGCTGGCGCGGTGGTGGCGTCGATGCGCATGCGCCTCGAAGACGGCCCGCGCGTGATCACGCTGGGCATTGGCATGGGGCTGCTGATCATTTTGCTGATCTTCATCACCAATGTGTGGGTGGCGGCGCCGTTCTTGATCTTGCTGGGGGCGTTGGGCGGCTTTTTGGTGGTGCCGATGAACGCGCTGCTGCAGCACCGCGGCCACAACCTGATGGGTGCAGGCCGCTCGATTGCGGTGCAAAACTTCAACGAGCAGGCCTGTATTTTGGTGCTGGGGGCGCTCTACAGCCTGTCCACCGGCCTGGGGCTGCCCACGTTTGGCGCCATCACCATGTTTGGCCTGGTGATTGCCGGGTTCATGTGGCTGATCAAACGCTGGCATGCGCGCAACTGCCGCGAACACAGCGCTGAGGTGGAGCGCTTGCTGGCCATCGCCAGAAACGACAAGGCGCACGGCTGATTTCAAGGTTTATCAGGCGTGATACGTCGTTGCACCGCTTTGCCGTGCTGAAGCACTGTCTGCAGCGGTGCGCCTAGTCTCGCACCTGATAAACCTTGAAATTGTGGGCTTTTTTCAATGTGAGAAAGTCGGGACATGAACACTATTTACGACTTTGAAGCGCTGTCCATCGACGGCAAGCCGGTATCGCTGAAGCAATTTCAGGGCAAAGCGATGCTGATCGTCAACACCGCCAGCGCCTGCGGCTTCACACCGCAGTTTGCCGGGCTGGAGCAACTGCATGAAACCTATGGCGCCAAGGGCCTGGTGGTGCTGGGCTTCCCGTGCAACCAGTTTGGCGCACAGGATTCGGGCACCAACGGCGAGATTGCGCAGTTTTGCCAGCGCAATTACGGTGTGAGCTTCCCGATGATGGCCAAGATTGAGGTCAACGGCAGCGGCGCGCACCCGCTGTACCAGTGGCTTGCCAGCGAAGCGCCGGGCCTGCTCGGCAGCAAAGCCATCAAGTGGAACTTCACCAAGTTTTTGGTCGGCAAGGACGGCGCGGTGATCAAACGCTACGCCCCCACCGATACACCCGCCAGCCTGGCCAAAGATATCGAGGCTGCGCTGGCGGCTGGGTGAACCCGGATGCTGCGGCTGTCATGACTGACTTGAGGAGCCTGCCCCGGGCCGCGACCCGGGGGCATCCATGGCTTTGTTTGAACTCGGCTTGTCCTTAACGTGACCGGGCGCGCAAGCGCTCAGCAGCTTCGCGCAGGCTGGCCTCGGTCGCTTCCCAGCCCAGGCAGGCGTCGGTGATGGAGACGCCGTAGCGCAGCGCCTTCGGGTCGCCCAGCTTCTGGTTGCCCTCGAACAGGTTGGATTCGAGCATCACGCCCTTGACGGCGCGGTTGCCGTCGGTGATCTGCCCCACCACGTTCTTGAGCACCAGGCTTTGCAACTGGTGGTTTTTGCGCGAGTTGGCGTGGCTGCAGTCCACCACGATGTTCACCGGCAATTTGGCCGCCGCGAGTTCGGTGGCTGCTTGCGCGACCGACACCGAGTCGTAATTGGGCACACTGCCGCCGCGCAAAATCAGATGGCCAAACGCGTTGCCCCGCGTTTGGGTCAACGCCACCTGGCCAAATTCATTGATGCCCAAAAACGCATGCGGCTGCGCCGCAGAGAGCATGGCGTTCACCGCCACATCCAGGTTGCCGTCGGTGCCATTCTTGAAGCCGACCGGGCTGGACAGGCCGCTGGCGAGTTCGCGGTGGGTCTGACTCTCGGTGGTGCGTGCGCCAATGGCGCTCCAGGCGATCAGGTCGCCCAGGTAATGTGGCGTGATCGGGTCCAGCGCCTCGGTGCCACATGGCAGGCCCATGTCGTTCAGGTCCACCAGCAGTTGGCGGGCGATCTGCAGGCCTTCCTCGATGTGAAACGAGTCATCCATGCGTGGGTCGTTGATCAGCCCTTTCCAGCCGACCGTGGTGCGCGGCTTCTCGAAATACACCCGCATCACGACAAACAGCTGGTCTTGCACCTCGGCCGCCAGTGCCTTGAGGTGCTGTGCGTAGTCCATCGCTGCTGGGATGTCGTGGATCGAGCATGGCCCCACCACCACCAGCAGGCGCGGGTCGCGGCCTTGCAGGATGTTGGCCACCGTCTGGCGGGCGCTGCTCACGGTGCGGGTGGCACGCTCGGTGGCGGGCACGGCGTCGTGCAGGGCAGAAGGTGGCAGCAGCGTTTGCTGCGACAGCACGTTCAGGTTTTCAAAGGCGTTGGGAAAGGGCATGGTGTCTTGGCTTTAAATGGTGCTATTGCCCTGATTTTATAGGGGCTGGTAGCTATGCTTAATGTAGTGATTCAGTGGGCGCACAGGGATGGTTAGCGGTTTCGGGAGCGGACTGTGCTTGCGCTGATGTTGTGCCCGAGGCATCAGCGCAGTGCCTCATCCAGCAGCTCAATCCAATGCCGCACCGGTGTTTGGGTACCGCTTTGCAGGTGGGTGATGCAGCCGATGTTGGCGGAGACGATCTGGTCCGGTTTACCGCCATCAAATGTCTGGTTCAGATGGCCCAGCTTGCGGTCGCGCAGCTGGGTGGCGATCTCGGGTTGGAGCACGCTGTAGGTGCCCGCCGAGCCGCAGCACAGGTGGGCTTCGCAGCCGGTGATCTTGAGGTTGAAGCCCAGCTCCACCATGTATTTTTCTACCCCGCCGCGCAGCTTCATGCCGTGCTGCAGGGAGCAGGGCGGGTGAAAGGCGATTTGGCTGGCGCGCGCTTTGACGCGGTCGCGCAGCTTCTCGCTGAGCTCGGGCAACCACTCGCTGATGTCCTGGGTGAGGGCGCTGATGCGGGCCGCCTTGGCCGCATAGACCGGGTCGTCGCGCAAGATGTGGCCGTAGTCTTTGACGGTGGCGCCGCAGCCGGAGGCGTTCATCACGATGCCTTCCACACCGGGCTGGCCTGTCGCACCGTCGATGAATGGCCACCAGGCGTCGATGTTGGCGCGCATCTCGGCTTGGGCACCATCGTGGTCGTTCAGGTGGAACTTGACCGCGCCGCAGCAACCCGCCTTGGGCGCGATCACGGTCTGGATGCCTGCGGCGTCGAGCACGCGCGCGGTGGCGCTGTTGATGTTGGGGCTCATAGCGGGCTGCACACAACCGGCCAACATCAGCACGCGTCTGACATGCTGGCGCGTGGGCCAGGTACCCGCGCTTTGTTTGGCGGGCACTTTTTTCTGCAGTGCCGACGGCAGCAGGCCCCGCGCCCATTGGCCCAGCGCCATGGCGGGCGAAAACAGGGGCGAGGGCAAGCCTTCTTTCAGGGCCCAGCGCAGCGCCTTGTCGCCAGCCGGGCGCGGCACTTGCTCGTCCACCAGCTTGCGGCCAATGTCGAGCAGGTGGCCGTATTGCACGCCGCTGGGGCAGGTGGTTTCGCAGTTGCGGCAGGTCAGGCAGCGGTCCAGGTGCGCTTGTGTTTTGCGGGTGGGCGTGGCGCCTTCGAGCACCTGTTTGATCAGGTAGATGCGGCCACGGGGGCCGTCGAGTTCGTCGCCCAGCAGCTGGTAGGTGGGGCAGGTGGCGGTGCAAAAACCGCAGTGCACGCAGTTGCGCAAAATCGCCTCGGCGGCGATGCCGTCAGAGGTGCCTTGGTATTGGGGGGCGAGTTGGGTTTGCATGGCAACAGCGGCTCAGAGCGACGGCACCAGACGCCCGGGGTTGAAGAGGTGCGCCGGGTCAAACTCGGCTTTCAGGCGGGCGTGAATCTGCTTGTGTGGCGATTCCAGCGGCTCAAAGCGGTTGGTCGCCCCCGCGTCGCCGGGGCTGGCGAGTCTGAAAAGGGTGGTGAAACCGTCCACCGCCTGGGTCAGATCGCGCAGTTTGGGCAAGGCTGACGCCGGTGCCCAGACCCAGCGCAGGCCGCCGTGCCACTCCACCAGTTGTGGCCACGGCAGGTTCAGCGCCGGGGCGGTTTGCGGCACGCTCAGCCGCCACAGGGCCTCGCCGGGGTGGTCGGCGGCGGTAAAAAACGGCAGGGTCTGGTCGCGGCAGGCGGTCCAGTCGGGCTCGGCCTGGGCGTTGTCCATGACCTCGCCAGGCAGGTCTTGCAGCATCCTGGGGATGGCCGCGTTCACCGCCGCCGCCGCACCGCGCAGGCGCACATAGAGTTTGCCGACCTCGCCCGGTGCGGCGTCCTCCTGCGCCCAGCAACTGGCGTTGAGCGGCAGCGGCTGCGCGCCCCAGGCGTGGAGCTGGTCCAGCGCGTGCGCCTGGTCGATGTCAAACACCAGCGTGGCTTCAAGCGGCATCACGGGCAGCACTTTGAGCGACACCTCGGTCAGCACACCCAGCACGCCCAGGCTGCCCACCATGAGGCGCGTCACGTCGTAACCGGCCACGTTTTTCATCACCTGGCCACCAAAGCTGAGGTGCTCGGCGCGGCCATTGATCATCTGCACACCCAGCACATAGTCGCGCACACCACCGACACTGGCGCGCGCCGGGCCGCTCAAACCGGCCGCCACCATGCCGCCCACGGTGCCGCGCCCGTCAAAACGCGGTGGCTCAAACGCCAGGCATTGGCTTTGCTCGGCCAGCGCCGCTTCCAGCTCGGCCAGCGGTGTGCCGGCGCGGGCGGTGATGACGAGTTCGGTGGGCTCGTAATTGACGATGCCGCTGTGCACGGTGGTGTCGAGCAGCTCGCCCTGCGGGGGCTGACCATAAAAGTCCTTGCTGCCCTGGCCACGGATGCGCAGCGGCGTCTTGGAAGCAGCGGCGGCGCGAATGGGGTCGATCAGGGCTTGCAAGGTGTCGGTCATGGTGGCGGCGTGGTCAGTAGGCGGGCCGCCATGTTACGGCCTGAGCCAGCACGCCGGATTGAATTTTTCGATCACCTGTTGTTCAAAAAAGTCCCGGTGAGGCTCGGCTGCGCTCCCGGACGTCAGTCCCGAAAGGGGTTCACCGGCAGTCCGGCCACCTCGACCCGCGTGGACAACACGCAGCCTGACAGGGGGTAAGCCGCCTGCTCGGTCGCGCTGCGCTGCAGGCCGGCGCTGGTGACAAACAGCGTTTTGAGGTCTTCGCCGCCCAGGCAGACCATGGTGGGGCACAGCAGCGGGGTGGCCAGTGTTTGCAGCAGGGTGCCGTCGGGCGCAAACTGGCAGACGCGCTGGCCTTCGTACATCGCCACCCAGTAGTTGCCTTGTACATCCACCGCCGCACCATCGGCGCGACCGCCATAACCTGCTTCCAGCGGCTGCCAGCCCGCGGGTTTGGGCGGCACGCTGATAAAGGGGCGCTGGTGACGGATCTCGCCCGTGGCGGCGTCAAAGTCCCAGGCCCAGACGGTGTGGCTGGCCGAGTCACCCCAGTACAAGGTGTGGTCGTCGGGGCTGAACGCCAGCGCGTTGGCGGTGGTCAGGCCTGACGTGGGCGCCACTTTGCAGTCCACCCGCGGCTGGCCCGGGGCGCGGGCATCCACACAGTAGAGACCGGCGTTTTTCAGCTGGCGGGTTTCATCCATGGTGCCGATCCAGAAGCGGCCTTGGGTGTCGCACTTGCCGTCGTTGGCGCGGGTGGTGGCGGGGTTGATGTCGAGCCGGGCGATCTGCTGCAGCGGCGCGCCCCAGTCGGCGGCGCGAAAAATGCCGTCGCGCAGTGCCAGCACCAGGCCACCGCTGCGGGCCGGGGCGATACAGCCGGGCTCCGCGGGCACACCCCAGGTCTCGACCGTGCCCATGTAGATGTTGGCGCGCAGCACCTGTTGGCCAGGGATGTCGACCCAGTACAGCATCTGCTCCTGCGGGTGCCAGAACGGTGATTCACCCAGCTGGCAGCGGTGCGGGGTGACGACTTGCCAGGGGGTATCCAGGGTGCTGAGGGTGCGTGTCATGGGCGTGCAGGTTGGCGTCAAAACAGCTGCGCATTGTGCCTTGCCACGTGACCAGGCGGCCATCAGCGCCCAGCAACTCACCCCGCGCCGCGCAAGGACAGCCTCCTATGTCAACACCGGGGCGGGTGTGTGTTGCAACTGACTGGCCGTGCTGTGGGTGTCGGGCTTCATGGCCAGGCGTTGCTGGGTGAGGTGCAGGCATTGAAAGACATCCTGGTGGATGGCGGCGCCACACTGGGTGCGGTCACAGGCACGACAGCCTTGGCCCAGCGTGTAGACCTCTTGCGCCTGACCGGCCATAAAGAGGGCATGTTCACAGTGTTCACCAATCATGAAGCGGTCCACCTTGAGCAGACGCAAAAATCGGTCGGCCGCCAGCAGTGAGTCAAAAATGGTGATGGCACCATTGCTCGCGCGCAGCCAGCGATTGTTCAGTGTGACGCCCCACCAGGCACGGTTACCCTGCAGGTCCAAAAGGCGCACCACCACCCGGGTGCCCAGGTCTTGCCAGCGCAGGTTGGCGGCCAGATGGGCCAGCTCCATCCACGACGCAAACCGCAGATCGGCCAGCCCGCAGGCGTGGGTTGTTTTCTTTGTTGTCACCGGTTGTCTTTCGAAGCTTGGCATGGCCGGGGAGCGTAGCGTGGTGCCTGCGGCTTGTGAATAAGTACGCGCGCTTAGGGTGTTTTCTGTCAGGGTGTGTAGGCAAGGCACAGACGTAAAAAAAACCCACCAAGACCGCAAGGCCCTGGTGGGTTAACTCTCAAGAACAACTCAACCAGACGACAGGCGCGTGGCCTGCCGTCACCTCCCTGATTACCTGCCGTAGGCAGTTTCGCCGTGGGAGGTGATGTCCAGACCTTCGCGTTCGCTTTCTTCGCTGACACGCAGGCCAATTGTCATGTCCACAATCTTGTAGGCCACGAAAGACACCACGCCAGACCAGATCACCGTGGTCAGCACGCCCTTGGTCTGCACCCAGACTTGTGAGGCGATGGAGTAGTCGGCCGAGGTCACCATGGTGGCTGTGACCCAGTCTGCCACGTAGCCAGGGCCGCCCAGGGCCGGGCTGTTGAACACGCCGGTCAGGATCGCACCCAGGATGCCGCACACACCGTGCACACCGAACACGTCCAGCGAGTCGTCCGCACCGAGCAGGCGCTTCAGGCCATTCACGCCCCACAGACCCGCAAAGCCCGACAGGAAACCGATCACCAGCGCACCGCCGATGCCCACGTTACCGGCAGCCGGTGTGATGGCCACCAGACCCGCCACGCAGCCGGAAGCGGCACCCAGCATGGAGGCCTTGCCCTTCATCAGCGATTCACCGATGCACCAGGCCAGGATGGCCGCTGCGGTCGCACCAAAGGTGTTGATGAAGGCCAGCGCTGCAAAACCGTTGGCTTCCAGGGCGGAACCGGCGTTGAAGCCAAACCAGCCCACCCACAGCAGGGACGCACCGACCATGGTCAAGGTCAGGCTGTGAGGTGCCATCGATTCCTTGCCATAGCCCACGCGCTTGCCCACCATGTAGGCACCAATCAGACCCGCCACAGCGGCGTTGATGTGCACCACGGTGCCGCCAGCGAAGTCCAGCGCGCCCCACTGCCAGATCATGCCGGCCTTGCTGGTCATGTCAGCCGCCACTTCGGCGCTGCTGTAGGCGTCCGGGCCCATCCAGAACCACACCATGTGGGCAATCGGGGCATAGGAGAAGGTGAACCACAGCACCATGAACGCCAGCACGGCGGAGAACTTCATGCGTTCGGCAAAGGCACCCACGATCAGCGCACCGGTGATACCGGCAAAGGTGGCTTGGAAGGCGGCGAACACAATCTCAGGAATCACCACGCCCTTGCTGAAGGTGGCGCCGTTGGCAAAGGTGCCTGCGACGTTGTCCCAGACACCGGCCATGAACAGCCGGTCAAAGCCGCCAATGAACGCGTTGCCTTCGGTGAACGCCAGGCTGTAGCCGTAGATGAACCACAGCACCACGATCATCGAGAAGGTGACCATCACCTGCATCAGCACCGACAGCATGTTCTTGGAGCGGACCAGGCCGCCGTAGAACAGCGCCAGGCCGGGCACGGTCATCAAAATCACCAGCAGGGTGGAGACCATCATCCAGGCGGTGTCGCCCTTGTTGGGCACCGGGGCTGGGGCCGCTTCAGCGGCGGCGGGCTCGGCTGCCGCAGGTGCGGCGGGTGCCATGGCCGCAGCCGGTGCCTCAGGCGCGACGACTGCGGGTGCGGTGGCTTCAGCGGCTGGCGCTGCCGCCTCGGCCGGTGCGGTGACCGCTGGCGCGGCGTCGGAGGCGGCCGGTGTCTGCGCCGACACAGCCCCGCCGCCCATCAGTAGGCTGATTCCCAACGCGAGGGATGCAAGTATTTTTTTCATAAGTGTGATCTCGTGTGAAGTGGCGATGAGTTAAAGCGCTTCTTTGCCGGTCTCGCCGGTACGGATGCGGATCACTTGTTCGACCTGTGTGACAAAAATCTTGCCGTCACCGATCTTGCCGGTGCGCGCGGCACCTTCGATGGCTTCAATCACCTGGTCAAGCATCTCGTCGGACACGGCCGCCTCGACCTTGACTTTGGGCAGAAAGTCGACCACATACTCGGCACCCCGATACAGCTCGGTGTGGCCTTTTTGACGACCGAAGCCTTTGACTTCGGTAACGGTGATGCCCTGCACGCCGATGGAGGAGAGCGCTTCGCGCACCTCATCGAGCTTGAAGGGTTTAACAATGGCGGTGACAAGTTTCATGAGTTCTCCTTGGCTTGGAAAGAGTGGGTCACACTCGGCGGGTTCTGAGTCATTGGCCTCTTCAACAAGTGGGTTGACAAGGCTGTAAAGCAGAGTTCGTGCCAGCAAAGGCCGCCGACTGGCGCGGGACAGGGCAAATCCACCGGAAGTCTGTGGGTTAACATATCTGTACAAATAACCAGTTTGCACCAAAGCAGTGCATGATTTCAGGCGCTGCTGGCGGTTTGCGCACCGTTTTAGCTAGGGAGTCTCATGAGTCTGTCTTTAGTGCAAAGTCGAGCCCTGCTGGGCCTGGAAGCGGCGGCTGTCACCGTCGAGGTTCACCTGGCCAACGGCTTGCCCAGTTTCACGCTGGTGGGGTTGGCCGATGTGGAGGTGAAAGAGGCGCGCGAGCGGGTGCGTTCGGCCATCCAGAACTCGGGGCTGGAGTTTCCCAACAACAAAAAAATCGTCGTCAATCTGGCACCGGCAGATTTGCCCAAAGATTCCGGACGTTTTGATTTGCCGATGGCGCTGGGCATTCTGGCCGCCAGCGGGCAGATTGAGGCTGCGGCCTTGGCCGGCTGGGAGTTTGCCGGTGAGCTATCGCTGTCGGGCGAATTGCGCCCGGTGCGCGGTGCGCTGGCCATGAGCCTGGCGCTGCATGGCAGCGGCGTGGTCACCCAACTGGTGTTGCCACCCGGCAGCGCCGAAGAAGCGGCGCTGGTGCCCAGTGCGCAGGTGTACCGGGCCCGGCATCTGCTGGACGTGGTGCAGCATTTTTTACCTGTTGCGTCAGACACCATCGCGGCGGGTCCGGGTGAAGGCTGGGCGCGCATCGACGCGGCGCCTTTTGTCCAGGCGGCAGACTATCCTGACCTGGCCGATGTGAAAGGCCAGCTGGGCGCCAAGCGGGCGCTGGAGATTGCGGCGGCCGGTGGTCACAGTCTTTTGTTGATGGGGCCGCCCGGCTCGGGCAAATCCATGCTGGCCCAGCGTTTTGTCGGCCTGCTGCCGCCCATGACCACGAACGAGGCCTTGCAAAGCGCTGCCGTGGCCAGCCTGGGCGGGCGTTTTTCGCTGGCAAGTGGGGCGGCGGCTCGCCGCCACGCCCTGGCGAAATATCGCTGGCGCACCATGGCGTGTTGTTTCTGGACGAATTTCCCGAGTTTCCCCGCGCCGCTTTGGAGGCGCTGCGTGAGCCGCTGGAGACCGGCACCATCACCATCTCACGCGCGGCGCGGCGCAGCGAGTTCCCGGCGCGGTTTCAGCTGATTGGCGCGATGAACCCGTGTCCGTGCGGCTACCTGGGCTCGGCACAAAAAGCCTGCCGCTGCACGCCGGACCAGGTGGCGCGCTACCAGGGCAAGCTCAGCGGCCCGCTGGTGGACCGCATCGACCTGCATGTGGAAGTGCCTGCCGTGGCCAGCACCGAACTGATGCAAGCCCCGCCCGGCGAGGCCAGCGCCACCATTCGGGCGCGTTGTGTGGCGGCGCGTGAGCGCGCCATCGCCCGCCAGGGCAAGCCCAACCAGGCGCTGCAGGGCCAGGAAATTGACCAGTTTGTGCTGCTCGATGATGCCGCCGCCAAGTTCCTGAACGTGGCCGCCACCCGCCTGGGCTGGTCAGCCCGCAGCACGCACAGGGCACTGAAAGTGGCGCGCACCATTGCCGACTTGGCCGGTGCGCGTACCACCCAGGTGACGCATGTGGCCGAGGCCATGCAGTACCGCCGGGCGTTGAAATCAGTCTGACTTGAACACCTGGATGCCCGCCGCGATGCGCATCACGGTGGTCAGCGCACACAAGGCGGCAAAGCCATAGGCCAGCGACACAAACCAACCGGGGGCCAGGCACATCAGTGTGAACACCAGCAGGGTCTCAAAACTTTCGGTGAGTCCCCCCAGGTAATAGAAGCCTTTCCCGGGGTAGGCGGTGCTGCTCAAGCCGCGCTTGGCGGCCAGCACCGCAAAGGCCAGAAAAGTGCCCGCGGTGCCAATAAAGCTGTAAATCAGCACCGCGGCGGCCAGCGCGTTGGCTTGTGGGTCGGCCAGCGCAAAAGCCAGCGGAATGCTGGCGTAAAACAGAAAGTCGAGTGAGATGTCCAGAAAAGCGCCGCGGTCGGTCGGCTGGGTCAGCCGCGCGATGCTGCCGTCCAGCCCGTCAGCCAAGCGGTTCAGTGCCATCGCCAGCAGCGCCCAGTGGGTGTGCCCCAGCGCAATCAAGGGCACGGCGCACAGGCCCAGTGCAAAACCCACCCAGGTCACCTGGTCGGCGCGCCAGCCACGGCGCACCAGCGCGCCCGCCAAACGCTTCAGCGGGCGTTGCAGGGCGTTGTTGAGCACGCGGTCAAACATGGTCTGGCTGCTAGGTGCTGATGTCCAACACGCGCCCATCCGGCGGCGCATCGGCCAGGTCGTGGGTGACCAGCAGGGTCGGGATGCGCAGGCGCGCAATCTGCTCAAACACGAAGCCGCGAAATTGCACCCGCAGCGCGGCATCCAGCCGCGAGAAAGGTTCATCGAGCAGCAGCGCCTGCGGCTGGGCCAGCAGGGCGCGCATCAGGCTGACCCGCGCGCGCTGCCCGCCCGAGAGCGTGGCCGGGTCGCGGTCGTGAAAACCGTCCAGACC
>Ga0209066_10002469_pt1 | contig 22410 bp, 19 predicted proteins | sample All_14_2_FD_187198 | JGI IMG/M metagenome (GOLD analysis project Ga0209066, IMG submission 187198) | Freshwater microbial communities in response to fracking from Pennsylvania, USA - Allegheny Zone_MetaG_DW_15 (SPAdes) (version 2) ... | reverse complement strand
GCGATGGTGATCGCCCCGTGCACCATGAAGACCCTGGCCGCCGTGGCCCACGGCATGGGCGACAACCTGCTGACCCGCGCCGCCGACGTCACGCTGAAAGAACGCCGCCGCCTGGTGCTGATGGTGCGCGAGACGCCCTTCAACCTAGCCCACCTGCGCAACATGACGGCCGTGACCGAGATGGGCGGCATCGTCTTCCCGCCACTGCCGGCTTTTTATCACCGGCCGCAGAGCATCGACGAGTTGGTCAACGAAACGGTGGAACGGGTGCTGGCCCTGCTGCAGATTGAGCAGGCGCACCCGCAGGAATGGCGCGGTTTGTGACCCTGTACGTTGGTTGCCCGTGACGGGCACCCAACGTGATCAGACGCGACGGCGCCTGAGTCCCCACAAGCCGACCAAGCCCAACCCCATCATCAGCCACGTGGAGGGCTCGGGCACCGCACGCACGAGATAGGTGCCGACATTGAGCGAGACCTCGCCGGTGGGCACCACGCCATACGCGATTCCCAAGTTGAAGTAAGGCGTGGTGTAGGGTTGCAGCGTGATCTTGAGTGGATCTGCAGGGTCAGGCTCCGGCTGAATGATGGTGAGCTCACGGGGCCACAACAACAGGGTCAACTCCAGCGACGAGTCCGCAGGAATCTCCAAGGCCAGACTCGACACATCGCCAGCGACACGGCCGGTCGCCGCGAACGTAGGCAACTGCAGCACGGGTGTCAGTGGTGCCTGCGTATCGATGCCGCCCAGTGCCGTGATCGCCTGCAAGGCGTCATCGGCCACCGCCACGTGCGCCCCCAAGGTTTCCACCTCGCTCAAGCTCGCAAACCGAAAACCCTGCTCCAGCCAGCCGGCTTGCACGACTTCGGCCAAAGTTTGACCAGCGGTTGCCCGCAGGTCCAACCAGGCCAGACCCGATGCATCGTCCACCGTGAGCAGCCCATCGCCACCGACTTGGGCATCGGCGGTTGTGAACGCGGCCGTGGCCCAGGTGGAACACAGCGCCATCGCACCGGCCAGCAGCCATGTTTTCGTTTGACGCCAGGCCGCCACGCCTACTCCGCTTGTGTATGTGCTCATGCGGTAGATTCTGACCGACCCGTCCGCACAGCGGCGCGGCACACCGCCCCCTGCTCACGGGGGATGCGAACAGCCAGCCTGACTCAGGGCTGCGTGTAACTGACCTTCTGCACGTTGGCCGAACCTTCGGCCAGGCGCGTGGCGGCGGCATCCTGATTGCGCCAGACTCGCGCAGCAGCCGTGACCATGTTCGGATACTCGGCGCGCCCGCGGCTGCCGTTGTAGCGCCCCAGCGCCATGAAGAGGTTGCCCTTTTCACGGTCGAGGTAGTGGCGCAGGATCACGCAGCCAAAGCGGATGTTGGTCTGCATGTGAAACAAGGTGGACGGATCGCCATTGCCGATGGTGCGTGACCAGAACGGCATGATCTGCATATAGCCGCGCGCCCCGGCGTGCGAAATGGCGTGCTTGCGGAACCCGCTCTCCACCTGAATCAGGCCCAACACCAGCGAAGGCTCCAGGCCGGCCCGCTTGGCTTCGTAGCAGACGGTGTTGAGGAACTCGTGACGCACCAGCTCCTCCGGCTTGCGTTTGCGCAGGCGCGCTTCCTGGGCCTGCGTCCAGCGAGCACATTGCTGGCGTTGCGCCTCGTCGGCGAACACCAGCTTGGGTGGCTCACCACGGCCCACGGCGGCGGACAGGGCCGAGCGCACCGAGTCGGCCAAAGGCTCCTCGATCTGCGCACCGGCCCAGGCGGTAGACCAACTCGCGGCCAGCAGGCCGGTCGCCCACAGCGCACGGCGCACCACAGAGTTCATGAACAGCGGAAACAAGGACCCAACAGACATCATCGAACCATAACGCATCTGGTGCGCCTTGTCGCCCGCCTCAGGCAAGCCTCACTCACGCCGTGTGCAATCGTGCCAGCAAATGCACCAGCACATCGCTCACGGGCACCTTGGTGGCTTCGGCATCGGTGCGGCCCTGGTACTCAGCCAGACCTTCTTTCAGGCCCTTGTCGCCCAACACCACGCGGTGCGGCACGCCGATCAGCTCCCAGTCGGCAAACATCGCGCCCGGGCGCTCGCCCCGGTCATCGAGGATCACGTCCACGCCCTTGGCCAGCAGGTCGGCGTGCAACTGGTCGGCCGCGGCCTTGACGGCTTCGGAGCGATCGTAGCCCACCGGGCAGATCACCACGGTGAACGGTGCGATGCTGTCGGGCCAGATGATGCCGCGCGCGTCGTGCTTTTGCTCGATGGCCGCGCCCAGGATGCGGGTCACGCCAATGCCGTAGCAGCCCATCTCGAAGTGCTTGGGCTTGCCGTCCACGTCCAGGAAGGTGGCGTTCATGGCCTGGGAATACTTGGTGCCCAGGTAGAACACATGGCCGACTTCGATGCCGCGCTGGATGGCCAGCACGCCCTGACCGTCGGGCGAGGGATCGCCCTCGACGACATTGCGGATGTCGGCGATCAGATCGGGCTCGGGCAGGTCACGGCCCCAGTTCACGCCCTGGATGTGGAAGCCTTCTTCGTTGGCGCCGCAGACGAAGTCGCTCATGGCCGCCACGGTGCGGTCGGCGATCACCTTCACAGGCTTGAGCAGCTGGACCGGGCCCAGGAAGCCGGGCTTGCAGCCAAAGTGCTCGACGATTTCCTTCTCGGTGGCGAAGCGGAAACCGGCCTTCAAACCGGTGCCGTCTGCCAACTGGATCTTGCCCGCCTTGACCTCGTTGAGGTCGTGGTCACCGCGCACCAGCAGCAGCCAGACGGTGGACTTGACGATCTCGCCAGCGTCGTTGGTCTCGTCGGTCGCCAGCACCAGGGACTTGACCGTGTGGCTCAGCGGCAGACCCAGCAGCTCGGCCACGTCCGGACAGGTGCTCTTGCCGGGTGTGGCGACCTTGGTCAGGGCGGACGTCGCGGCAGCGCGGTGGTCGATCAGGGCCACGGCCTCGGCCAGCTCGATGTTGGCGGCGTAGTCGCTGGTGGGGCAGTAGACGATGGCGTCTTCGCCGGTGTCGGCGATCACCTGGAACTCGTGCGAGCGGTCGCCACCGATGGCGCCGGTGTCCGCGGCCACGGCGCGGAACTGCAGGCCCAGGCGCTCGAAGATGCGGGTGTAGGCGGCGAACATGCCGTCGTAGGTCTTGCCGGCGCTCTCGACGTCACGGTCGAAGGAATAGGCGTCCTTCATCGTGAACTCGCGGCCGCGCATGATGCCAAAGCGCGGACGACGCTCGTCGCGGAACTTGGTCTGGATCTGGTAGAAGTTCTTGGGCAGCTGACGGTAGCTGCGCAATTCCTGGCGGGCGATGTCGGTGATCACCTCTTCGGCGGTAGGCTGGATCACGAAGTCGCGGCCATGGCGGTCCTTGAACCGCAGCATTTCCTCGCCCATCTTCTCGAAACGTCCGGTTTCTTCCCACAACTCGGCAGGTTGCACCACCGGCATGACCAGCTCGACGCAGCCGGCCTTGTTGAGCTCGTCACGGATGATGGCCTCGACCTTGCGGATGCTGCGCAGGCCCATGGGCATGTAGTTGTAAAGACCGGCCCCCAGTTTCTTGATCAGACCGGCGCGCATCATCAGCTTGTGGCTGACGATCTCGGCATCGGCCGGAGCTTCCTTGAGGGTGGAGATGAAGAACTGAGAGGCTTTCATGGGAACCAATGCAAAGGCACCGCAAGGTGCCGGGATGACCACACTAGGCGATCCGGCACAGCGGTGCAATAATGAAACCAGTTGAAAATTTGGAGTTGATTATGCTCGACCGTGAAGGCTTTCGGCCCAACGTCGGCATCATCCTGCTCAATCACCGTAACCAGGTCTTCTGGGGCAAGCGCATCCGCACCCACTCCTGGCAGTTCCCCCAAGGCGGCATCAAATACGGTGAGTCGCCCGAGCAGGCGATGTTCCGCGAGCTCCACGAAGAAGTGGGCTTGCTGCCCGACCACGTCCAGATCATCGCGCGCACGCGCGATTGGCTGCGCTATGAAGTGCCCATGCACTTCATTCGCAAAGACGCGCGCGGCCATTACCGCGGCCAGAAACAGATCTGGTTCCTGCTGCAACTCACGGGCCGCGACAGCGACATGAACCTGCGCGCCACCAACCACCCCGAGTTCGACGCCTGGCGCTGGCACGAGTACTGGGTGCCTCTGGAAAGCGTGATCGAGTTCAAGCGTGGGGTGTACGAGATGGCCCTGTCCGAGCTGGCCCGCTTTCTGCCCAAGCCGCAGGTGCCGGGCAACCGCTTCCTGCGCGGCAGCATGCGTTCGCACCGGCTGGATGAGGCCCACGACGGAACCTCGGAGGGCGACGAGATCTCTGCGGACGACGCGCACCGCCACACCGCCCCCGCTTCACGCTACTGAGCGCTGGCGCGCACATCAGACACAGAAAGGCCCGGCAGGCTTGCGCCTGCGGGGCCTTTTGCCTTGATGCCCGCACACCCGGCCTCAACCGGGTGGTGCGCAGGTCAATCAGTCGATTTCACGCGGGGTGGCGCACTCGGCATCCGTCGGGTTGACGCTGCAACGGGCCTTCTTCATCACGTTCAGGGTCGTCTTGTTGTAGATGCCCTGCTTGGCGATTTCCAGACGTGCTTCGCGGTACATCACAGCATACTTGGGGATGCTCTCGGCCGGGAAGTCTTCCCAGGTGGCCGCCGGGATGCCTTTTTCAGCGGTCTTGACGATGTTCAGGGCGCGGTCAAACTGGGCGAGCCAGAACTGACGCGACTTCTCGCCAAAGCCCGCGGGGAACTTGTTCTTGTTGAGCATGATCTGCACCGTGGGGATCACGATGGGCAGACGGCCGATCCCGCCAGTCTTGCCGATGCCCTTGTGCAGCTCGAAAGGCTTGTAGGCCACGGCCGGCAGGGTCACCATGTCGAGGAAGCCGTTGTTGAACTTCGGGCCGATGTTGGTCACGTCCACCGACACGGGCTGGGCGCCGATGCGCTGGATCATCATGCCCTGGGCCTTGTCATAGTCGAACGCGGCGATCTTCTTGCCCGACAGGGACTCGACCGTGTTGTTCTTGCGGTCACGCACGATGGGGTAGGCCGCGCCCAAAGGGAAGATGCCACCGACTTCGTAGTTGCCATCCACCATCAGCTTGCCAGCAGCCGGCGCGGCAAACACCTGGATGACCTTGCGCAGCACTTCGTAGCCAGCGTCGATGTCGACCTTGCCGTTCTTGATCACCAGGGTCGAGCCGATGCTGTCGATCGAGCCAGCCACGCCGTTGAACTGGCGGGTGCGGAAGGAGGTGGCGACCACGGCGTCACACTGACCGGCACGGAAGTCTTCGATGGCCACGCGTTCGTCCACATAGCCTTTGAGCTCCATGTCAGCCCCATGTTTCTGCATGGCCAGGGCGTAGTCGGTCGAGGCCGCGTAGACGTCACCGGACTTGCCTGCCACGTCCCAGACGCAGACGACGTTCTTGGCATGGGCCGACACGGCCACAGAAGACAGCAGGGCGGCGGCAGCCAGCGCCAGGCCTTGAGGACGGAAGAAGGAGCGGGAAGCGAGGGACATGGTGAGGGTCTCCGGGGGCAGAACACGTGAAAAAAGTCTCAAGACTCATTTTTACGTGACGCGCAAACATCCCTGGGCAGGGTGAACCCGCCTCCCTCCCCATTCAGGGGATCGCGTCAGGCGCCTCTCGCTCGGGAGACGCTCAGGCCAGCACGAGGTTGTCGCGGTGGATCATTTCGGGCTCGTTGGTGAAGCCCAGGGCCGCCTCGATGTCGGCCGAGGCCTTGCGCACCAGCAGGCGCGCCTCGCTGCTGGCGTAGTTGGCCAAGCCCCGGGCCACGTCCTGGCCCTGGCTGTTGCGCACGGCGATCACGTCGCCGCGGAAGAACTCCCCTTCCACCTCGGTCATGCCGATGGGCAGCAGGCTCTTGCCTTCGTCGCGCAGGGCCGCCACGGCACCGTCGTCGATGACCACGGCCCCGCGCAGTTGCAGGTGGTCGGCCATCCACTGTTTGCGGGCGGTGAGCTTGGCCGTGTCGGCCAGGAAGAGCGAACCGATGGCCTCGCCCTGGGTGAGGCGCACCAGCACGTCGGGCTCACGACCCCAGGCGATGACGGTGGAGGCACCGCTGCCCGCCGCACGCTTGGCCGCCAGCACCTTGGTGATCATGCCGCCGGTGCCCACGCGCGAGCCGGCGCCACCGGCCATCTGCTCCAGCGCGGGGTCACCGGCGGTGCAGACGTCGATGAAGCGGGCGCCGGGGTCCTTGCGCGGGTCGGCGCTGTAGAGGCCCTTCTGGTCGGTGAGGATGACCAGGGCATCGGCTTCGACCAGATTGGCCACCAGCGCGCCCAGGGTGTCGTTGTCACCGAACTTGATCTCGTCGGTGACGACGGTGTCGTTTTCGTTGATGACGGGCACCACCTGGTGCGACAGCAGCGTCAGCAAGGTGGAGCGGGCGTTGAGGTAGCGCTCGCGGTCGGCCAGGTCGGCGTGTGTGAGCAGCACCTGGGCACTGCCCATGCCGTGCTCGCGCAGCTTGGTTTCGTACATCTGCGCCAGACCCATCTGGCCGACCGCAGCGGCAGCCTGCAGGGCATGGATTTCCTTGGGGCGGGTGGCCCAGCCCAGGCGCTTCATGCCCTCGGCGATGGCGCCGCTGGAGACCATGATGACCTCACGGCCATCTTGTGCCAGCGCGGCCATCTGACGGCACCAGGTGCCGATGGCCTCGGCGTCCACGCCCTTGCCCTCGTTGGTGACCAGACTGGAGCCCACCTTGACGACAATGCGGCGGGCGTTCTTCAACACATCGTTCATGGGCGCAGGCTCGGTCAGGGCAAACGGGGATCAGGACTCAGCGGGCGGCTTTCTTGGCCACGGCTTTCTTGGCCGCAACCTTCTTGGTGGCGAGCTTTTGGGCCTGGGCTTTCTTGACCACGGCCGTCTTCACGGCAGCCTTCTTGGCGGGCGCCGCTTTGGGCGCAGCGGCTTTTTTCACTGCCACGGGCTTGACCGCCACCGCTTTCTTCGCCGCCACCGGCTTGCCCGCTGCCTTCTTCACCGCAGGCTTGGCGGCAGTTTTCACGGCCACCTTGCTCACGGCTTGTTTGGCCGCTACTTTCTTGGACGCCGGTTTGGCCGGCGCGGTCTTGGGCGTGGCAGCCGTCTTCACGGCGGCTTTCTTGGTGGCAACCTTCTTGGCCGGCGCTTTTTGGGCGACGGCTTTCTTGGCTGGTGCTTTCTTGGCCGCGGTCTTGCGGACTGCGGCCTGCTTGGGCTTGACCAGGGACGTCAGGTCGTCGTCGTACTGCAAGCCAGCGCGGGCCATCAGGTCCGCCGCCATGGGCAGGCTGGCCTCCACATCGAAGCGGATGTCCGCCTCTTCGTGGTGTTCCTGCATGCTGGCCACGTGCTTGTAGATGGTCTGGACCAGCTGCTCACAACCCTGGCGGGTCAGCGCAGAGATCTGGAAGACAGGGCCCTTCCAGCCGTAACGGCGCACGAACTCGAGGACGCGGGTGACGCGTTCGGCCTCGGGGACCATGTCGAGCTTGTTGAGCACCAACCAGCGGGGCTTGTTGTAGAGCTCTTCGTCGTAGATCTTGAGTTCGTTGACGATGGCGCGGGCCTGCTTGACCGGATCGGTGTCGTCGAACGGGGCCAGATCCACCACGTGCAGCAGCACGCGGGTGCGTTGCAGGTGACGCAGGAACAGGTGACCCAGGCCGGCGCCTTCCGAGGCGCCTTCGATCAGGCCGGGAATGTCGGCGACCACGAAGCTCTTTTCCGGGCCCACGCGCACCACACCCAGGTTGGGGTGCAGGGTCGTGAAGGGGTAGTCGGCGATCTTGGGGCGGGCGTTCGAGATGGCCGCGATCAGGGTGGACTTGCCCGCGTTGGGCATGCCCAGCAGGCCGACGTCGGCCAGCACGCGCAATTCGAGCTTGAGCTTGTAGGCCTCGCCGGGCCAGCCGACGGTCTTCTTGCGCGGGGCGCGGTTGGTCGAGGTCTTGTAGTGCAGGTTGCCAAAGCCGCCATCGCCGCCCTTGGCCAGCAGGCGCTTTTCGCCGTGCTCGAGCAGCTCCATCATCACTTCGCCGGTTTCGAAGTCGCGGATGATGGTGCCCACCGGCATGCGCAGGACGATGTCGTCGCCGGCCGCGCCGAACTGGTCGGAGCCACGGCCTTGCTCGCCGTTGCGCGCCTCGTGGTGGCGGGCATAGCGGTAGTCGATCAGGGTGTTGATGTTGCGGTCAGCGACCACGTACACATGCCCGCCTCGTCCGCCGTCGCCGCCGTTGGGGCCGCCGAAGGGGATGAACTTTTCGCGACGGAAGCTGATGCATCCGCTGCCACCGTTGCCGGCGGTCACATCAATGGTGGCTTCATCGACGAATTTCATGAGACGGGTGTCCTAGTGAGTCCTGAGCAGAGATTATCCCTGCCCCAGGCAAAAAATCTGGACGGGCGACAAACACAAAAGCCCCGGCACGCCGGGGCTTTGGTTCAGCAGGCCCGTGGGCTGCCAAAGACCGATCAGATCGCGGTAACGACCACGGTCTTGCGGTTCAACGCGCCCTTGACGGTGAAGGACACGGTGCCATCGACCAGCGCGAACAGGGTGTGGTCGCGGCCGGTGCCGACGTTGGTACCAGCGTGGAAGCGGGTGCCGCGTTGACGGACGATGATGGAACCTGCGGAGATCACTTGACCGCCGAAGGCCTTCACGCCCAGCATCTTAGGTTGCGAGTCGCGGCCGTTCCGCGTGGAACCGCCGCCTTTTTTCTGTGCCATGGATCTGCTCCTTGGTGACTGAGGTTAGACGAAGAAGGCGCGAGATCAGGCGTTCACAGCGCTGATTTGCAGCTCTGTGTAGTTCTGACGGTGGCCTTGGCGCTTTTGGTAGTGCTTACGACGGCGCATCTTGAAGATGCGGATCTTGTCGTGACGACCTTGCGACAAAACAGTTGCAACGACGGTTGCGCCAGCCACCAAAGGCGTGCCCACCTTGAGTTCTGCGCCGGAGCCGACTGCCAGAACCTGGTCGATCACGATCTCTTGGCCAACGTCCGCAGCAATCTGTTCTACTTTAATTTTTTCGCCAGCAGCAACTTTGTATTGCTTGCCACCGGTTTTTATGACCGCGTACATGTTGAGACCTTTCTAAAAGAACTTGTTCTCCACCTTTTACAAGGCGAAGCTCTCTACTTTAGCACGCTGTCAATACGAAGTAAAGTGGTGAGCCCTTCATGCCACGCTCCCCTGCCGCTCGGCGCCCTCGCCCCATCCGAAGAAGGTGCGGACCTCCTCGCGCTGGGCCAAGGCATCGGTGAAGCCCAGGTGGATCAGCTCGCGGGTGAAGGAAGACTCGAACAGCAGGTAGCTGGCCAGGGCGGCGCCACGGGCGCTCTTGCCTTCTCCGTAGACGCCCACGGCCCGCAGCATGGCGCGCACCGCCGGCGGCAAGGCCCACAGGTGGCGTGCGGCGATGTCGTCGATGCGCTGACTGGGCGCGATCACCAGCACGTCGATGGGACGCAGGCTGGTGCGCTCGCGCTGCTCGGGCGTCATCAGGCTGAGCGTGTGGTTGATGCGTTGCAGACGCTCGATGTCGACCGTGAGCGAGTCCAGGAAGATGCTGGACATGGCGTGGCCGGCGATCTGGGCCAGATTGGGGTACTCGACCACTTTCTCGCGCAGGTCAGGCGGCTCGTACAGGCGGCCCACACCGATCACCAGGATGCGGTCGGCCCCCAGGTGGATGGCGGGCGAGATGGGCGCGGCCTGGCGCATGGAGCCATCGCCGCAGTAGTGATCGCGCCCCTGCACCGACAGCTTGACGGCCGGAAAAACAAAGGGAATGGCCGAAGACGCCAGCAGGTGGTCGAGGTCGAGCGGATCGCGCACGCTCAGGCGCTGGGAGCGCGCCCACGGGGCGATGTGCTGGGCGCTGTCGTAGAAGGTGACGTGCTCGCCGGTGGTGTAGCTGGAGGCGGTCACCGCCACCGCATCGAGATGCCCCTCGGCCATCAGCTGGGGCAGGCGATCGACCTGGAAGATCTGGGGCAACAGCTCGCGCAAAGGGCTGTTGTCGAGCAGGGAGCGGGGGCGCATGCGGCGCCAGCGCGCCAACGCCCAGCCCAGAGAAAACAGCGTGAGCCACTGCGCGCCGCTGCGGATGACGCCCAATGAGTCCGCACGGTAGACCTGCTCGGCGCGGAAGTCACGCCAGACATCGACCATGGTGCGCAGGGCCAGCTCGTAGTGATCGGCCTGGCAGGCCAGGGCCATGCCGTTGAGCGCACCGGCCGAGGTGCCCGTGATGATCTGAAAGGGGTTGCCGCGCCGGCGCTCGCCCGCATCACGGCGGATGAGCTGCAAAGCCTGCAGCACGCCCACCTGGTAGGCCGCCCGCGCGCCACCGCCGCTCAGCACCAGAGCCGTCTTGCCGCCCGGTCGGGGACGCAGCGAGGGGGGGGCCAAATGCGTCGGGCTCACGGGCGCGGACGCATCAGGGTGCTCTTGCCGAACAGGCTTTCGAGCAGATCGACCACGATGTCGGTGGTGCGGTTTTGCACATCGCGCGCCGGGTTGATTTCGACCACGTCGAGCGAACCGAGCCGCCCGGTGTCGGCCAGCATCTCCATGCACAGCTGCGCTTCGCGGTAGGACGGCCCGCCCCGCACGGGTGTGCCGACGCCCGGCGCGATCTCGGGGTCGAGGAAGTCGACGTCGAAGCTGACGTGCAGGTGGGTGCGCTCGCCCACGCCCATCAGGGCCTGCTCCATCACCTTGCGCATGCCGTGCTCGTCGAGGTGGCGCATGTCGAAGACGTCGAGTCCTTGCGCATGGACGAATTGCCGCTCCAGCGGGTCGACGCTGCGCACACCGATCAGGCGCAGTTCATGGGATTGCAAGGCATGCGCCTCTTGCGATGCGGAGGCAAGATGGCGCAGCACCTCGGGACCGTGTCCGCACAGCACGGCCAATGGCATGCCGTGCAGGTTGCCGCTGGGGGTGATGTCGCAGGTGTTGAAGTCGGCATGGGCGTCCAGCCAGATCACACGCAGGTCGAGGCCCTTGGCACGGCAATGCGCTGCCACGGCGCTGATGGAGCCGATCGCCAGGCTGTGGTCGCCGCCCATGAGCAGCGGCACCGCACCGGTGCGCAGCGCCTCGCCGACCTCATGGTAGGCCGCGCGGTTCCATTGCACGCATTCGGGCAGGTGCCGGTAGCCTTGGCGGGGAGGCTGCTCCGGATTGGGAGGACCCTGGAGGTTGCCACCGTCGCTCACGTCCAGTCCCAGGCGCGTGAGCGCTGGCGCCAGGCCGGCCACCCGCAGAGCCTCGGGCGCCATGGAGGCGCCACGCATGCTGGCCCCGATGTCAGTGGGCGCGCCGATGAGGCGCACACGCACGGGCGAGGTGGGCAGCACGGCGCTCATGAGGTCACCAGCCGCTGGCGCTTTCGCCGCGCTCCGTCTGCCCCAGGCCGTAGACCTGCTGCAGCGTCTCCCAGGCTTCGTCGGCGGTTTCAACGAAGCGGAACAGGTCGAGGTCTTCGGGGCTGATCATGCCGGTGTCGACCAGGTGGTCGAAGTTGATCAGCTTGGTCCAGAACTCGCGCCCGAACAGCAACACCGGGCGCTTGCGGCACTTGCCGGTCTGGATCAGGGTGAGGGTTTCAAAGAGTTCGTCGAGCGTGCCGAAGCCGCCAGGGAAGCACACCAGCGCGATCGAGCGCATCAGGAAGTGCATCTTGCGCAGCGCAAAGTAGTGGAACTGGAAGCACAGGCGCGGCGTGATGTAGGGGTTGGGCTCCTGCTCGTGGGGCAGCACGATGTTGAGCCCCAGGCTCTTGCCACCCACTTCGAAGGCGCCGCGGTTGCCGGCTTCCATGACGCCCGGGCCGCCACCGGTGACGACGTAAATCGGTGTGGCGAGCCGGGCGGAATGCTCGGTCACCAGGCTGGAAAAGGCCCGCGCTTCTTCGTAGAAACGGGCCATGTCGACGTGGCGGCGGGCGGTGCGCAGGGCGTGCTCGCGGGCCGGGCCGCTGGGCAGGTCTTGGGCCTCCTGCAGCTTGAGCTGGGCCTGCTCGGCCGGCAGGATGCGGGCGCTGCCGAACACGACGATGGTGGACTCGATGTTCTCCTCGCGCTGCACCATCTCGGGCTTGAGCAGCTCCAGCTGCATGCGCACCGGGCGCAGGTCCGTGTGGAGCAGGAAGTCGTTGTCGGTGAAGGCCAGTTCGTAGCTGCTGTCGTCGCCCGCGTACAGGGACGGGCGGCTCGCCCTGCGGGCATCCTGGTCGGCCGTGGGGAAGTTGCGTTCGAGCAGTTCTTTGGGGTTGTTCATGTCAAGGATCGGTTCAGGTGGCGGGGCCGCACACCGGGCAATCGGGCGAGCGGTGGGCGCGCAAGGTGGTCCAGGACCAGTCGCGGCCATCGAGCAGCAGCAGGCGGCCTGCCAAGGACTGGTGGTGGCCGGGGACACCCGGCTCGTGCAGGCCGGTCAGCAGCTTGATGGCTTCACCCGCCTGCATCACGCCCATCATGCCGACCACCGGGGCGAACACGCCCATGAGGGCGCAGCGTGTTTCTTCGGGTGGCGCATCAGGTGGGAACAGGCAGGCGTAGCAGGGGGAGGTGGGCACGCGCGGGTCGAACACGCTGATCTGGCCGTCAAAGCGCACGGCCGAGGCCGACACCAGCGGCACACCATGGGTGCGGCAGGCGCGGTTGATGGTCTGGCGGATGGCAAAGCGGTCGGTGCAGTCGAGCACGACCTGGGCCTGGGGCACCCAGGTGTCGAGCAAGGCCTCGTCGGCGGCTTCGGCGATGGCGTGCACCTGCACGCCGGGGTTGAGCTCGGCCATGGCCAGCTCGGCCGACAGGACCTTGGGCTGGCCGATGCGCGCGGTGGTGTGGGCGATCTGGCGCTGCAGGTTGGTGAGGTCGACCGTGTCGGGGTCGACGACGGTGATGCGCCCGACCCCGCAGGAGGCCAGGTACATCAGCGCGGGTGCGCCCAAGCCACCCGCCCCGATGACCAGGGCATGCGCGTTCAACAAGCGCTCCTGCGCGGCCTCCGACCACTCATCCAGCAGGAGATGACGGCTGTAACGCAGTTGCTGATCGTCGTCCAGAAGCATCACGCCGGATCATTCACCCATGGCGTCACGGCGCCTTGGTGTCTTCGGGCTTGCGCTCGGTCAGGGTCTTGGACACCATGACCGGCTTGCCCTTGAGCTGGTTGAGGGCCTGCTGCAGAGGGAAATCTTCGGCCGAACCGAACTCGGGCAGCGGCTTGGGCGGCTCGTTGGTCTTGCCACGCGCCTCTTCGAGCTTCTTGAGGGCTTCCTCACGGGCCTTTTCGCGGGCCTCGTCCTTCTCTTCCTTGCCCTGGCCGTTGCCGATGTGCTTTTCCAGATCGGCTTCGCGCACGCGCAGGGCCGAGTAGACGTTGCCCTCGGCAGACTCGTCGATCATCACGTCGGGCACGATGCCCGTGGCCTGGATGGAGCGGCCACTGGGGGTGTAGTAGCGAGCCGTGGTGATCTTGAGGGCGGTGTCGGCGGTGAGCTGGCGCACGGTCTGCACCGAGCCCTTGCCGAAGGTCTGGGCACCCAGGATGGTGGCGCGTTTGTGGTCTTGCAGCGCACCGGCAACGATCTCGGAAGCCGAGGCCGAGCCTTCGTTGACCAGCACCACCAGCGGCACCTTCTTGAGGGCAGCAGGCAGCTTGGCCAGCGGATCGGCGCCAAAGCGACGGGTGTAGTCCTCGACGCGGGCCTTGAAGATCTGCTTGGACTCGGGCAGTTGGCCGTTGGTCGAGACCACGGTCACATCAGCGGGCAGGAAGGCGGCGGAGATGGCGATCGCGCCCTCCAGCAAACCACCGGGGTCGTTGCGCAGGTCGAGCACCAGGCCCTTGAGCTTGGGGTCTTCCTTGTACAGCGCGGCCACCTTGGTGGCGAAGTCTTCGACCGTGCGGTCCTGGAACTGGCTGACGCGGACCCAGCCGTAGCCCGGCTCGATGAGCTTGGCGCGCACGCTTTGCACGCGGATTTCCTCGCGCACGATGGTGACCGGGAAGCTGCGGTTCTCGTTCTTGCGGAAGATGGTGAGCACGACCTTGGCGCCGGGCTCGCCGCGCATGCGCTTGACGGCCTGGTCCATGGTCAAGCCCTTGACGAAGGTGTCGTCAATCTTGGTGATGAGGTCACCCGTCTTGAGGCCGGCGCGGAAGGCCGGTGAGCCTTCAATGGGGGAGACGATCTTGACGAGGCCGTCTTCCATGCCGATTTCGATGCCCACGCCGACGAACTTGCCGGTCGTGCCTTCGCGGAATTCCTTGAACGAGGCCTTGTCGAAGTAGACGGAGTGCGGGTCGAGCCCGGCCACCATGCCGCCAATGGCGTCGCTGATGAGCTTTTTCTCGTCGGTGGGCTCGACATAGTCGGTCTTGACCATGCCGAAGACAGCGGCCAGTTGCTGCATTTCTTCCAGAGGCAGGGGGGCCATGGCACTGCGTGCGGTGGCCCCGAACTGCATGGTGGTCAATCCACCCGCCAGCGCCCCGAGCGCAACCCAGCCTGCAATCTTGAATTTGGAAGTCATGGCGTGCGTGTGTGCCTTTCGAACCCGCGGTGCAGGCCTGTCACCCAGCCTGCTTGTTGACTGTTCAGTATAGGGCGACGCGCGCCCTTACATCATGGAATAAGGCGGAAAGATGGCGCCTGTTGGCCTATTTCCCGCCACAAGTTGGCACCCACGCCGGGATCAGGGCTGGGTAGGCGCGTAGTCCAGCGGCACCCAGCTGTAGCGACCCTTGCCTTCGGCGCGCACCTGACCCATCCCAGGGAAGGGCAAATGGGCCCCCGCCACGGGCAAGGCATCCTTGGCCGTCCAGCCCAGCACCTTCATGCGGGTGGCCAGGGCCTGGGCGGGCACGCTGTCGAATTCGATGGTGACCTGAGGCTTGGGGAACTGCACGGCGGCGTTGTGCACGATGTCACCCCAGACGAGCAACTGCTGGCCCTCGGACTGGAACAGATAGCTGGTGTGACCCGGGGTGTGGCCGTGGGTCTGGACGGGACGCACGCCAGGCAGGATCTCGTCGGTGCCGGCGTAGGTGCGCAGGCGGTCGGCCTGCACGTAGGGCGCCACCGAGTTCTGGGCCGCCTGGAAGAAGCCTTGTGCGGCCGCGGGCGCCTTGGCCATCACCGCCGGGTTGAGCCAGTGGTCGGCATCCGCCTTCGAGACGTACACCTGGGCATTGGGGAAGGCCATCTGCCCCTCGGCCGTGCGCAGGCCGCCGACGTGGTCACCGTGCAAGTGGGTCAGCAAGACGGCATCGACCTGTTCAGGCTGGTAGCCCGCGGCCTTCAGGTTGGCATGCACCTGCCCCAGGCTGGGGCCGAAGAGCTGGGCGGCGCCGGCATCGACCAGCACCAGCTGCTTGCCGGTGTTGACCAGGAAGGCGATCACGGCTGTGGGCGTGGGCGAACTGCGGAAGGAACGGGCCAGCAGCTGCGAGATCTCTTTGGGCGTGGCGTTTTTCAGCAGCTTGCTGTCGAGCTGGATGCGCCCGTCGTACAGTGCGGTGACCTCGAACTGTCCCACCATGTGGCGCTGGTAACCCGGCACCTGGGTGCGCACCTGGGGGGCTTCGGCGTGCACAGCCGGCACGGCCCCCAGGGTCAACAGGCTCAGCGTCAGGGAAGGCAACAGGCGTGACAGACGGTTCATGGACAGGCTCCGATCAGAGGTAAGCAGGGAAATCAGTCTAGGCCCTCTCCCTCTTGAAGGGGGGCGTTCGGGGCGAAAGCCCGATGTCGCAACACGGGCTCCGATGGTAATGTTATGCGCATGCTCACGCCTCCGTCCTCGCTCTGGCCCCGCCTGATCCTCACCTGGGTGATGTACACGGCCGTCGGCCTGGCCAGCGTGGCCCTGGCCGCCACCAATGACTTCGTCTCGCCCCTGTACCTGGCGGCCGGACTGGGGCTGGCCTGCGTGCTGGGCTGGGGGCCACGCATGGTGTGGGCGGTGGGCTTGGGCGGCGCCTCGGTGTCCGTGGCCTACCAGGCGTTCATGCATCCCGCCACGCCCTTGCCGGTGATGCTCACGCTGGCGGTGCTGGTGGGCATGGGCATCGCGCTGCAGGCTTGGGTGGCGTGGGCCTTGACCCGCGAACGGGACAGCCAGGCTCTGAGCCTGGAACACCCCGGACAGATCCTGCGTTTTTTGCTGCTGGCCGGCCCGCTGGCCTGCCTGGTCTCTGCCGGCGTGGCCACCGGCGCCATGGTCCTGCTGGGCGGACTGCCGGTCGAAGAGGCCCTGCGCTTTGCCTTCAACTGGTGGGCCGGTGACACCCTGGGGGTCCTGATCGGGACCCCCATGCTGCTGCCCCTGGTCGGGCAGCCCGCCGCGCTGTGGCGTCCGCGCCGCAGGGTGGTCAGCATCCCGCTGCTGGTCATGGCGGCCTTGCTGACCCTGGCCGTGCGTCAGCTCAATGCCTGGCACCAGGAGCGCCAGCACGCGGTCTTTCTGCAGTCGGTCGAGGCCACCACCAGCGCGGTCCAGCTCCGCCTTCATGGTTACCTGCACGCGGTCGAGGCCCTGAACGGCCTGATGGACGCGTCCGAAGAGGTGTCGCGTGCCGAGTTCCACCGGGCCACGCGCTACTGGCTGGGGGCGCTGGACAGCGTGCAGGCCATGGGGTGGGAGGAGCGGGTGGCCATCGCCGATCTGCCGGCATTCGAAGCCGCCCAGCGCGAGGAAGGCCTGCCCGGCTACCGCGTCTATGACGGGGTGGATCGCCGCCCGCCGCAGGGAGACGAGGTCCTGGCCCTTCGCTACATCGAACCGCAAAGCCACAACCTGCGCGCCCTGGGCTACAACGTCCTGTCTCGCCCGGAAACCCGCACCACGTACGAGCTGGCCCGCGACACCGACACGCTGCAGGCCACGCAGGGTTTCCGGTTGATCCAGGAAACGGGCATGCAGCAAGGCGTTGTGATCTACCGCCCGGTGTACAACGGTGACCCGCAGACGGTGGCCGAGCGCCGCCTGACCGTGCGGGGCGCCCTGTTCCTGACCTTGCGCATGGACGATGCCCTGGCCTCCATCCTGCGGGACATGCCGGCGCACCTGGCCGCCTGCCTGTATGAAAGCCACCTCGCCGGGGAGCGCCTGCTGGGGGGCTCGCCCGCTTGTGTGCACCTCGATGCCAGCCCTGCCCCGCGCCACCTGCAGAGGGTGCCGGTTGCTTTTGCGGGCCAGACCTGGACGTTGGCGGTGTGGGCGCGCAGCCCCATTCCCCTGGCCGGTGACGGCGCCACCTTCTGGCTGCTGGCCGTGGTCGGCACCTTGCTGGCCACCGCCCTGGGCACGCTGCTGCTGGTGATGACGGGCCACGCCCGCAGCCTGCAAGACGCCATGCAGGAGGCCCGCCGCCAGCACGCGGCCGCCGACCAGGCCAACCGGGCCAAGTCGGAATTCCTGTCGCGCATGAGCCATGAGTTGCGCACACCGCTCAACGCGGTGCTGGGCTTTGCCCAGGTGATGGAGCTGGACACGTCGGCGCCGCTGCCCCCCTCGCAACGCCGCCGGGTGCAGCAGATCCAGCAGGCGGGCTGGCACCTGCTGGACATGATCGACGACGTGCTCGACATCTCCCGCCTGGACAGCGGCAACATGCGACTGAACTGCGAGCCGATGCCGGTGACCGAGGCCCTCAAGGCCGCCCTCAGCCTGGTTCAGGACCAGGCCCTCAAACAGGGCATCAACCTGCACGGCCCCGAACCCGTGCCCGCTGACTGGGGGGTGCATGCCGATGCCACCCGCCTGCGTCAGATCCTGACCAACCTGCTGAGCAACGCCATCAAGTACAACCGCCCCCACGGCAGTGTGACGGTGAGCGTGAGCCGCCAGATCGACAGCGCCCAGCAGGCCACGCTGCGCGTGGCCGTGTCCGACACGGGCCTGGGGATGAGCCCAGCCCAGCAGGCCCAGCTCTTCCAACCCTTCAACCGCCTGGGCCGCGAAGGCAGTCAGACCGCCGGCACCGGCATCGGTCTGGTCATCAGCCGGCATCTGGCCGAACTGATGCACGGCACCCTGGAAGTGGAAAGCCGCGCCGACGTGGGCAGCACCTTCACGCTGGTGCTGCCGGCGGTGCCCCTGACACCGCCGGCCGGTGAGGCGGTGCCCGCCGCGTCGCCCCACGAGGCGGCAGCCCCTGCGGCCGGCCCCCGTCATGTGCTGTACGTGGAAGACAACCCCACCAACAGCGAGTTGCTGCGCGAGGGTCTGAGTGAGCGTCAGGATCTGCGGGTGTCGGTGGCGACCACGGCCGAAGAGGCCCTGGACTGGCTGCACAACCGTTCACGGGGCCCGCGCCCGGATCTGATCCTGCTCGACCTGCATCTGCCCGACGCCTCGGGCATGGAGGTGCTCAGGCTGCTCAAGGCCAACCCGGACACGGCGGGCATCCCGGTCATCATGGTGTCGGCCGATGCCATGCCCGAACAGGTGGAGGCGGCCCTGGCCGCGGGGGCGCAGAACTACCAGACCAAGCCGGTGCACCTGCCCGCCCTGCTGCAGTTGATCGACGAGTTGTTGGGCCACTGAGCCCCGACGGGGGCGGAGGGTGGCCTCAGGGTGCGGGCACCTCAGCGCGGTGCGTACTCGGGCACCAGTTCGTGCAGACGGCTGCGCAGCACGGCGGGCGTGGCGGCCGACTCGTCGACCGTCAGGGCCATGAGGCGCGTCAGCCAGTCGGGCGGCAGTTCGCCACGCAGTTGCGCCAGGCGCAGACGCGGGTGCGGCGTGGGCAGGGTCGTGTCGGCATCGGCCAGCAGCTCTTCGTAGAGCTTTTCGCCCGGACGCAGGCCGCTGAACACGATGGGGATCTCGGCCTCGGTGTGGCCGCTGAGGCGGATCAGTTCGCGCGCCAGGTCGGCGATCTTCACCGACTTGCCCATGTCCATCACGAAGACCTGACCGGTTTCGGCCAGGGCCGCGGCCTGCAGCACGAGCTGGGCGGCCTCGGGGATGGTCATGAAGTAGCGGGTGATTTCCGGGTGGGTGACGGTGACCGGCCCGCCCTTGGCGATCTGTTCCTTGAACTTGGGGATGACGCTGCCGCTCGAGCCCAGCACATTGCCAAAGCGCACGGCCATGAAACGGGTGACGGTGCCCTGGGCGGCCCAGTGCGAGATGACCATCTCGGCGGCACGCTTGGTGGCGCCCATGACGTTGGTGGGGTTGACGGCCTTGTCGGTGGAGATCAGCACGAAGCGCTGCACGCCGGCCTCGGCGGCTGCCTGGGCCGCCAGGTAGGTGCCCAGGGTGTTGTTGCGCAGGGCGATCCAGGCGTTGTCGTCTTCCATCAGCGGCACGTGCTTGTAGGCGGCTGCGTGGAAGACCAGATCGGGCTGGTGCGTGGCCATGGCCCGGCGCAGCGCGCCCAGGTCTTTGGCATCGCCCACCAGACGCACCAGGGGCAGGTGCGGGAAGCGCTCGCCCAGGTCCTGCTCGGCCTGGTAGAGCGCGAACTCGCTGAGCTCGAACAGGACGAGACGGCTGGGGCCAAAGCGGGCGATCTGGCGGCACAGTTCGGCGCCGATCGAGCCGCCCGCACCGGTCACCATCACGGCGCGGCCGCTGATCAAGCCGGAGACGGCGTGTTCGTCGAGCTTCACCGGCTCACGGCCCAGCACGTCTTCGGGCTGGATGTCGCGCACGCGGTCGATGCGGGTGCCGCCTTCGCGCAACTCATCGGCCGAGGGCACGGTGACGACGGGCAGGCCGGTGGCCGCCGCCAGCGCCAGCACGCGCTTGCGCTGCTCCTGGGTGGCCGCCGGCATCGCCAGGATCAGGTGAGACACGTCGGCCAGATTGGCACGGTCGGCCAGCAGGTCGAGTCCGCCCCAGACCGTGACGCCTGCGATGCTGCTGCCATGCTTGCGGGGGTCGTCATCGAGCAGGCCGACCACGGTCCAGCTGCGGTGCTGGATGCCGGCAATCAGCAGCTTGGCCGCGGCGCCGGCGCCCAGCACCAGAGCGCGCTGGCCGTTGGTCTGCGCGCCGGTGCGCCGGGCCCGCGAGGCCTCGCTGAGCATGCGCACGGTCATGCGCGCCAGCGACAGGCTGATCAGGGTGAAGACGGGGTGCAGGGCCAGCACGGCACGGGGCACCTCGGTGAGCTGCGCCATCAGGATGACGACCGCGCACGCCAGACCGGCGCCCAGGCACACCCAGGCCAGGCGCGTGATGTCGTGGAAGCTGGTGTAGCGCCAGCTGGCGCGGGGCACGCGCAGGGCCCAGGAGGCCGCGCTGTAGACCGCGATCACGCCCAGCAACACGGCCCAGTCATAGCTGGGACGCTCGTGCAGCCAGCGCTCCATCCCCATGCGGAACAGGTAGGTGAAGTGCCACGCCAGCAGGATGAGGAAGGCATCGGCCAGCATGACCACGCCCTGACGGCGGGGGCGCAGTTGATCCAGAACGCGGTTCAGGGAGTGCCAGAGCATGATGGGGCGAAGCGTGACGGCAGAAAAAGCGGCAACCCGACATTGTGCCTGCCGCGCACGACAATGCGGGGATGAGTGCCACCGACGACCTCCCTCCCCTGCCCCGCCTGCCGACCGGCGTGTACGAGCATTACAAGCAGTTGCGCTACCGCGTGCTGGGCGTGGTGCGACACAGCGAGACGCTGGAAGCGCTGGTGCTGTACCAGCCGCTGTATGGCGAAGGCGCGCTGTGGGTGCGGCCGTATGCGATGTTCGTGGAAGAGGTGGACGTGGGCGGTGTGCGCCGACCGCGCTTTGCGCTGGTGCAGACGGACTGAGGCGCTGCGATCAGGGGTGTGAACGCAAGGGCAGCGGGGTTTCGTCCGCGTCTTCTTCCTCATCGTCTGTGCCTGCGACGGCTTTCACGCCGGCTGCCGTCACGTCCACGGCCGTGCCCACCACGGTGGCGCCCACACTGACGGTGGTGGCCACCACGGTGACGGCGGCGTCGGCCACGGCCAGGACGGAGCAGCCGGACAGGCAGGCCTGGAGCGACAAGAGGGACAGAATCAGGGCCAGACGGCGCATGGCGACTCCACAGGCGTTGAGGGACTCAAGAAAAGAGGAACGGGGGCAGCCCCCCACCGGGGCGCCATTGTCGCCGCGAACCTGCGCGCGCGCTCAGCGCTCGTCAAACAGGGGCAGGCTGTAGGGCGCTGAGGGCTCGGCGGCATGGGGCTGGCCGTCGCCCGGCACCAGGGACTCCATTTTCACGCCCAGCAGGCGCAGGCGCTGGTTCAGCGGTACGGTCTTGAGGCAGCGGCCGGCCCACAGGCGGATGGTGGCCGCATCGCGGGTGGGCTGCGGCAAGGTCTGGCTGCGGGTGACGATCTTGAAGTCGTCGTAACGCAGCTTGACGCCCACGGTGCGCCCCGCGTAGTTCTTGCGCACCAGGTCGCTGGCCAGTTGTTCGCACAGGCGCGTCAAGATCGGCGTCAGTTGCGCGCGGTCGTCGCGCGGGTGCAGGTCGCGCTCGAAGGTGGTTTCGCGGCTGATGGACTTGGGCTCGCGCCAGGTCACCACTGGGCGGTCGTCGCGGCCATGCGCGGCCTCGTGCAGCCAGCTGCCGTAGTGGCTGCCAAAGGCACTGGCCAGCTCATGGGCCGGCGTGGCGGCCAGCTCGCCAATCGTGCGGATGCCCATGGCCGCCAAACGCTCGGTGGCCTTGGGGCCGATGCCGTTGATGCGGCTGACGGGCAAGGGCCAGATGCGGGCGGGCACGTCGTCGTGCATCAGCACGGTCAGGCCATCGGGCTTGTCCAGGTCGGAGCTGATCTTGGACAGCAGTTTGTTGGGCGTGACGCCGATCGAGCAGCTCAAGCCCGTGGCCTCGCGCACGGCGGTCTTGATGCGCTGGGCCAAGGCGCGCACGCCGCCCAGCGGGTCGCCGTCCACCGCATCCTGCGCGCCGGGCACGTCGGTCAAATCCAGGTAGATCTCGTCGATGCCCCGGTCTTCCATGACCGGCGCGATCGCCACCACGGCGGCCTTGAACTGGCGCGAATGGTGGCGGTAGGCGTCGAAATCCATCGGCAGCAAAATGGCGTCGGGCGCGAGGGCGGCGGCCTTCATCAGGCCCATGCCCGAATGCACGCCCAGCGCGCGCGCCGGATAGGTGGCCGTGGTGATGACGCCGCGGCCCGCGTAGTCACGCAGGCGGGCAAAGTCATCCAGCGCCTGCGGTGCCCGCGCCGAGGGGTTGCGCCGCGAACCCCCGATGACCACCGGCAGGCCTTGAAGCTGCGGGTAACGCAGCAATTCGACAGACGCGTAAAACGCGTCCATGTCGAGATGGGCGATGAGGCGGCGGGGAG
>Ga0209066_10002468_pt1 | contig 22410 bp, 3 predicted proteins | sample All_14_2_FD_187198 | JGI IMG/M metagenome (GOLD analysis project Ga0209066, IMG submission 187198) | Freshwater microbial communities in response to fracking from Pennsylvania, USA - Allegheny Zone_MetaG_DW_15 (SPAdes) (version 2) ... | reverse complement strand
CGATCTGGACACTGCCGAGAGTGATGTCACCGGCCGATTGAATCAGCACGGACTGGGCCGTATCCAGCGAGCCTATCGAGACCTGCGCCGCCGTGATCTGATCGAGCGCCGTGCCGCTGGTCTTGACTGCGTTCAGTTGGGCGCTGGTGCGCGCGTTGACGATCAGGGTGTCGGCTTGCAGCAAACCACTGCCCGTCAGACTCCCGGCCAGGCTGGTGAGGTCGGCCGTGCCACCCACAGTGATCCGGTCGAAGCTGGCCGAGTCGGCCACCACCGTGGCCTGGCCGCCCGCCTGAAGCAGGCTGCTGGCATCGCCGGTCAACGCGCCTTGTGCGCTCGCCCGCAGATCAACACCGGCCTTCAGGTTTGTGTAGCGCAGATCGCCCGCGCTGGCCGTGATGTCGAGATCAGCACCCGCTTCGACCTTGGGCAAGACCAGGGCAGAGGCGGTCAGGGCGATGTCGCGCTCGACCTGCATCAGGCCGGCAGCCGATCCCACCAGCTGGCCGCTGACCTGCGCATCCACATCCCGGCCCGCGCTCAGCCGGTTGTAGTTCAGATCTCCTGACGTCGCCGTCAACACCAGATCGCGTCCAGCCGACAGCTCGCCCAGCTTCATGCCAGCCGAAGTCAACACGGCATCGCTGCCCACCCGGCCAACACCGATATCCAGTTCCACCAGCGCGTTCACATCCAGTTCGCCGCCAACATCCAGCGCACCGACCGTGAAGCTACCGCCTGTCGTCGCGACCCAGTCGCCGTCCACCGTCAAGCTGCCGGCCTTGAAGTCGCCCGAGGTCTTCGTCATGCTGTTGCCGTGCACACGCAGCGCGCCCAGATCGATCGTGGTCCCGCTGGCCTCCAGATCGCGCCAGACGTCTCCGCTCGTGGCACTCAAGCTTCCAACAGCCTGGGCGCTCAGGTCGGCGGCGCTTGACGCATTGCCGATCTGGACACTGCCGAGAGTGATGTCACCGGCCGATTGAATCAGCACGGACTGGGCCGTATCCAGCGAGCCTATCGAGACCTGCGCCGCCGTGATCTGATCGAGCGCCGTGCCGCTGGTCTTGACCGCGTTCAGTTGGGCGCTGGTGCGCACGTTGACGATCAGGGTGTCGGCTTGCAGCAAACCACTGCCCGTCAGACTCCCGGCCAGGCTGGTGAAGTCGGCCGTGCCACCCACAGTGATCCGGTCGAAGCTGGCCGAGTCGGCCACCACCGTGGCGTTGCCGCCCGCCTGAAGCAGGCTGCTGGCATCCCCGCTCAGCGCTCCTTCTGCCGTTGCCTGCAGATCGCCACCGGCATTCAGATGGGTGTACCGCACGTCACCCGTGCTGGCCGTGATGTCGAGATCACCACCCGCTTCGACCTGGGGCAAAACCATGCCGGCGGCTGTCAGGGCGATGTCGCCTTGGGCGCCTATGGACCCACCCGATGTGCCCAACAGGTCCCCGCTGGCGCTGGCATTCAATGCACCACCCAAGGCACGCAAGTTCGTGTAGTGGATATCGCCCGCCCTGGCCGACAGGTTCAGGTCGCGTCCGGCTGAAAAGTCCTGCAGCCGCAGTGCCGATGCGTCGAGGAACGCGTCGCGCCCTGCGGTCAGACCCGTGGCGCTGGCATCGTCCAGCACAGCACTGCCGGTCAGCGTGACCCGCAGGTCGCGCTGGGCCTCGACCTGGCTGCCCGCCAGGGTAGAGAGCTGGCCGCCCTCCAGTCGAATCACCAGGTCCTGCCCAGCCTGCACATCGGCCAAGGCGACCGCATTCGCAGCCAGCCGCACATCGCCACCCGCCGTGATGTGCCCACCCGCCTGCCCGGTGATCGAGCCTTTTGCCGTTGCCGTCACCGAGCCATTGAGGGCTGTGAGCTGGGCGTAGTCGATGTCCCCGGTGCGGGCCGCCAGATCGATGCCGCCGGTCGCGCTCAGTGCGTTCAGGCGGATCGCCGCCGCATTCATGCCGATGTTGCGACCGGCCGAAATGCTGCTGGTCGACGTGCCGTTGGCGGTGGCGTCGGTCATGGTGCCGTTGCCGGTCATGGTCAGCACGATGTCACGCGTGGCCACGAGGCTGGCATTGGGTTCGATGACAAAAACACCATCGACCGAATTGATCAACAGGTCGCGTCCGGAACGCACGTCTGCCAGTCGCATGCGCGCGGTTCCCGTGCTGGACAAGCGGATATCGTTGCCCGTGTCGCTGTCGGTGGCGCTGTTGCCGCCGGTGGCGGAGGCCACTTGTTGGGCAATGAAGTCGACCGACGAACTCAGATCGATCTCCGTGCCCGGCCTGCCGACAATGCTCGCGGTACGGTCCGTGAAGTTGTTGTTCGCCAGCCCAATGAAGATGTCGCCAGCGGCCGTGGTCGCGTCCAGGTGCTGCGCCGACACCAGCAGGCGGTGCTCGCTGTCATCACCGATGCCACCGCCCTGGCCTGGGGTCAGCGCGATGTGCACGCCGCCATTCAGGGTCACGGTGCCCGCCGAATAAATGTGCTCGGCAGAACCGGTCAGCCGCTGCTGGCCGAGGATCTTTCCGGTGGCCGAGCTCAGCGAGACCTTGCCAGCGCTGAGCGCATCCACCGTGATGTCGGCACGGTCGGTCGACAGCGCCGCGTTGCCGACCACCTCCAGCGCGCCGACCGTGAAGGCGGTGTCGTTCCACAGATCGAGGTCACCGCCGACCTTGCCACGAAGCTCTCCAGGCGCCTCATCGCTGCCCAAGCGAACCGCCAGCGCACTGCGGGTTCCGTTGGCATCCTGGAACACGCTGCCCGTGGTGTCCAGCACCAGCGACTGCGCGGCCACAGAGACCACCGACTGGCCGGCAATCGCATTGCTGCTGAACACATTCCCCATGCCCGCGGCCGAGTCGCTGGTCTTGATGGACAACAGATTGGCGGCAAACAGGTTGAGGAAACTGAGGTTGCCGCTCGCCACATCCAGGTAGACATCGCCGCTCTGTCCGTTGCCGCTGCGCACCGATTGCAGTTGACCACCCACCGCCAATGTCAGCGGTGCGGCCGCACTGCCGATGGAGCCACTGCCGTTTTGCAGGTTCAGCGTGCCCGCCTTGACCGCCACCACGCCGCTGGCAGCGGTATTGGACATGCCGTTTTCACTGACAAGGGTCAGGTTGCCTCCGGCACTGAAACCCGCCAGGGGCAGGCTTCCTTGCGCCTGGATATAGGCGTTGCTGTCGGCGCTGCCGCTCAAACCCTGGCTGACATTCAAGAACAGAGGCCGGGTCTGCTTGATGTCGAAGCTCACCAACTGGCAGTCCAACAAGGCTGCGCTGCAGTTGCTGTTGACCAGGCCGTCGCGGGTATAAACTTGGTTGATCAGGTCGCCGGCCGAGTTGGCCGAGGCGAGTGCGGCTTTTTGCGCATCGCTCAGGCTGGCGCCGTTCAGGCCGCCACCACCGAGGTCAAAACCCACCGCATCACCGAGCTGGCCAATGCCGGCGGCGCTGCTGATCAGGGCCACGTTGCGGCCCTTGATGTTGACATCGCTGACCGCGGTGCTGGCGCCGCTGGCCGGTTGCAGCGCCGACGCATTGATCTGGTAGAGCAAGGCGTCGCCGCTCCAGTACTGGCCCCGGGTCAGCGCGCTGACCTGGTCGGCGCTGGGCGCAAAAGAAACCGCGTTGATGGCGGCGGTCAGCACGCTGTATTGCTGCGCCGCATAGTCCTGGACCTCGGTCTCCAATGCCTTTCGACCCAGGTGCAGGTCGACTTCCGCCTGCATGGCCTCGACCCCTTCTACGCTCAGAAGGTAGCCACCAGTGGCATTGATCGATCCCCTGTTGAACAGCTTGTACTTGTCGACCACGGCCGCCGAGAAATAGTCGTTGGATGCGCTCTCCAACTGAAGCTTGGCCAGCAATCCGTCATGTTGCTTTTGGGCATAGGCGGTCACCTCGCTGTCGCTGAGCGGGCGGCCAAGATCCACCTCAGCAGCAAGCCGCTGCGTCTTCAATCCATTGGCGCTGAGCACGATGCTGCCGTCGCTCAGGGTGCCGCTTTGCAGCAAGGTCTGGTAAGCCTGACCGTCCGTCGAACTGGAACGCGCCGCCACAATCGCGGCCGACAGCGCCAGGTACCGCGTCTGGGCAAAGTCCCTGACCTGTTGCTCGGTGGCCGACACCGATGGCGGGGCCAAGGACAGACCGGCGACAAAGCTCTGCCCGTTGTGGGCCTGAAGGCTCTGGTCGGCTTGCGCCTGCAAGGCCTTGATGCCTGCGGCGTCAAGAATGAGACTGCCGTTGACGACCGCCCCATGGCTCGTCAGAGACCAGTAACTGGCGTAGTAGCCCTTGAGCGTATTTTCAAAAGCCTCCACAGCCGAGCGGTCGTTGCTGCTGGCGTGCAGGTCCATCTTGTCCCAGACGGCCGCCAGTTCGGCAGTTTTGTCGGTGAGCTCCAGCTTGCGGCCGTCGAGCAAATGGCCCGACGCCACCAGCTTGACGTCTCCCACAGCGCTCACATGGCCCAGGTACAGGTCGCCCGTGTCTTGCCGGATGCCGATGTGGCCCAGCGCATCCGCGTTGAGCACGCCGCCGGTGACGGCGCCCGTCTGGGCGTTGGTACCGGCCAGGGTCTGGATGGCGAGTGGATCGGCCACGCTGCCGATGCTGCCGTTGTCGCTGAGCAGGGTGATGTTGCGGCCGGTGACCGCCACCGCTTGCGCCGCGTCACCGCGCATGCTGCCGTTGGCGTGCAGCCACACGTCGCCAGAGGCGTCGGTGCGCACGTTCGACAAGATCGCATCGGCGCCGCTGAACGCCAGGCCGATGTCGCCGCGGCTGGTGACGGCCGTGACCGTGTTCAGCCCAGGGGCTGCGCCGACCGCATTCGTCAGCGTCACATCCAGCAGATCGTTCACCGCACCAATGCCGCTGCCGGCGTGGATCGCGAGAGACTGGGTGTCGATCGCGCCGTTGGCATTGGCTTTGACCGTGGCTGTGGCGCCCGTGGCACTCAGCGAGGTCAGGCCGTTGATGTTCTGGATTTTCCCGCCCAGCAGGATCGACGACTGGGCCGACGCGATCGACACCTCACCCGCCTGACGGCCGCCATCAAAACCGATCTTGATGCCGTGATCGGCCTTCACACTGACGGTCGAGGTGATGTGGGCGCGGGTCATCACGTCCCAGGTCCAAGTCCAGGGACCGTAATAGCTGTAGTCGATCTCCGCTTGTATCCCGCTCGCGCTGCCAGAAAAGCTCTGCTTGTAATCCGAGCCAACCAAAGAGGCGTCGATCTCGACACCCTTGGTGATGCTCCAGACACCACCCAGTGAATCGGTGCTGTTCGACCCCGAGGTCGTCCAGACCCAGGCTGAGGTGCTCGCGTCCGACCAGCTTGAATCGTCCGTGAGTGTGCGACGCAGGTCGGCGTCGTAGCGCCAGACATAACGCGCTCCTTCGGTCGGCGCGTAGCTGCCGCTGGATGCGCTGGGCGCCAGGTCGGCGCAGTCGGTCGCGGTGGTACTTTGGTATTGGCTCGTGCCCTGTCCGAGCCGGTTCACGTACCAGGTCGTCAGGGCGTTGCCCTGGCCGTCGGTCTTGAGCGTATCGGTGATCTTGATCACGCCCACATTGCCGTTGCCGGTGTTGATGTCGCCGGTCTGCAGGTTGGCCCCGGTGTTGTTCACCACATTGACCTTGGCATAACCGGTGGCCACTTCGATCGAGCTGCCGTGGCTCGTCGAATTGTTGGTGTTGATGATCGCGCCGCGCAGGCTCACCGAGCCAGCGCCGCCACCCGAAATATTCTGCAGCACCAGTTGCCGGATGTTCGGGTCGTAATACACATCGACCGCGGTGTCGCCGGCACTCACCACCGCGATGCCCGAGCTGGGGTATTTGTACAGGCCGTTGGCGGTCAGAAAACTGCTGACACTGGGACGGCACACCACATCGTTGATGCAATCGATGAAATTTTTGCCCAGCGGAATCTGGTTGCTGCCGGTGCCCACCACTTCGCTGATCATGGCCGAAAAGTCCTGCTCCAGGCCGGCCTTGATGCTGCCGTTGATGTCGATGTATTTGGCGTTGATGATGGCGTTGGTGCCGACCCGCGTGACCGTGGTCGCGGCCGGCTGGGGCAAGCTCGCCACGGTATTGACCAGCTTTTTCACGCCGATCTGCGGCAGGTAATAACGATCGCCATAAATGGGAATGTCACCACCATTGGCCGCGTTGTAGGCAGCACCAGTGCCTACGCCAAAAGCATTGCCCGGATAAAAGAACATGTACCCGGTGCCGTCGGTTGGACTGAAAGGCTGAAGATTGAAACCAACGAACTCCCTATAACGCGGCGGCCCTCCCGCCAGAAAATTCCCAAGCGCCCAACTGCTCGCAGAATCCGCATCCGTGTAGCCCGGCAGCTGCTGGGCGAAATAATTGGCCAGTATCGTGATCGCTTCGTCGGACGAACCCAGATTCCCGAATCCGCCGCCGCTGCTGGATTGCAATGAGCTCAGGCTGCTCAGCGGGTCGCTGCCGCCCGGCAGGTAGACATAGGGCAGGTTCTTGGTGTTCCACTCGGTTGTCGAACTGAAAACGTTTTTTGTCCTGGTGTCCTTGACCACACCAGCGGCGCCAAAGGCCGCCTGCGGATCACCCTTGAGGAAAAAGCCCACGTCCGGTGAGTTGACGATGTAGGCCCCGTTGGGCACTTGCAGGTCCAGGCTTTCAACCGTCACGGCGCCGAATTGCCCGAGGTCACCCGACTGGTTGAAGATCGAAAGCGCACCACCGGCGCTTTCAATGCTGTTGGTCAGAAAGATGGCCGGCGCCCTGGCATTGGTCTGGCCGGGCACCGAGGTGTCAAAAGTGTTGCGGATGTCGATGGACGCGGCACCGTCTTTGTCGACTTCGGTTCTGCTCAGGCTGAGCGGCGCCTGGCCGGCCCCGCGCAAGCGGATATTGCCGCCCAACTGATTCGGAATGAAAAGCTGGTCCAGCACCAGGAAGTTGCTGCTGGCGTTGTGCAGCCGAATCTTTGGGCCGCCCCAGGCCGTCAGGCTGCCCGAGCCCTCGATCTGGTCAGCTTCGATATCGATGTTGCCACCGGCGGCCATGGTGCTATCGACTCCGATAGCGCTGATCTCGGACGATGCGTTCAGCCCGCGCCCGTTCAAGGTCAAGACCAGCGCATTCAGGGTATCGATTTGCGCCTGGGCATCGGCTTGGGCCGTGCCGCTCAAACTGGCCTTGAGTGTGGTCAAGCGGGCCACCTGATCAGCCAGGTTCTTCACGGGTGTGTAGTGGTCATTTCGCACCACCGCACCGTCCAGGTTGTGCTGCGTCACTGTGCCATCCCGCGCCACGTCCAGCCACACATCGTGCCGGATACCGGCCCTGGCGGTGCCGTCGAAGCTCAGCGATTGTTGGCCGTCGTTGCTGGTCGACTGGTCGCTGTTGGAGACGGGAATGCCCAAAATGGTGTAGTGCCCGCTGCCGGAGGCCTCCACGCTGGAAACGCCGGCCACGCTGGCGAGCGCGATATTGCGCACGCTGTCGAGCGTGGCGCCGGCCGCCACGGTGATCGCACCGTTGTTGTGGATATTGGCTTCGCCATGCGGGTCGGTGCCGTTGAATGCACCGTCGAAATACACCTGGTTGGTGGCCTTGGCCTGCAGCACATTGCCCAGCGCGCCGCCGTCGGCCCTGCCGGTGGCGAGGCTCAGGTCGCCCCAGGCATCGAGCTTGGCATCCGCCTTGATGCTGACTTTCTGGTCAACGTTGATGTCCGAGGTGGAGTTGCCGCCCGCGCCACCGGCCAGGCCGTAGCCGTGCGCATAAGAGTCGTTTTTGACATCGGCGGTGCTGTAAGTGCCCAGGTCCAGATGGCCCACGCTGCTGAGCCTGCTGCGCTCGCCGACGCTGATGCTGTTGTCGCTGTTGACGCGGGTGATCGATTCGGCCGTCAGTCCGGCAAAAGCCCCACCGGCATTGACGCTGGCGCTGTCCGAGGCGACCACCGTATTGCCCACCACCACCCGCAAATCGCCGTGTGCAGGCGACAGCGGGTCGCCGCTGACCACCAGCGAAGCGTCGTCGCCCACGGTGGCGCGGGTGTGGGTGTTGATGTTGTTGACGCTGCTCATGCCGGCGCCCGCCACAGCGCCGCCGCTCGCGCCTTTGGCGTTGTCACCCAGGGCGCTTTCGACGACGGTGTTCAGTGCCTCGATGCGGATGTCGCTGGCGTCCAGGGCCGCAAACCGGCCGACCTCGGCGGCCACCGTGTAGTCCACGGTGCCGGTGGAACGCGCGCCGCTGCCGCCGGCCAAAGAACCTTGCACGGCATCGCTCTGGCTGAAGAAATGGCTGTTGTGCCGGGCCGAGAGCGTGACGTCGCCAGTCCACAAGCTGGGCACTGCTGCCGCAGCGGCGGCGATTTCCGCGGTCGTGCTGCCCTTGGTCGAGGTGGCCGCAACGGCTGCGGCGCCGGCCAGAATGCCGCCGGCACCGGCTTCCGAATAGGCCTGGTTGTCGTCCGTGCCGTTCGCTTCTATGGTCAGGGCGCCGGTGAAAACAGCCGCTTTGGCTGCGCTGCCCAAGGCCGCGCGCGTGCTGCGGTTGGAGCTGGCTTCGGCATAGTCCGCGCCGACCCCGAGCACACCGCCCACGCTGACGCCGCTGGCCTGGGCCCGTTGGGACGAATCGGCCCGTGCGCTGAGCTTCACATCACCGTAAGGCAGGGTGACGTCGTCACCCACCAAGGCCTCGGTGTCGCTGCTGTTGGTGGCAAACGCCAGCGCGCCATTGACACCGGCCAGCGCGCCGCCGCCCGACGCAAAGGCCCTTGCTTCGGCGCTTTCTGCGTTGTCCGGTTTTAAGGTCTGGGCCTTGACCGTCAACGGTGTGGGCAAGGCATGGCCGTTGGCATCCAGCACCAGAGAAAATTCGACGTCGTCGCCCACGCTGGCGGAGGTCTTGCCGGTGATCTTGGCTTCCGACTCAGACACACCCACCTGCACACCGCCGGCGACGCCGACGGAGTAGGTGGACGCGAACACCTGCGGCGTTCGGCTGGCCGTCACGCTGGTGGCCCGCGCCGAGACCAGGGCACCGTCACCGATGTCCGCCGTGACATTCACGCTGTCGATGGCCGCCGCATGGTTGCCGCCCGCGGCAAGGCCGATGCCGCCGGTGCCAACGACCGCCTCGGCTTCCACCCGGCCGCTGCTGCTGGCATTGATATCGAGCCCAATGGGTCCGCGCACTGTCATGCCACCCATTGCTGCAGCAACGGCCGCTGGCGCCGGCCGGAACGTGGCCTGCACGCTGCCGGCCTTCTTGGCTTCGACATAGGTCAGACCGCCGGCCACAAAGCCGGCCGCGACGCTCACCGCTTGCAGATCGATGCTGGTGCTGTCTGTTGCCGAGATGCTGGCATCGCCAGCCGCCGTCGCCTGGCTGCCCACTTCGGCGAGCACCTGGTTGTCGAGGGTTGCGACGCCCACGGCGGCGCCCAGGCCGACGGCACCCGCCCCGCCGGCGAAGGCCGTGGATCTGATCGCATCCGAGCCGCTGCCGTTCGCGCTGCTTGCGCCAAGCTTCAGGTCGCCTGCGGTATCCAGCGTCGACTGCCTGTCGCTACTGGCTTCGACGTTGTTGTAGACGTTGCTGACGGCGACCGAGCCCCCAGCGCCCACCCCTCCGACACCGACACCACCGGCGGTGTTCGTGATGTCGGTCTTCACCCAGGCCTGCACCTCCAGATCACCCGCGGCCTTGGTCGTGACCGTGCTAGACGCGATGTGGGCAACGGCGCTGTTGCGGTTGCCCGCGCTGAGCACACCCTCGGTATCGAGGTTCAAGCGGGTGTTGTCACCCAGCGCCGCCAGCTCGGCCTCACTCAGCGTGCCGCCGGTATCCCCGGTGTTGGCGCGGGAGGTCAGGGCATTGACATTGGACAAGGCGCCACCGCCGCCGGTCAGCCCTGTGGCCCCGGCATCGCCTGAACCGAGCTGGACCAGCGAAAAGCTGCCGCCCACGCCAGCGTAGGTGCCGGCACCCACTGAAATGGCGGTATGGGACAGTTTCTGGTCGTTGACGGCCGAGAGCAGCAGACCGGCGCTCTCCACCTGACTGTCGCGTATTTGCGCCAGCACTTGCGCCTTGGCGACGGTCACGGCCACGGTCGCACCGATGCCTGCGGCGCCAACGCCGACCCCCAAGGCGCCGGCACCTTGCAGGCTGACGTCGATTTCCGACGCTTTCACGCTCAGCTTGCCACCGGCCTTGAGCCCCAACGAGCCCGCAGCGCCGACAAACGCGACCTGCGCTTCGGTCTTGTTGGAGCTCAGCATCACGCCGGCCGTCAGGCCAATGCCCACCTGGCCACTCACGCCCGCCGAGGCGATGTAGATGGCGTTGTCCATCTCGGTGGTGGCCTCGACACTCACGTCGCCGCTGGAGATGACCTGGGTGCTTTTCGGCACATAGGCCAAGGCTGCGCCGGAGGCATCGGTGGGCGCATAGGCGTCACCGATGTAGGCCTGCGTGGTCTGGCCCGAATCGATGACGGCAAACGCCGCACCCAGGCCCACATTGCCTCCGCCGCCGATGCCGCCGCCCAGCAACTTGACCGACTGTTGGCTGGTGGCGCCGATGTCCAGACTGTCCACCTCGGTTTTGTGGCCCACCAGGGCCGCAACCGTCTTGCCGCTGAGTTCCGCGACCAGACCGGTGCCGGCTCCGCCGGCATCGCTGCCGATGGCAACGCCAGCCGCCAGCGCAGCCAGGGTGGCGCTGCTTTGCGCCTCGATCCGCAGCTGGCCTGCCGCGGCGACGTCGCTGTCGATCACGCGCGCCGTGGTGGCGCCCGACAGCGTCATGGTGTCGATGGCGATGCCGCCCGAAGCCCCACCCGAGAGCGCCACGGCGCCCACGAGGCTGGACATGGCGGTGTGGTTGCTGGCCTTGACGTCGACATCCCGACCGATCAGTGGGGCTGGGCTCGCGCCCTGGTTGATCCGGGCCTCGGTGATTTCGGCCGTCGTGCTGCCGCCGATGTGGTTGGTGGCGGTGGTCAGCGCTGCTGCACCGCTTTTGCCGCCGCCCACCGACACGGCGGCCGAGCTCAGCGCCTGGAAACTGGTCGCGTTGACGGCCAGGCCGTTCATCTCGCGGGTCTGCTCCTTCAGCGCCGCAGCTTTGAATTTGGCCGATTCGGTCAGGCCATCGATCAGCGACACGCTGCCCTCCAGTGCCCCGGTATTGACCTCCATCTGTTTGCCGGCATCCATGCCCCTGGCCACGACCGACGTGGCGCCTTGTCCGGCCACGTCGCGGCCACCGACCGTCGCGGAGGTCTGGTCCGACAGGCTGTTGACCGAGGTCGACATGCCCACGCCCAGGCCCGAGCGCGACAAGCCCACGCCACCGGCGAGCGCCGCCACCGTGTTGGTGTTGCCGGCCACGACGCCGACGTTGTTGGCGGCATCGACATCGGCATTGCGGTCGATCGCGGCGCGTGTCTGGCTGCCGGATGTATTGACCGCGACCGAGCCGCCCCCGGCCAGGCCCGTCTTGAGACCGCCGCCCAGACCCACCGCGATGCTGCGCGTGGCCTCCTTCGACAAGGCCTCGACCCACAGGTTTTCAACACGCACCGTGTCGGCGATGCCGTTCACATGCTGCCCACCCGCCAGGGTCGCGCTGACATCGTTGTTGATCCGGTTCACCGAGATGGAGGCGCCAATGCCACCGGTCTCGCCGACACCGAGGGTACCGGCCAGCGAGTCGATCACCGACCCGTCCTCGGCCTTGATCGTCAGGTTCACCCGGTGGGTCTGGGTGGGATCGGCCGCGCTGACGCTGCCTTTGAGGCTGGTCGCCGTCAGGTCGGCGCTGGTGACGTTGGTGATGGTATTGGCGGTCGACGACAGGCCGATGCCGGCCAGTTTGCTGATGCTGGCACCGATGGCGACGGCGCCGATGCGGGTGTTGCTGGTGGCTTCGATGTCGACCGACTCATCGATCGTCAGGCTGCTGTCTTCAATGAGCGCCGACTGCCGCAGCCCAACCTCGTTGACCGAAATGCCCACCCCCCCCGCGCCGCCCTGGCTGGCGAGCGCCGCACCACCGGACAAGGACTGGATCGATGCGTTGGAGCTGTCGGCATCCCCAGCCAGAACCTTCAGCCGTGCGGCGCTCAGGCTGCTGCCCGAGACAGTGGCCGCCAGGCTGTCGTTGATCACGTTGTGCGCATACGAGCCACCCACCGCGTTCATTTCATCGGACTGCGACACCGCAGCGGCGATGGCGTTCAGACGGGCCGCGTGCTGCGCATCGACCTTGACGCCACCTTGTGTGGCCGTGATGTCGGCATTGACGATGCGGGCCTGGGTGTCGCTGTCGCTCTTGTTGTAGGCGATGGCCGCGCCACCGCTATTGCCCGATTTTGATTTGGCGGCGGAACCCGCCACCGACCAGACCGAGCTGCCGGAGGTGGCCACGACCGACACCGGGTCGCTCGCCGTGGCCGAGCTGTTGACAGCGGTCACCTCGGTGGCCGCGAGGCCATCGTCTTTGCCGATGTGCGCCGAGGTGGTGTTGTGCACGAGATTGACGGTGGCCGACCCGACACCCGCGGCATTGCCGCTGGATCCGACCGCAACGCCGAGCGCCACACCGATCACATTCGACCAGTCGGCTGCGCGCACCTCGAGGTTGCCATGCGCCGTTCCAGACAGCTGCGCGCGGGTCTCGTTTTGAACGTCGTTGTAGCTCAGCGCCGCGCCGAACGCCGACTGTCCGACCTGCAATGCCCCTGCGATGGACACAATGGAAGCACCGTCGGCCGGGGCTTCACCGGCCAGGCCGGTGTCTTTGAAATCGACCACATTCTGGCCGCCATCTGAGGGTGACACGCCCAGCGCCGCATCGGCCTGGGTCAGCAAAGCGCTCAGATTTTCCTTGTCGGGGCTGTCGGTGGCGAGCACCCGGATCTTGTCCGCACCCACATCGCTGTCGCCGATCGAGGCCGTGGTGTGGTTGCGGATCTGGGTCACGGCGGCACTGGCGCCGACCGCGGTTTTGCCCGTGGTGCCCGCGACTTCCACGGCGGTGGCCACGATGGTGGTCGGGCTCAATGCTGCCACGGTCAGGTCATCAAAATCGCCGTGGGTGCGGCTGTCGTCCAGGCGCGCGCTCACAGTGTTGCTGACATCGCCATAGCTCACCGCCACGCCGACCGCCGTCGAGCCGCCGATGGCCAGCGCGCCGCCACCGATGCCCAGCAGGCTGCCGTCGTAGGCCAGCACTGTGAGGTCACCGGGGCTGTTGGCCAGGGCGCTGAAGTCGCTGCCGTCGGCAAAGGCCTCGGTGGTGTTCTTCACCTGGGCCAGCGAGACCGAACCCACCAGCGTGCTGGAGTCTTTCGTCTGGGAGTTGACGGCCAATCCCAGGCCGACCGCGACATGTTGGCCCGAGGTCCAGGCATTGATCGCCACCGATTCGATGTCGGTGAAGACACTGTCGCTCACCCCGGCGCGGGTGTTGCCTGTTTCAATATTGATCGCCACGGCGCCGGCCAGCGCACCGCTGCGCTGCACGCTGGGTGCTTTGGCCAGGGTCAGCGCCGCGCCGCCGCTGACCGCGATCAGGTTGGTGTTGTTGCTGGCCGTGAGAGCCAGCGTGCCCGTCGTGGTGTCGGTGGCCGCGTCGATCGTGGCTGTCGTGGTGATCGCAGACAGGTTGACGCTGGCGCTGCCCGCGGCGGACAGATTCAGTTTCGGTTGATCCGGTGGGGGTGCGGCTTTCTTGGCAAGGCCTTGGGCCTCGCGCAGCGGCTGCGTGATCTCGCTGACTTTGGCGTCCACCTCGGCCAGTTTGCTCGCGCTGCTGTCGCTGCTGTCCTGGGTCGCCGTCTGGGCCTCGGTCTCGCTGGTTTTCGCCGGATCGTCGGGTGACTTGGGTGGCGGCGGCTCGCTCTTGGCCAAGGCCGCGGCGACGCTGAGCGCAGCGGCCTGCCCCTGCGTGACCGCGGTGAGCCTGAGATCGCCGTCGCCCAAGTGCAGATGGCCAAGGTCGGCCGAATTGACCTGGCTGGTGTCGGCACGTTGCGCGGAGACATCACCGATCAAGGCCACGGTCTCGGTCTTCAGGTCGTTGAGCGCGACGCTGGCGCCGACCGCGGTGCCCGAGCTTTGGTTGAGTGCGCCGGCCACGGTCCAGATTTCCAGCGATTCCTGCGCCGACAGGTCCAGGCTTTCGGCCGTGACCTTTGCACGGTTGCTGAGCACCGCCTGGGTGGTGTTGTCGATGTGCGTGTAAGCACCGGCACCGTTGCCACTGATGGAGGAGCCGCTGCCGGTGGACGGCGCAATCACATAGGCCTTGTCGTCGCTCTCGGCGCTGATCGAAATGCCACCGTTGTCGGCGCTGAGCTCGGCCCGGTCGTCGACCCCGGCCAAGGTGTTGTTTTGATACTGCACGCCGACAAAAGCACCGCCCACCGCCGTGGTATCGGCGCCGCCACCGGTGCCGGTGATCATCTTGGCCGAGAGGTTGCCGGCCACACCAATCGTCTCGATCTGGTTGTGTGCAGCGATGCTGATGGGCTGGGCTACCGTCAGGTTGACCGGATCGCTGCCGTCGAGCGCAATGGTGTGCGCACCGCTGGCGCGCGTGGCCTGCAAGGTCGCGCCCTGCTCGACCCAGGCCCGGCTGGTGTTGGCGACATCAAACCAGTTGACCGATCCGGCCAGCGCGACGCCCGTCGCTTCGGCCGAGGCATTGGCGTAGCTGGTGAGCACCTCTTCGGGAACACCCAGCTTGGTGCTGATCTTGTTGGTGATCGAACTGAAGCCCTCCCATTGGGCCCAGGTGATATCAAGGGGCAGGGAAACACGGCTGTCAACCACAATCGCCTTGGCGCTAATGTCCGCATCCCGACCGATCACCGCCTGGGCATCGTGGTTCAGGAACGCCAGCGCCACCCCGGCACTGGCGCTGTATTGCGCGGCCGGATCGGCCGATGTTCCATCTGATTTTGTGGTCGCCGAACTGACGGCGCTCTGAGCGATGTTGTGGACCTTGTGGTCCTCGACATTCGCGTACACCACCACATCACCCTGCGTCGACGCGACGGTCGCCGACGGACCGATGGATGCGTGGGCACTGAAATCCGCATCGACCAGGGACAAGGCCGAGCCGATTTTCAGCGTGGTGGTGCTGGTGTCGGTGCTGCCGCCCGAGGCCTGGTTGGACTTCTTGTAGGCCTGGGCCAGCTTGTTCGCCACGATGCTGCTGCCGCTGGTCAGCGCATCGGTGCCGCCCGAGAGCAGCTGCATGGTTGTCGCGCCCAGCTTTTGGGTGATGAAGCCGCTGCCAGTTTCAGTCGAAGCCTTCGTGAAGTTTTTAGACACCAGGTTCTCGGCCTGAACCCGCACATTGCCGGCGGAGCTTGTATCGACGTTCAGTTCCGCAACGCTGCTGCTGCTCAGGTCGCCGATGGCGGCCGCGATGCCGGCCTTGCCCACACCCCAGGCGCTGCTGCTGGCTTCAACTGAATAGCTGGCCTCGCTGCGGCCGATCACATCGATGGCGCCCGTGATGTAGAGCTTGGCCCCGGCCCGGACGGTGGCGGACGTGTCCACGCTGCTCTCGCCATAGGCCAAACTGACGCCGAGGCTGTCGTTGAAGCTGAACACCTTGGCCAGAACCTCGAGCTTGCTGTTGTTGGTCGCTTTGACCGACAGGTCTCCCGCCTTGAGCGACGCGCCGCTTTCGACCAGCGCTGTCGCACCGCCTTCGACCTTGCCGTGCACAGCCACGGTGTTGAACAGCGGATTTGCACTGTCACCCAGCCGCAAATCAAGCCTCGATATCTGCGAGCTGTCTGCCTTGATATCGATCTTGTCGGTGGCCGTGAGATCGGCCGTGCTGCCAATCGTGACGCTGGCGCCGCCGCTCGAGATACCTTCAATCCATTTGAAGCCGAGCAAACCAGTGACCCTGTTTCTGGCATCCACCAGGCTGCTGTCGACGTACACATCGGGGCTGGTGGTTTCCGCCTTGGCAGTTGCACTCAGCGTGATCACATTGCCGTTCAAGCTGCCATTGACGAGGATGCTGGCGTCGGCGCTGCGGTCACCCATCGCCACGCCCACGTCCTCACTGAGGGCTGTTGCCGTGATGTTGCCGACCACGCTCCCGCTGGCGCCCGCCCCGGTATCGATCGCCGACAAGGCATTGAGCGTGATCTTGCTGCCTTTCAATTCAATATTGCCGCCGCCGGTGCTGATCCGGGCGCCGCCGTTGATCAACACTTCGGCCGCGCTCAGGCTCAGCGTGGCCGAGGTCAGGGTGCTGCTCAGGTCGACATCCGCGCCAGCTGCGTTGCCCACCGTCAGTTTTTCGGTGGCGGCGAGGGTCGTATTCTGGTTGCCACGCGACTGCAGCCAGCCCACGGTGATGACGTTGTCGGTGCTGTCCGCCGTTGTGCCTTCCACAATGTCGATGTTGTCCGGGTCGATCAGCAGCGTGCCCGCGGTGCCTTGGGCCGCCGAGGTATCGACCTCACCGGTGATGCGCAAACCGCTGATCGCCGAGACCTCGACCATGCCGCCGTTGCCGCCGTCACGACCACCGCGCGCAAAGGCCTCGCCGGCGAAGCTGTTGCCCCGGTCGCCCCAGACCACAATCTGGCCGCCATTGCCGCTGTCCAGGGCATCCGCCATCAAGCGGGCGCCTCGGTTGACGAGCATGCTGCCCGCATGCAAGCTTGCACCCCCGGGCCCGGTCATCACACCCAACTGGATCTGACCGCCACCGCGGGTGCCGGACACATCCAGGCTCGCACCGCCGCTGAGCTTGATCGTGTCGGCCATGACGGTCACGGTGCCGCCACTGCCGCTGCCCTTGCGCTGAGCTGCGTCGATGGAACCGCTGATCTGAACGCTGTCGTCGGCGACCAGTTCGATGACGCCACCCCTGTTGATCAACCCCGTGGATCCCTGCAAGCCGCCGGCATTCACCGCGTCTTTGAAGGCGGCGCGGTGCACGACATCGGCACCCGCGGCCAGCGTGCCACCGATGTCGATCCGGGCTGCATTGATCCGGATTTTTTCCAGTGCATTGACCTGGCCGTCGATGCGGATCAGACCACCCGACGAGCGCTCAGCGTTGCCCCGCAACAGTTTGCTCACGGCCAAATCGTCGATGCTGCCGTCGACACCGATGACGCCGTCCACGAACCCACGCGACGGGGTCAACACCGACAGGCTGCCCACATTCAGGACGCCGGAGGCGCCGACCAACATACCGTTGGGGTCGGCAAAAACCACATTCCCGCCAATGCGTCCGTCTTTCAGGCTGTTGACCACGCCATTGATTTCAATCGCCCGGTCGGTCACCAGATTGACCAGGTTGCGCGTCGCTGGCGGCAGAATCAGGTTGACGGTATTGCTGCGCTCAACCTCAAAACGCGAAAAGGAATTGAACCCCGTCGCACCCTTGATGGTGCCGGTCGTGATGTTGGTAACGCTGCCGTTGACCTGCAACTGGGTCGCGGTTTTGTCATTGGGAACGATCTGGTTTTGGGCCTGCACCTGTGTCGCGCCACCGCCAAATGCCGCCGCCAAGGCCAGCGTCAGCGTCGTCCTTCGGTGCAGACGGGGCAACGTCGACGGAGCGGATGATCGGGCTGCGAAGGGGAGACTTGTTTTGATAGGCATGGGATCCTCGGCTACTGAATGGGGGGCGGTCGTGCTGAGGCACCAACGCGCTACCATGTGATGGATCCAATGCGGACCCAATCACTGGCTGCCAGCGAAGGCGAAAAAGCGGAAAAATGAAAACCGTCGATCAAGGCGTGTTGGCGCCGGCCTCAGAAGCCGGGACCGGCGCCTCGGGCTGCGCGCTCGGGCCTTCCGCGCGCCGCAAGGCCAGACGCTCGATGTTGCTGAGCGACATCAGGTGGGCATGGATCCAGCCCATGGATCCGTCGCGACACAGGGCCAGGGTTGTGTCGTCGTCCAGGGCGCTCAGTTTTTCCTGATTCACGATGTACAGCCCGTCCAGCACCCGCTTCTGGCCAGACTGGTTGATTTCGATGAGCTTCGGCTCGAGCAAGCCGCAGTCCGACAGCTGTTGGCCAAACTGTTTGGTGCGCTGCATCTCGGCGTGGAATGCCTTGAGAAAATCAACCGCGGCCTGTAGCAAGGCCGATTCGTTGCCCGCATCGTCAAACAGGGTTTCACCCTCTGTGTCGCTCAAACCGGCATAGGATTCGTCCACGCACACGGTCAGGCTGGCCTCGGCATCGTCGTTTTCCGCCAGCACAAAGGGATAGCGCCGTGCGAATGCGGGTACATAGGCGCCGTCCTGCCATTGCCCATTGGTTTGCACAAACAAATTTTCCCCATCACGCAGCCCGACAATCGCCGCCAGGGTGAACGGACCGTTCTCCTTGCCAATAAAGACGATCGGGTAGTCTTTGGCCGCCTCGGCCATCTCGGTGGCGGCCAGCAACACCGAGTTGGTGTGTCTGGCAAATGACAGGTCACCCGGCTTGCGCCGCAGCTTCAGGTTTTTGTGTCGCTCACGGTTCAGCGCGACCGGCTTGTCGTAAAAAATCATTGACCCCATAGTCAGCTCCCTGATGGTCCGTTTGAAAAGTGATTGGCCGTCGTTGCTGGCGGCAGCGATGGGCCAGCTGCCCTGGATCCTTGTCCGCACGCAGGCTTTGCCCAGCTTTCGGCAGCCTACCCAGGCCAGGTAGGCCTGTCTGTCCCTACAACTGGGGACAGACAGGCCAGCACCGAGCTTGCTGCGCAGCCTGGCTGCCCAGGCGTGCGGCATGCCGACCGCACCCGACACTGGTCTGCGCGTTCTGGTGCAGTTTGAAGACCTCTCGCGGGCCGGTCCCTCCCGGTGAACCAGCCTGCCGTTCAGATACCGGCTGCGGTATCTGGCGGCACGGCCGTGCGCAGGGGTCCGATGTGTAACACTAGGTCAACAGCAGCGCATCCTGCGCGAGGCTGCCCCCCCCCTTCTCCTGCATGCCCACAACGATAAAAAGCCCTCCCATTCGCATCGCCTTCGTTGAAGACGATGTGGACTTCCAGCAGGTGTTGCGCACCACCATTGAGACAGCCCCCGACATGCTGCTCGTGTCCGCGTCCAGCACCCGGGCTTCGGGTTTAAATGCGGTCAGCGATGGGCCTGTGGATGTGCTGCTGGTCGACCTCGGCCTGCCCGACGGTTCAGGTGTGGACGTCATCCGCGCCGCGCATGACAAGTGGCCCGCCTGCGCCATCATGGTCTGCACCACCTTCGGCGATGAACCGCATGTCATGCGGTCATTGGAGGCAGGCGCTACGGGTTACCTGCTCAAAGACAGTGCGAGCCACAGCATGGTGTCCGAGATCCGCAGTCTTTACGAGGGAGGCAGCCCGATCAGTCCGCTGATTGCGCGGCAGATCCTGATGCGCTTTCGCAGTCAAGAAACAAGTGCGCCGATCCAGACCCCGCATCGACAAGAACGGACCCGAGCCGCGTTGTCAACTCGGGAGCGAGAGGTATTGGAGTTCATCACTAAAGGCTTTACCTCAGAAGAAATTGCCGGATTGATGTCGGTCTCACGCCACACTGTTTTGACCTTTGTGCGGCGCATCTACATCAAACTGAAAGTGAACTCAAAAACCGAGGCTATTTTTGAGGCTCGCAACCAGGGATTGCTGGGTGAATGAGTCCGTGCTGCGCTTCCTGAGTTTGGGTCTGATGTGGGTAGCGCTATGGCATCCAAAGGTACAAGCCGAAGCAACCATACATTTCACGACAGCCGAAACGCTGGTGGTCAACGGCCGTGGCTATTCGCGTCCACCCCACGAAGCCAGGATCGAGGATCTGCCAGGTACGTGGCAGACTGTTGCGCTACCCCACTCGATGACCCGGCAATTGTTTCCCGACGCTGCAGGGGATAGCGCGCTTGGCCCGCCCACCACAGTGACTTGGTATCGCTTGCTGGTGCCGTTCATGGAGCCCTCTGATAAGCCACGCTATCTCTATGTTCCGCGCTGGAAATCCGATGGCCAGTTGGCCATTTATGGCGATAGAGGTTTGCTCTACCAATCCCACGCCAATATTTTATGGAATGGCTGGAACATACCTCTGTTTATCCCCTTGGACAATACCGCCAACGCCGTACCACCAAAATTAATCTGGTTGCGAGTTGAGCGCCCCAGAGACTCCAGCGGTGGCATTTCAACAATGTGGCTGGGTGACGGTGACAGCCTCGCTTGGCGTTACCGACTGAGATACTTTATTCAGGTTCAGCTTCCGTCGGCAAGCAGTGCGGCATTTTTGGCCGTTGGTCTGTTTTCGTTATTCGTTTGGCTCAGGCTGCGTGTGGAAAAGGAATATCTGCTGTTTTTTTGCATATCGGTAGCATCTTTCTTGCGTACCTTGCATTTTCACGTTGGGGAGAACCCTCTGACCATGTCCGACGCTTGGTTCACCTGGATCACAATCAACTCGCTCTACTGGATGGTGCTGATCACGCATTTCTTCCTGAACTATCTGCACCGCAGACCCTTGTTGTGGTTGAGCCGTATCATTTGCGGAATCACTCTTGTTATCGGCATCCTAACGCTACCTTCATTTGCCGGGTTTCTAAACGCCTATGCGCTTTCACCTTTGGTATATATCGCCTTGCTGCTCATTGGCTCCCTGGTCGCCGGTGCCGGGCTTTACCAGTCCCGTCAGGTACATTCGCGCGACGGCGTTTTGCTGAGCAGTTGGGCACTGATTGGCATGGTGCTGGGCGGGTATGATTGGTTGCTGCAAAACAATTACGTCGACATCGAAAACATCTACCTTGGGCCATTCAGCAACATTGTTGCCTTCTTGCTTTTCATGCACATCATATTTCGCCGCTACGTCGCGGCAAATGTTGAAGTCAAACAAGTCAATGCCAGTCTGCAATTGCGTTTACAAGAGCGCGAAGATGAGCTGCTCAGAAGCCATCAGCGACTGCGCGAGATTGCTCAACGCCAAACCCTGAGCGACGAACGTCTGCGCTTGACGCAAGACATGCACGATGGAATGGGTTCATCATTGCGCAGTGCACTGCTGGCGGTGGAAAAAGGTCAAATCGACGCGTCTATGGTGGCCGAGGTACTGAAGGACTGCATCGACGATCTGAAGCTGACCATTGACTCGATGGAGCCCGTACAGGCCGACTTGCTGCTTTTGCTGGCAACCCTGCGGTTCCGTTTGGGACCACGCCTGGAAAGTGCTGGCATAGGTTTGCGCTGGGAAATTGAAAACGTCCCACCATTGGACTGGATCGACCCGCGAAACGCACTGCACATCCTTCGCATCTTGCAGGAGGCGTTTACCAACATCATCAAGCACACACAAGCAACGGAAATTCATGTGATAACCGCGGTCGAGAAGGACCGTGTATTGGTCAAAATCATTGACAATGGCGCTGGGTTTTCGGTCGCACAAGGCATCAGCAACTCCGGGAAAGGGCTTGGAAATCAAATCCGTCGCGCCGAATCCATAGGGGCTGAGGTCAATTGGACATCAAACGATGCCGGCACCCGTCTGACTTTGTGTCTGCCGATAGAGCGCCAACGTCCAGCAACGTTATTTTGAGGAATTCGCTGAGGCTATATCAGTGCAGACGGGCTACCGCGCAATCGGCCTAATCTGACAGTATCTGCCGCAAGGACGTGTCAACCAGGGAGTGCTGCACGCAACCTGTTCTCTGCAAAACGCAAGTGGCGTCTATACACAGGGCGGATTCAAGTCTGAAGATGGCATGGTTCGTCCAGCTTAGACACACTGCTCTTCTTGCCTGTGTGCTACTCCGACCGGCAGCTTCGGGGCGACGATTTCAGGTCTGTGGAAGTCGCCTGTGGGTCGGACACAGCCGCCCACCTCGGGCGCAAGGAGTCGTACTCGACGCGAGGCTGGCATGCGTTGAGCGGCCGGTGACGAAGGTGCAGCGGCCATTCCACCCTTCAATCCTTGAATGACAGGTGACCTCAAGCTGCCGACGTTCAGGCGAGCTACGTCACCGACAGCAAGCAGCCTTCTATTTTTCAAGTTCGGCTGTGCAGCGAATTCCGAAGGTGGGTGGTGCCAGGCGAGTTCACGCTGACTAACCCGAAGCGGCTGTTGGCTACGACTGCAGGTGCTAGCCGCGAATGGCGGCTGTATGGGATGCAGCCGCCATAGGCCGACGACAGCATGCCGCCCATCAACGCAATCCCTATCTTCGCTGCATGCGGGGCAGTCGTGACTGCTGATTAAGAGCATCTTCGACTTCGTGAGGCAGACACAAGTCGCGCGGGCGAAGCAGCGCCACCGAGACACGCTGCTGCAGTCAGGACTTGAACTGCTAGGCATGCAATTGTTTCGGTGAGCAGCTTGCAGC
>Ga0209066_10002467_pt1 | contig 22420 bp, 17 predicted proteins | sample All_14_2_FD_187198 | JGI IMG/M metagenome (GOLD analysis project Ga0209066, IMG submission 187198) | Freshwater microbial communities in response to fracking from Pennsylvania, USA - Allegheny Zone_MetaG_DW_15 (SPAdes) (version 2) ... | reverse complement strand
CCTCTGGGTTTACGCCACTGAAATCCAGAAGCGCTTCGGCGACCCCAAGCCCGGCGATGTCGTCCATCTTCAAGACGTCCGCGGCAAGCCCCTCGGCAGCGCCATTTACAATCCGCAGTCGCAGATCTCCGCCCGCCTCTTCTCCTACCGCCGCCAGGATCTCGACCTCGACTTCTTCACCCGCCGCATCCAGCGCGCGCTCAAGGTCCGCGAGGCCGCAGGCGTTGACATGAACCTCTGCCGCATCGTCTGGAGCGAATCCGACGGCATCCCCGGCCTCATCGTGGACCGCTACGGCGACTTCCTCGTCATCCAGACCCTCACGCTCGCCATGGACCTGCGCAAGGACCTCATCATCCAGGCCCTCAACGACGTGCTCCAGCCACGCGGCATCGTCGAGCGCAACGAAGGCGCCGTGCGCAAAGCCGAAGGCATGGAGCAGATCAAAGGCGTCATCAGCGGCGAAACACCCACGCCCTTCGTCGTCCGCTACCAGGGCAGCGCCTTCCACGCCGACCTCCTCGAAGGCCAGAAAACCGGCCTCTACCTCGATCAGCTCGACAACTACCAGCACGTCGCCTCACTCGCCAAAGGCCGCCGCGTGCTCGACTGCTTCTCCAATCAGGGCGGCTTCGCCCAGGCCTGCGCCCTCGCCGGAGCCAGCGAAGTCACCGCCGTGGACATCAGCGAACCCGCCACCGAAGTCGCCAAACAAAACGCCGCCATCGCCGGCGTGCAGATCAACTGCATCGCCGAAAACTGCTTCGACTTCCTCAAGCGCAACGAAGCAGCCGCCGCCCGCTACGACCTCATCATCCTCGATCCCCCCTCCTTCACCAAAACCAAAAGCTCCGTGCGCGATGCCCTCCGCGGCTACAAGGAGATCCACCTCCGCGCCATGAAGATGCTCGAGCCCGGCGGCATCTTCGCCACCTTCACCTGCTCCCACCACGTCAGCGCCGAAGAATTCCACAGCAGCATCACCGACGCCGCCGTCGACGCCAAAAAAACCCTCCGCCGCGTCACCACCTACACTCAACGCCCGGATCATCCAATTCTGGCGACGATTCCAGAGACGGAGTATTTGAGAGGGTATGCGTATGAGGTAGTGGCGAGCTGGTGAGTCTTGCTAGCGAGAACAATCTTCACACAATCTAAAGTTGTTTACAGCTTCGAAACGAGTCGTTATTTTAAATAAATGACTAGTTTCCTTTGAATTTCAATTTGAAATTGTATTTCCACGCAAAGCATAAAATGAAATGAGCGATACCACGCAAAACGAAGGAGCGAAAAAAAACGAGCCTACCAATGACCTCATTAGTTCCTCAATGACTAGTGAAACGGAAGCCATCGTACGCTTATTAACAGAGGAGATACGCGATCGCCACGAAAAGGCAAAACTCGAGGGATGGACTCCTTGGGTCTTAGCAGCAAGCTTAGTGAGCATTGCCTCAATTTTGTTAGAAGACCTATGGGGAACAACAGTTCATTGGGAATTCATTAAAGCATCGTTTCTTATTACATCGTTAGCATTGTTTGTCGTACTAGACTTTAGATCGACGCTCAACAGCATAACCGAGAGAAAAAATAGAGCCAACTTTTCTTTTTTACACGCTAGCGGCTCGCCAATGCAAGCCATAGTTAGAATCTGCTGGATTTCAGGTATAGGTTTCACTGCCCTTGAATTAAATTGCGATTTACATTCATTTTTTGTTGGCGCTTTGGGATGGATATTTATCGCAATAGCATTTTCAGGAATTCTTTCAGTACTAGTCTTGATTTCCCGGTTGCCTCTGCCTTTCACCGCGCCGCAACCGCTAGCATTGGCAATCATGACCTTCATCATGTCGACCATTTGTATTACTACAATTGTAAAACTATGGAGCAGTTCTCTTTTGGTGGGTTCCAAAATGGAAGATGTGCGAGCAGGATCACTTGTTGCCTTAGGTGCGTATGCGTTGTGCATTCTAGCGCGAGGTCACAACAGCCAGTCATCAAAAAAAGATGAATTGATTGAACTGAGACAAGAAATTGTACTGGAAAACTTGCCCTGCGGAGAAGCATTGCATCGAACTCGGATAGCATTACGCGGAATGTTTTTATCGGATTTGGTAGCTCAAGATATGGCGTTTTTAATGAAAAATATTTCAGACGTCAGAATGACGTACGCACAATCATTTTCAATGATTGCGGTATTAAGAAATTCTGCTGAATTTAACACGCCTAATAAAGAAGCGCCCGCAGCTCTCGGAAAACTTGCGTTAGCTAACACTCTAGACGTTCTAAAAATGTATAACGAGAACACTAAAGAGATTTCAAAACTCTATTTCAAAAGATTAAAATCTGTTAAATTGCGTTTAGATTTAGCTGTTCGCTTGGCTAAATCTGCTGAAGCAGATAAACACAAGCTACTCTCTGAAATTACGCATGCTCAAGCTTTAGCTGACGCAGATTTTGAAAAATTTGTTTCCGAGTACGAAGCATTGCAAAACGCATGGAATACTTGGTATTCAAGTGAACCACGCAATTATGTTCTATAACAACATACCATCTGAACTGAGATTGTGCCGTATTCGGATGTGCTAGTGCTTGCGTCCTAAATAGGTTCAATACACGAGGACATGGAAGACAATGGCAATGCCTAGCGGGTCGATGTGTTTTCGATGCTATGAGTGTACAGTGAGTATCCTCCCTGCCGTCGCCAAAGTCGTTGTTAAGGTAGATGAGCATGAACAAACGGGTTCGCACGAGCAAAGGCTGAAAAATCAATCTTCACCCTTGACTCCCACCCCATCATAGGCTGAAAATTCAGCCCATGAAGAAAATCGCCCATCTCAGCCGCCGTGAACGGGAGGTGATGGATCTCGTCTTTGCCCAAGGCGAGGCCACACTCTCACAAATCCTCGAAGGCATGGACTCGCCGCCCACGCGCCCGGCGCTGCGCTCCATCCTCACCATCCTCGAAGGCAAAGGCCAGCTCAAGCACCGCCAGGAAGGCCGCGAGTTCATCTACCAGCCCGTCCATTCCCGGGCCGAGGTCGGCCAGTCCACCCTCAGCCGCGTCATCGGCACCTTCTTCGGCGGCTCCCTCACCCAGGCCCTCGCCGCCTACCTCAGCGACCCGGGGACCAGGCTGACCGAGGCGGAGGTGACCGAACTGCGGACTTTCCTCGACCGGGCCAAGACGGCCAGGAGCTCTAAGAAGTCCTGATTTAAACCGCAGAGATTGGACGGACGCAGAGACCTGACTTCTGAATCGGAGCTTTGCGGTTGGATGATTTTTTGATGTTTTCTTAACCACTGCCACCCACGCTTTTATGAACACTGAGCCTCTCCATTTTTTCACGCCGGGCTGGCTGCTCGATGTGAGCCTGCAAACAACGGTGCTGCTGAGCCTGGCGGGAGGCCTGACCGTTTGCCTGCGGCGGATGGCGGCGGCGCGGCGGCACTTCATTCTGGCCTCGGCGCTGATGCTGATCCCGGTGGTGATGCTGTGCAGCTTTGTCGCTCCCGCATGGCGCATCCCTTGGAACGCGCAGCCTGCCGCTGCGGTGGCGGCGGATGAGGTGCCGAAGAAGGCGACCGAAACCGCGCCGGACCCCTTTGCACCCAAGGTGGTGCCCATCCTCACGCTGAGGGCGGCTGCGGCGGAGGCTGCGCCCCCTTCCCCGCTGTGGGCCCTGCTCTGGCTGGCGGGCATCGGCGCGGGGACGCTGGCCCTGGGAGCTTCGGCATGGACGCTGCGGAGGCTGCGCACCGGATCGCACATCGTGGTAGATCCCACCATGCAGCGCTGCTTCGCGGAAGAGGCCGCCGCCTTGCACCTGGAGCTGCCGTCAAGCTGCCTGCGCATGAGCGCCGCCTGCGCCGTGCCCATGACCTGGGGCCTTGCCCAAAAAACGGTGCTCCTGCCTGAACAGGCGTCAGCGTGGGACGAGGCGCGGCTGCGGCTGGTGCTGCGCCACGAGCTGGCGCACATCGCACGCGGGGATGTGCTCACGACTTTGCTGACCACGGTGTCCGCCCTGCTGCTGTGGTTTCACCCGCTGGTCTGGGTGATGCTGCGGGCGAGCGCCCGGGCGCGTGAGCAGGCCTGCGATGATGTGGCGCTGGAGCGCAGCGGGGTGAGCGCGGATGATTTCGCGGAGGAGCTGCTGGCGGCAGTGGCGGGCCTGGGAAACACTGCGCGCCCATGGCTGCCGCTCGCGCTCGCGGTGTCCGCCAGCGCGCGGGCGATGCGGGGACGACTGGCGAGCCTGGTGGAGGCCGGGCGCGGTCGCGCCGCCTACTCGGGAATGCAAAAGCTGCTGCTCATGCTGCCGGCAGCCACGGCGGCCTTTGGCCTCGCAGGACTCAGCGCCTGCCGGAAAGCGGAGCCCGTGGCCGACGCTGCGGTGCCCCGCCAGATCCTCGTGCGGAGCCGTTTCGTCAGCATCCCCAAAGACTCGCCCGTGCTGGCGGAAGCCGGTCTCACACTGGATGAAAAGCAGCCAGCGGGACTGCAGAGCCTGGGGGTTTTGAGCGCGGAAAAAACCGAGGAATTGCTGCACCTGCTGGCGCAGCAGAAGGGCGTGGAGCTCATGAGCGCGCCCTCCGTGACGACCAAGAGCGGCACCAAGGCGACGGTGGAGGTGACGCGTGAATTCATCTACCCGACCGAGTTTGATCCGCCCAAGCAGGCGACGCAGAAGGAGCCGGTGATCCCGGCAACTCCGACGGCCTTTGAGATGAAACAGGTGGGGGTGAAGATGGAGGTGCTGCCGACCCTGCTGGAAGACGGCAACCTCATGCTGGAAGCCATACCCGAGGCGACGAGCTTTGAGGGGTTCGTGGACTACGGCTCGCCGATCACCTACGAAGGCAAGGTGGTGTCACAGAACAAAATCCAGCAGCCGATGTTCTACACGATGAAGACCTCGGCGGGCTTCATGATGAAGCCGGGCCAGAGCGTGGTGTTCGGCGGTCTCGGCAGTCCTGACGACACACCGCTGACCAGCCGCATGCCAAAGACAAAAGACCTCATCTTTTTCATCATCGAGGCCAGTGTGGTGGATGCGGCGGGGAAAGCGCCCGCACCGAAGGAGACGACCGGAGTGAAGCCAAAGAACGATGCAGCAGCAGCGCCAGAGGAGCCCACAGTGGCGGTGCATGGGCAGGTGAAACGCCAGGGGCTCTATGTGCTGAAGCCCGGAATGACGGTGGGAGATCTCATCAAGGAAGCGCAGGGACTGAACGAGGGGGCGGATACAACGAAAGTCGAACTCGTGCGCGGCCCGAAAAACGCGGCGCGAGCCACCTTGCTGGATCTTCCCAATGGCAACCCCAAGGCGCTAAAACCGGGTGATGTGCTGATCGTGCCGAAGCAACTGACAGTGACGGTGCTGGGACAGGTGAATCGCCAGGGACTTTACATGCTGAAGCCGGGGATGACCGTGGGAGATCTGATCAAGGAAGCGCAAGGCCTGAACGAACGCGCGGCAGGCGGGGTGACCCAACTGAAACGCGGATTTCAGCAAACGTTTGTGGATGTGGACAAGGACACCGCGAAGGCTCTGGAAGATGGCGATGTGCTGACCGTGCCGGAGAAGTGATACCACGATCCAAGTGATACCACGATCCATTAGGAACAAGCCCTTCGTCTCCACCGCAGCAGCAGCCTTCAATACTTCACAAAGCCAGCACGCACCCACCACCCCGGAGCGCGGAATTCATTCCGCAGCAGGCCGCCCCCGCTGGACGTGATCGACCCACGCTTCACACCGCAAGCAGCCCGACCCACGCCCACAAAACACCCGCAGGCCACGCCCAACCCACAAAGCTCCCGCCACGTCCCCACGGAACAACCTCCCCTCAAATCAATCCGCGATCATCTCCACATCCGCAACGTTCGCACCCACGTGCCCGTCGCTCAGAATGGTGAGAAGAATCGCACCGCCATCGTAGGCGATGGCATAGCCGTTGTCACCTTGCTCAAGGCGAAGGTTCGAGGCCGAGCCCGCGCTCGCATCCCAGGTCAGCTTGTCGATCGCCGTGGAGCTGGCGACCTTCGCGGCAGCCGCACGGTTGTGATTCTTGTACGCCTGGAAAAACCGCTGGGCGACCTGCGCCTCCGTCAGGACGCTGGCAGCACTTACGGCACCGGGCTCATCCACTCCATCCGGCGGCGGCAGCGTATCGCAGGAAGTCAGGCTGAGGGCGAGCGTGAGGGCGGAGAGAGTACCAAAAAGGCGGCGGGTGCGGGACATGCCTCCACGTGCCGAGCGTCAATTCACCGTCAAGCGAGAAGCCGCACGGCGCCATGCTTTCTCTCATAATTCTCGGACCACCCGCGCCATATGATTACGCCAAAGCTAATGCGTCAGCGCGTAAAACACGATGTTGATCCCCAGCGGATACGCATGCTTTTCGGAGACATTCGTGAAGTACCACGGATCGCTCTGCTCCTGCTCCCAGCCGTCGCCAAGGTCGTTGTTGAGGCAGATCAGCATCACCATGCGGTGGCGATCATCAAACACGGCGCGGAAATGCGGGGTCGCCGAGTCCTTGCGGATTTCATTGTGCATGTTTGTTTTCCCATGCTGGCGCATCTGCTCCCAGTAGACATTGCTGTGCACCTGCGGCGGCGTGGGGAGATCAAACACCGAGTGGAAGATGGGGTGATCAGGCTTGAGTTCTTGGTAGCCGCGATCGGGCCAGATTTTTTTGAAGACGGGCTCAAAGCCTTTCCATTCATCGCCGCCCCAGAAGTCGTCCATAAGAATGAAGCCGCCCTTGAGCATGTACTCGCGCAGCACGCGGCCCTGCTCGGCGCTGATGTCCATGTTGCCAGGCTCGGAGACGTACAGAAAGGGATGGTGGCGGAGCTGCTTCTCTTCGATCTCCAAAATGACCGGATACGGATTCACCTGCACCGAGGTAAGCTGGTGAAGCCGAAAGGAAAAATTCAGATCCGCCTCCGGATAGTCCGCCGTCCACCGCCCCCCGCGCCGATACGGATAGCGCAGCCGCGCGAAGGTGAAGACGTCCTTGGGCAGCTCTGCGGAGACTTGCCACAAAGGAGTGTTGTGACCGAAATGCCGCCAGCCTTTGAACTGACGCGCATCCTCCGGAAAATGCACCTCCCTGCCCCGGTAGTTCAGCCGAACAGGCCCCCGGGCTTCCTGCGCAAACAGCGGCACACCGAGAAGCACCGCCAGCCCCAGCACCAGGAATTTGAGGAAATTCATTCAGTGCTTTTACCAGGTCCCACTCGCCAAAAGCGATGCCTTTTTCAGAAAAGTACTCATGAGCTTCAGCTCATTCCGGAATGCGCATCATTCACACCCAGCACCAGCCAAACTCCACCACACCGTTTCCACGCCCCCCCCTCACTCCACCACAAGCCTGTTCACCGTGTAGTACGCCATGCGATGCCAGAGCAGCGTGCCATCCTTGGCCTTGAGCTGCGGCAGCTCGAACTCATGGACGTAGCCCGGGCGAAGCTCGCTGCATTTAACCTCAAGCGTGAGGAAGTCGGGGCTGAGAGTGACGCTTTGGATCACCAGAGGCTGAGTATCCAGTTCGTCGCCGCCGTATTTGCTTTGGAAGGGGTAGGTGTAACTTTGGCCGGTGAGCGTCGTGAGATTGGTCAGGCCCTTCGCATCCAAAGGAAGCGTAAAGGTGAATCGAAAGCCCGTTTTGGTCAGCTCCATCTTCTGCACCTCCAGCGGCGTCTTCTTCGTCCACACCACACGCTGCAATCCAAACGGCCGGTTCCCCTTGCTGTTCCAGCCACGGTTCGACTGCCCCACCACCAGCGATCCATCCTGCAGGAAATTCAGCCCCAGCGCCGCACATTGAAGCCCCTCCACAAACGGAAAGCATGCCCCCTGATACTCACCGCCCACCTTCTCCAGAAACACACGGTTCACTCCGCTCAGCACAAACTCCCCGAGAAACATCTGCTTCTCAAACGGCCCAAACTTGCCACCGCTCAGATCACAGGCGATCCCCGTGCCGCTCTGCCCCATCTTCACATACGGCAGCCACACCGCAGGCGGCGTGTAGCCCTGCACCGTCTTCATCGCCTCCGCCACCGTGATCCCATCCGGCTGCTTCGCCGCGATCTTCACCGGAGACTCCGGCCGCATCGCATCAGGAATGGAGTCCGCATGCGAAAAGTACGCGCCTTTGCGCGCGTGCATCAGCGGCGTCGTCGGCATCCAGTTGCCCTGCTGATCCGTGATGAAAATGTCCCCCTCCGCATTCTGGCCAATCCCGCAAGGGCTGCGAAACCCCGCACACCACGGCTCCAGTTTGCCGTCCTTGGTCATGCGCACCACCCAGCCACGCCAGAGCGGATTCTTCTCCTCATCGCCCGCTCCCTTCCAGGCCTTGCCCATGCTGCAATTGAGCGAGGTGTAAATGTTGCCCTCTTTGTCAAACACGGGGCCGTAGGCGTACTCGTGGTAGGCCCCCGAAACACCCCAGCCGGTGGAAGCGCAGAGATATTCGTCCGCCTTGCCGTCCCCATCCACATCCCGCAGCTTTGTCACCTCGGCGCGCTGCGTGGCATAAAGTGCTCCATCATGCCATGCCAGCCCGAGGATCTCATGCAGCCCGCTCGCAAACAGCTTGAACTCCGGCTTCGTCACGTCGCCCGGATTGTGCGCGATCCATACCTCGCCCTTGCGCAAACCCACCGCGAGTTTGCCATCCGGCATCACCGCAATCCCGCTCGCCTCAAAGTTCACCCCCTTCGGCAGTTCATAGGTCTCCGTGCGGTAATAATCCGCCTGCTCCTGCGCATTAACCGAAGATGCCATCAACAAAAGCGCGAGAGCATTCTGAAGTGCGCCGGTCCTCCGGCGCTTTCGATCATCTCCAAGCCCGCGCAAAACTCCAGCAGACTGAAGCACTCCCAAAACGTTCGCGACTACCATGACAAAACCTCCTTCGTTAGCTTTCCGTTTTTGCTGATCACATGCTCAAAGCCACCCTTCACAGGGCGCAGCGTGTCCTCCACCGGCTGGCCATCCTCGCGATACCGAAACGTCGGCACCCCATCCTTGCCCAGGGTATATCCGCCAAACACACGTTCGCCCGTGGCCGCAGGCATCGGCTTCACATCCGTCCCCAGCGGCTTGATCGGCGGCATGGACCGGTCCTGCCAGTTGCTCATCGCATCCAGGAATCGCCCTTTCCAAATCACCGCCCAGCGGCTCGTCTTCGCATCAAAGGCCGCATTCAGCCCGCCCGGAAACCCGACACCAATCGCATGCGTTCCCACGCCTTCGATGAAGCTGCGAAAGATGATGGGGCGCTTTTCAGCATCCGGCTTCAGCTCAAAATCCTCCGAGGACATCAGCCCCTCCGGCAGCGGCTGGCCTTCCACCTCACGCAGATACGTCCAGATGCTCTCGATCTCCTGATCCGCCTTCTTGCGTCCCACAAACATCGGCGGCATCACCGTGCCCGGTTGCGTCACCTGCGGATTCAGCAGCAGTTCCTTGAAATACTCCGGCTGCAGGCGCTCCGTCGTATGCGTCAGTCGGATCACCGGCGGCCCCAGTGATTTGCGATCCTTCAGTCCATGGCAGGACACGCACGCCAATCCCTTGGCGCCGAGAAGCTGCCGCCCAAGCTCAGCGCGGTGATGTTTCGCCAGACCGCTGACATCAATCTCAAACGGCTTTTCCAGCGCATCCGCCTCATTCAGCCAGGCGATCAGCATTTCCGTTTGTTCGCGCCCAAAGCTCGGCATGTGCGTGTCCGTGTAAGGGCGCACGCTGCCGCCCTGACCCCAGAGGATTTTCTCAAACCAGCCATGCGTCAGCTTGCGCCCCACCTTGTCGAGATTCGGCGGCAGATTTCCCAACTGGCCCAATGATTCCGCAGTCGAATCATTCACGCCAAAGTACTGCGCGCGAGGATCCTCGGGGCCGCCCTTGCCATCGCGATCATGGCAGGCGTAGCAGTTCAGGCGGGTGAGCTGCCAGTCCACTTTCTCCTGCGCCGTCAGCTTCGGCGCTTCCTCTTTCTGAATCATCGCCAGCGCGAGTCTGATGGCGCGCTTTTCAAGCTCGTTCAAATCATACCGTGGCGTGCCGCTGGGCTGCTTCTCCGCGAGACATCCCTGATCCGGAGACAGCTCCTTCATCACTTTGGCAGTCTGCGCCTGGGCCGACTCCGCTACCATCTTGTGACAGGCCACGCAGTTCATCTCCTGAAAAATCTTCCGCCCCTTTTCCACCCCCTGCTTCGGAATCTTCAATGCCGCCCGCGCCGTGGCCTTCTCCGCCACCCGCCCGATATGCAGATACGCCGCAATGTCCGATGCCTCCTGTGCAGAGAGCCGCATGTCCGGCATTCTCCCGGAAGGCCGCACCGACAACGGGTCATGCAAAAAGTGCGACAGCGCCGTGAAGTCATACGCATCCGCCAGCGCGATCGGCACCGATGCATTGCCCGGCTTGTCCACTTCAGCATCGGCCACCACCTTCGGCGGACGCACGTCTTTGGCCGGCTCATGGCAGGCCACGCAGCCGACTTTGTGATACAGCTCCTTGCCGCGCTCCACATCCCCCGCAGTGACCTTCGGCAGTTCCTGCTTCAGGCTGCTGAGGTACTCCACCAGCGCCTCCACCTTCTCATCATCACCTTCCGCGCCCGCAAACAATCCAGGCATCTGCGTGCCCTTCTTGCGCGACTGCGGGCTGCGGATCATCAGCCACAGCGTGTCAGGATCCAGGCGCGAGCCCACGCCGCTCAGATTCGGCCCCGCCTTCGCCTTGAGCCGCTCCTCCCATGACTTCGGCACCGCATGACACGTCGTGCAGTTCAGCTCCGCAAGAAGCAGCAGCCCCCCGTTCACCAGTGACTCATCCGGATCTTCCGGAATGTGAAACTGATCAAAGGTGTAAACAAAGGCATGATTGATCGGCTCCGCCTGCAGAGGGTGGGCCTGAACATGGCCGCAAAAAAACGCAGAGGCCGCAAAAAGGGTCCAGAGTTTTGAGGTATTCATTTTTGCGTTATCTTGCGTCGCTTTGCGGCCATTCAGATCCGATTTAAATGCCCATCTTCGCACGCTCGGCGTCCAGCGCCTTGATCCACGGCGCGATGAAGTGGCCGGAGTCATGATAGGTGCGGCCGGAGTACATGTGCTGATCAATGACGCAGGGCTCGTTCACATAAATGCCGCCGCAGATTTCGAGGTCAAATTTGCACTTGGCCACCGTGGCCATGCGCAGGCCTTTGACGATGTCCGCACGCGCCGGGATCTCCACCCCATGGCACACGCTCGCGCAGGGCTTCTTCTGCTCCCAGAACCACTTGGTGATGCGCAGCAGATCAGCATCCTCACGGATGTATTCAGGCGCACGACCACCGCTGAAGAAGATACCCACGTATTCCTCAGGCTTGATGTCCTTGAAGGCGATGTCGGCGTCGATGCTGTAGCCTTCCCATTCCTTGGTGATGGTCCAGCCGGGCTTGATTTCATGCAGCACCATCTGGTATTTCCGCTTTTCCGGCGCGGCGACCACGGGCTTGTAGCCGCCCTCGATGAGGCGGTAAAATGGATAGAGGGTGTCAACGGTTTCGGTGGCGTCTCCGACGATGATGAGGACTTTGGCTTCGGACATGATGTTGGTAGTGTGGGTGGGAGTGTTGATTAAAGAGTGGCGACGAGATTGTCGAGATGGTTTTTGGCGCGCACGATTTCCGCCGTCGTCTCCGCCGCAGTGGGCATGATGGGAATCCCGCGCGGAGTGGGGTGCATGAATATCTCGGTGGGACCGGTAAAGTTGATCGCTCTGAGCGCCTCCAGCAGCGGCGTCCAGTTGAAGGTGCCACGGCCCGGCATTTGCTGAATTTCCTCCTCCTTCGGCATCGGCTTCATGCAGCCCATGCCGTGCTCCCAGGCATAGAAGAGCGTCATTTTCTGGTCGATGTGCTCAATGAGGTCCGCCTGCAGTGCGGCTTCCTGCGGCAGATGATACGGGGCAAAAGCAATGCCGATTCCCGGAATGCTGCGAATACCATCCGCCAGCCAGCGCAGGGAGTCCGGGGTGTCGATGAGGTTGTTGACGTGGTTTTCGATCCCAATCGTGACGCCGTTCTCAGCGGCGAGCGCGGCATGCGGCTTCATCTTCTCCACAAAAGCCTTCACGTTCAGCTTGAGCTGCTCGGGCGTGACTTTGTAGTCCCCTGCCCCGCCGGCGACGATGAAGCTGCCACCGAGCTTTTTCACGATGCCGATTTCCTCCGTGAGATTGAACGGCCCAAGATCATACCGGGTGGTTCCGCCAAAAATGAGCCCCTGCTCTTTGAGCATCTCGGCAAACCTGTCATGCCCGATGGCATCCATCTCCTCCCGCTGCGTGCCGTGCTTTTTCGGCCAGAGTTCGATCCCCATGGCCCCCGTCTTTTTCACCTCCGGCAGAATCTCCGCCAGAGGCAGGCTGCCATACATGGAGGAGGCAAGCATGTAATTCAGCTTCCACGGCGACACATCCGCCGCGAAGGCAGGTGCGGCGGCGAGGGCGGAAAGGGAGTGCAGAAAGCGACGGCGGCTGGTCATGAGCGAGTAAACGCCGCCATCCGCCCCTCTTCATTCAGACTTTGAATTGGCTTCTTCAGGTTTTGCGGCGGTCGCGCCTCATTGACATGAAGCGTTCCCGGCGGGGGTAAAGAGCGTTGTGTCCCTCACTTGTCCTGCACACGCTCAAGCTGCGCACCCAGGGCGGCAAGCTTGTCATCGAGATGCTCGTAGCCGCGATCGATGTGATAGAGACGGTTGATCTCCGTCTTGCCATCCGCAACGAGACCAGCAAGCACCAGTGCTGCCGAAGCACGCAGATCCGAAGCCATGACCGGTGCCCCCTTCATCACACTGCCGCCACGGATGCGCGCGGTGGCGCCCTGGAGATCGATGTTGGCGCCCATGCGTTTCATTTCGGCGCAATGCATGAAGCGCTGCGGGAAGATGGTCTCGGTGATGGTGCTGACGTCATTGATGACGCAGGCCAGCGCGCACATCTGCGCCTGCATGTCCGTGGGAAATCCGGGATAGCAAAGCGTGGTGAGATCAAAACCCCTGGCGTTCGGATTCGGCCGCACGGTGATGCTGTCCTTGGTGATTTCGATGGGGAAGCCGCATTTGATCATGGCATCGGTGACGGCTTTCATGTGCTCCGGCATGACACGCTTGAGGGTCACGCCATCGCCAAGCATCGCACCAGCGACGAGGAAAGTGCCGGCCTCAATGCGGTCTGGAATGACCACGTGCTCCGCGCCGTGGAGTTCCTTCACCCCTTCAATGGTGATGCGGTTGGTGCCTGCGCCTTCAATTTTCGCACCCATCTTGATGAGAAAGTTCGCCAGATCCTCCACCTCCGGCTCAGCAGCCGCGCCTTCGATGATCGTGGTGCCTTTGGCGAGGACGGCGGCCATCATCACATTGTCCGTGCCCAGGACGGTGGAGCCATGCTTGCCCATGAGGTTCATCGGTCCGCCTTTGAAGCCTTTCTTCGCATTCACAAAGATGTCGCCGCCTTCCACGGTGATCTGCGCACCGAGAGCTTCGAGGCCCTTGAGATGGAGATCCACAGGGCGGTCCCCGATGACGCAACCGCCAGGAAGTGAGACCGTGCATTTTTTCAAACGCCCCGTGAGAGGGCCCAGCACGCAGATGGACGCGCGCATTTTGCGCACCAGATCATAAGGTGCCACGGATTTGATCTTCTCCGCCTTCACCACCACGACGCCGCTGGCGCGCTCGACTTCCGCACCGAGTTCGCCCAGGATGCGGACCATGTAGTTGGTGTCGCTGAGGTCAGGCACGCGGCGGATGGTGCAGGTGTCCTTGGTGAGGAGCGTGGCCGCGAGAATGGGCAGCGAGGAGTTCTTTGAACCGCTGATGTTGATGCGGCCCTTCAAAGGCGCGCCGCCGTGTACGATGAGTTTTTCCATGTCTGTGTGCTTTGTGCTGCGGAAAGAGGAAGTGGCAAGCCATTCTTCGAATTCCTCGCCATGGAAAGAGCGCTTGAAAAAAAGTCCTTGCCATTTGGATTACATGCGTAATCCTCGGATCACACTTGTAATCCTGACCATGTCACGACGCGCACCCACACCACCCGCCCCGAAGATTTCAGACGCCGAATGGACGGTGATGAATGTCTTCTGGCAGCGCGGCACCAGCACGCTGGCGGAGGTGGTGAAGGAGCTGGAAGGCCGCCTGCACTGGAAACCGCGCACCGTGCAGAGCCTGATCCGCCGCCTTGCCGACAAAGGCGCGCTCGCCGTCGAAGCCGTGGGACGTGAGTTTCGCTATTCCCCCGCCGTCGCGCAGGACCAGTGCCAGCATGAGGAGAGCCGGAGTTTTCTGGATCGTGTCTTCAACGGCCGACTCACGCCCTTCGTGGCAGGGCTCATGGAACGTGAAGATGTCTCGCAAGATGACCTCGCAGCGCTGCGTGAAGTGCTGAACCAGGCCGAGAAGAAACTTAAAAAGTAATTCCACTCAACCATGAATGCCGATGCCCTCCTCCACTGGCTGCTGCGCACCTCGCTCGAGGCCAGCCTCCTGATCCTCGCCGTGCTTGGCCTGCGGCTGATGCTGGGCACCCGGCTCAGCCCGGCATGGCGCATCGGCCTCTGGCTGCTGGTGGGGACCAAGCTCATGCTGCCCGCTTTTATTCCCGCAGGCTTCGGCCTGGGGTCATGGTTTCAGCAGAAGGATGTGGCGCGCATGAATGAACCAGCGCCGCTCGTCATGGCAGCAGTTCCGGTCAAAACGCCGGATGCAGATGTTACGCAGGCCGTAGCTCGCCCCGACGCAGCCGTGTCCACATCGGCCCCCATGATTTCCGGCTACACGCTCGCACTGGCAGTCTGGGTTCTCGGCGCGCTGGGTGTCTTCGCGGCCGCCTTTTACCGGCAGCGGCGGTTTGACCTCGCGCTGCGTCAGCGTCCGCGCGCCACCTCGGCGCTGCTGCGCGCACTGGTGGCAAGCCTCTGCCAGAAGGCCGGCGTGCGCAGGCAGGTGCAAATCGTCCTCATGCCTGCGGGCACCACTCCGGCGGTGGTCGGCATGGCGCGGCCGGCCATCCTTCTTCCAGAGGACTGGGAGACACGCTTTGACGAGCACAGCCTGCGCCATGTGCTCCTGCACGAGCTCCTCCATGTAAAGCAGCATGATCTGGTATGGAACTGGGCCGCCACCGCGGTGCAGGCCCTGCATTGGTTCAATCCGCTGGTCTGGTTCGTGGTCTCCCGCTTTCAGGCGGACCGCGAACTGCGATGCGATGCCGGCGCACTCGCGCTGCTCTCCCCCACCGAGCGCCTCGACTACGGCCACACGCTGCTCCGCATTCAGGAAACCTTTTTCGCACCACCGGCCATGGCAGGGTTGGCCCCATGCGTGCGCAACCACCCCACCCTGCGCCAACGCATCCACATGATCGCCCACCCAACCGCCCGCCAGCCCGTGATTCAAATGCTGCTCGTCCTCACGCTCAGCGTTCTCGTCTGCTACTCCTTCACCACGGCGCGCGCGGTGGAAAAAGAAGTCCCCGCCAAGGAGCGCAGCCGCGAAGGCTCGCGCACACCCGCCGCCGAGCAGCCCAAGACCGGTCCAAGTGAAGCGGGCACTCCTGCCCGCTCCCGCGATGGCGACGGCGGAGCCAGAAAACCCGGAACTGGCGATGGCGAAAGCACACGCAAAACCGGCATGCGCGACGGCGAAAAACCACGCACTGGCGCACGCGACGGGGAGAAGCCCCGCGCAGGTGGCGAAGGCGATGGCGCTCGCAAAACCGGCGCACGCGATGGCGAAAAACCACGCACCGGCGGCGAACGCGAAGGCGACAGCTCACGCAAAACCGGCGCCCGCGATGGTGAAAAACCTCGCACCGGCGCACGCGACGGCGAGAAACCCCGCACCGGCAGCGGCGACGGCGAAGGCAGCCGCAAAACCGGCGCGCGTGATGGCGACAGAAGCACCACCTCCAGCGAGACCCTCACCCTCAAAGTCATCAAGAGCGGCGAGGCCGTGATGGTCGGCGACGAAGAAATCTCCATGAACCGCCTTCGCGGCCACCTCCACAGCTTCCTGCCGGATCACCCCGGAGCCAAAGTCGTGATCACAGGCGAAGGAGACGTCCCCATGAGCGCCATGCACAACACCATGGACGCCGTGCGCGACAACGGGAACAAGAACGTGAGCATCCAGGCGGAGTAACTTCTAAACTCCGACCTTTATGGACTGGCAGTCACAGTTTGAGCAGTGGCAGAAAGCTATGGCTGCCAACAAACTTACCGAGGCCAATTGTCTTCTTGAAGACGCCCGCAAAGCCATCCCCAAGACAAAAGGTGAAGACAAGTGGCATTGGTTCGAAGCCGCACTTCAGAAGTTAGAAACCTCTGGATTCGTCGCATGCGTTTTCGCCAAGCATCCAATTCCGAAATCTCTTATGCAGCCGTTTCTAAGTGCTGGGGTTCAGTTTGGAAATGCGAGTACGATCAAAGCTTTCGTGATCCCATGCCTGGAAAGCTTCGGCCACGACATCGTCGATGAGTGGTTTAGTTCTCATGGAACGGACTCATTCAGCATTCAAGAAAAAGCCGAGATGGCAAGATACTGGTATCCGGCGGCGAGGCATAACCGGCGAAAAACATAGACGGCACCTATGCAGCATGCATTCATCTTTCTTGGCCTAGCTCTCTCAGTTCAGGCTACGACCCCTCAAGACGTCACCGCAGCACTTACCAAAGCCGTCTCCTTCTACTCCTCCCACGCGGCGGCCCACGGCGGCTACGTCTACCGCTACAGCGCAGACTTCACCCTGCGCGAGGCCGAGGGCATCCCCGCCCCCGACACCATCTGGATTCAGCCACCCGGCACACCCGCAGTCGGCATGGCGATGCTGGATGCCTATGAGGCAACGAAGGATCCCCTGTGCCTCGCCGCAGCCGTGGCCGCAGCGCACGCGGTATCTCGCACTCAGCTTGCCTCGGGCGGCTGGGATTACTCCGGCCACTTCGATGCAAAGCATCGCGACACCCAGCTCTATCGTCGCGATGCAACCGGCAAACTCATGGCGCGCAACAAAACACCCCAGGGCGAAGGCGGCTGGCATGGGTGGAAGCAGCACACGAACAAGAACAACTATTCCACCTTCGACGACGATGTCTCCCAGGCCGCCACCCGGCTGCTGGTGCGCGTGGATCATGCACTCGGTGGCAAAGACGCCGAGATCAAAGAAGCCGTAGACTTCGCACTCGGCGCGATCATCGCCACCCAGTATCCCGCAGGCGGCTGGAGTGCCAACTGGGACACCTGGCCGAGTTCTCCACCATCGGAGACCTTGTATCCCATCAAGCCCGCCAGTTATCCTGCCGACTGGCCCCGCAAATGGCCGAAGGATTTCACCGGCTGCTATGTGCTCAATGACAACACGCACGCCACGCTGATGAGCACGCTCTTGCTCGCCTGGCAGCTCCGGCGAGATCAAAAATACCTCGCTGCTGCCAAGCGCGGCGGTGATTTCCTCGTCACCGCGCAGATGCCCGACCCACAGCCCGCCTGGGCGCAGCAGTATGATGCGGACATGCACCCCGCATGGAGCCGCGCCTTCGAACCCAGCGCCATCTGCGGACGCGAAAGCCAGTCCGCCATGTGGGCGCTGCTAAAGCTCGCGGCGGCGACGGGCGACAAAAAATATCTCGCCCCACTCCCGCGCGCGATCGCCTACCTGCGCAAGTCCCTCCTGCCAGACGGCCGCATCGCCCGCTACTACGAACTGCAAACCAACAAGCCCCTCTACTTTGAGCGCGGCGAAGGCGGTAAGGGCTTCGTCCTGACCTACTCCGACAAAAAAGCCTCCTCCAACTACGGCTGGAAATGGGACAGCGAGCTCGATGCCCTCGAATCCTTCCACCAGAAAATTTCACGCGGCGAATCCGTCATCTTTCCCCGCGTCGAACTCGAACGCTGGTCTTCCCCACCCACCGCCACCGACATCGCGACGATCTTAAAGGAGCAGCAGGTGGACGGCTCCTGGCGCACCACAGACGATGAGCGCGGCTGGATGCGCGATGCCAGCGGCAAGAAAACCCGCCCTGCAGGCGGCGTCATCTACAGCCTCGATTTCAATCAAAACGTGAAGGCACTGAGCGCGTGGCTCAAAGCACAAGGGGGTGCCCGATGAGCGCGCCAGCGTCCTGGAGTGCGCCGGTCCTCCGGCGCTTTCGAGAGCCCCATCGCCCCGGCAAATCTCCAGGACGCCCCTGCATTCATCCCATTCTTATGCGCAGTCTCCACATCATCCTCTCATCTGTGGCTCTCCTCTGCGCCGCCTCCCTCCCCGCCGCCGAGACCTACGAAAACGCCACTCCCTGGTCCTACCAGCGCATCTTACGTCCTGCCATTCCCGCCGTCAAAGACACCGCCTGGCCCAGGGATGACATCGACCGCTTCATTCTCGCCCGCCTCGAAAAAGACAATCTGCACCCCATCGGCGACGCCCCGCGCCTCACCCTCATTCGCCGCGCCTCCTTTGATCTTCGCGGCCTGCCACCCACGCAGCAGGAAATCGACAGCTTCCTCCGCGACTCCGCCCCCGACGACATCGCCTTTGCCAAGGTCATCGACACCTTTCTCCAATCCGAGCGCTTCGGCGAACGCTGGGCGCGCCACTGGCTTGATGTCGTGCGCTACGCCGACAGTGTGGGCCGCGTGTGGAATGCCCCCTTCACCTACGCCTGGCGTTATCGCGACTGGGTCATCGATTCCCTGAATGCCGACAAACCCTACAACCGCTTCGTCGCAGAGCAGCTCGCAGGCGATCTCCTCCCCGCCACCACCGTGCTGCAGAAGCGCGATCAAATCGTCGGCACCGGCATGCTCGCGCTTGGCAGCGTGAATCTTCAGGAAGGCAGCTACGAGCAGTTCGTTCTCGATCAAGTCGATGATCAAATCGATGTCGTCTCACGCGCCTTCCTCGGCCTCACGCTGAGCTGCGCACGCTGCCACGATCACAAAACAGAACCCGTCAGCCAGCAGGACTACTACGCGCTCGCCGGCATCTTTTACAGCAGCCGCACCCTGCCCGGTCAGGCAAACCGCAGCGACATGAACGGCTCCGGCTACGTCGATCCCGAAATGCTCGTCGATCTCCCCACTCAGCTCGATGAACCCGTCGGCCCTCCATCCAAGCTCCCCGCCGGCATCCACTCCATGGATGACATTCGCGCCCTTGGAAACCCGAAGACCACCATCCGCTACGATGTCGATCCGCACTTTTGCATGGGAGTCATCGAAGGCGAAATCAAAGACTGCGAACTCGCCGTCGGTGGCGATCCCTTCGATCGCAAAGCCGCCCCGGAGCGCGGCAGGCTCGGCATGCCCGCCCTGCCCCCGCTGCCAAAGATCCCGGCCAAGTCCTCCGGCCGCCTTGAGCTCGCCCAATGGATGACCCAGCCCACGCATCCCCTCACTTCACGCGTAGCCGTCAACCGCCTCTGGCAGCACCTCTTCGGCGAAGGCATCGTACGCACCGTCGATGATTTCGGCATCACCGGCAGCGATCCCACCCATCCTGAACTCCTCGACCACCTCGCCATCCGTTTCGTCGAAGGCGGCTGGTCGGTGAAAAAAATGATCCGCACCCTCATGCTCAGCCGCACTTATCGACTGAAGTCGATGAATGCGGAAGGTGGAATGCGGAATGCGGAATCCCCAGCCAGCACAGATGTCGCGGCAGCGGCTTCAAGCATTCCGCATTCCGCACTCAGCAATCCGAATTCCCAACACCCCGATGCCGGCAACAAGCTGCACTGGCGCATGAACCCCAAGCGCCTCGAACTCGAGCCCCTGCGCGACACCCTCCTTCAACTCGCCGGAAAGCTCACCTTTGACCGCCCCGAAGGCATCCAGGTCGCAGGCACCGGCGGCAAAGGTCGCCACGGCCTCACCCGCGGCCTCCTCAGCCCCGAAGATCCCTTCCGCACCATCTACCTCCCCGTCGTCCGCGACAACATTCCCGAACTCTTCAGCACCTTCGACTTCCCCGGCCCCACCCAGATCAAAGGCCAAAGAGACGTGACCACCGTCGCACCGCAGGCGCTGTTTTTTATGAACAACCCGATGGTGGAGGAACTGGCGGGCGAGATCGCGGGAAAGGCCGGGAAGGATGTCAAAGCCGTTTATCGCCTCGTCCTGGGCCGAGAGCCCTCCATGGAGGAAACACGAGATGCCGGTGAATTGGATTTTCAGACGCTCGTGCAGGCATTGCTGGGCACAGCGGAGTTCAGATATGTATTTTAACCCGCTACGATCATGAATCCATTGCTTGTCCGGCCTCTCCTGATTATTTGCTCCCTGAGTTTCGCCGCTCAGCTAAAAGCCGAAACCCTCGTCCACTCAAGCGAGGGAAACTGGGAAACCAGAGTTGCCGAAATGCCACCCCAGGTTCAGAAATTGGTGCGAAAGATTCAATCCATCGATATGCATCCCTATTTGCTGTCGGAGTTGAAGAATAACCGGTTGTTAATATCGAACTTCCAGCTTCTCGAAGATTCTCTCGTGATGATGGACTTCGATGAAGGACATACGAAGGAGAAGGTGCTGTTCGATTTTGATGAAGCACGCGGTTGGACCATCATACGCCGCTCGCCTCTGGGCGACTGGAAACCGAAAGATCAACGAAAAGGAGACAGGCTCACATCCATTTTATTCCCGACTGAGCCCGGAGCATCTCAACCCAGCACGAAGAAGCCATGATCACTCGTCGTTCCGTCCTTCAGTCCACATCGACCGGCTTCGGCTGGCTCGCATTCAATGCGCTGCATCAGCAGTGGGCCGGTGCCGCAGCGCCGCCCAAGACCCTCAATCCACTCGCGCCAAAACCGCCCCACTTCACGCCGAAGGCCAAGCGCGTCATCTTCATGTTCATGCAGGGCGGCCCCAGCCACCTCGACACCTTCGACTACAAGCCCGAGCTCGCCAAAGCCGAGGCCGGCAAGGTGCAAAAGTACATGGGGTCAGTCTTTGAATTCAAACCACGCGGCAAGAGCGGCCTCATGATTTCGGACGCCTTTCCAGAGCTCTCAAAACACGCGGACGACCTCTGCCTCCTCAATGGCATGCAGACGCGCACGAATGCGCACCAGATGGCCACCGTCGCGCTCCACATCGGCAGCGAGACCTTCGTCCGCCCCTCCATGGGCGCATGGATCGTTTACGGCCTCGGCACGGAGGCCGAGGACCTCCCCGGCTTTGTCACCATCAACCCCGCTGCCGACAACGGCGGCGCCATGAACTACGGCTCCGCCTTTTTACCCGCCTCCTTTCAAGGCACACGCCTCAGCACCGGCGGCGGCGGCGTGCCGGACCTGAGCAACGGACGTCTCAGCGATGCCCAGCAGCGCAAGCAGATCGAGTTCATCCAAAAGGCCAATCGCAAACTGCTCAGCGGCGATCCCGGCAACCCCGAAATCGAAGGCATCATCCAGAGCTACGAGCTCGCCTACAAAATGCAGACCAGCGTTCCCGACGTGCTCGATCTCGACAAAGAACCGCAGCACATCCGCGAACTCTACGGACTCGACGACGGCAATACAGAGCGCTTCGGCACCCAGTGCCTCATGGCACGCCGCATGGCGGAAAAAGGTGTGCGCTTCATCCAGCTCACCTCCCCCGGCTGGGATCACCACAACGGCCTGCGCGACAACCTCGCACGCCAGTGCACCTCCATCGACAAACCCATCGCCGGACTCATCGCCGATCTCAAGCAGCGCGACATGCTCAAGGACACCCTCATCATCTGGGGCGGCGAATTCGGGCGCGGCAGCGGCTACGACAACGAGCCCTACAACGGCCGCGGCCACAACGGCGGCGGCTACACCATGTGGATGGCCGGCGGCGGCGTGAAGGGCGGCTTCACCTACGGCAGCACCAACGACATGGGCAACACCGCCGAGACCGGCATCATCGGCACCCACGATCTTCACGCCACCGTCCTCCACCTTCTCGGCATCAATCACGAGCGCCTCACCTACCGCTACGCCGGCCGAAACTTCCGCCTCACCGACGTCAGCGGCGAAGTGGCCAAAGACATCCTCGCCTAAGGAGCGCGGAATTTATTCCGCAGCACTCCGCAAGCCCCCCTTCAATCCGCGCTGTTCAACACCCTGCGCCCTTGCCACACATCGTTCCCAAAGCAGGCAAAACAGGTTTTCAAACACGGCCCAGGAGCGCGGAATTTATACCACCATCAATTGAAAACGGGTCTATATCTCAGGGATTAGCTAAAAGCTATCGCGGAGCGATACCAGCTTGTAGCGAGGGGTTGAGCGAAGCGACACCCCTCGAAATAAAAACCCCACGTTCAGCCATGGAGGGGCGCATCACGGAGTGATGCCAGCACGCCTGCGCCAA
>Ga0209066_10002465_pt1 | contig 22428 bp, 24 predicted proteins | sample All_14_2_FD_187198 | JGI IMG/M metagenome (GOLD analysis project Ga0209066, IMG submission 187198) | Freshwater microbial communities in response to fracking from Pennsylvania, USA - Allegheny Zone_MetaG_DW_15 (SPAdes) (version 2) ... | reverse complement strand
GGATCGGCAGCCGGCGCCTCGGCTGGCGCGACGATGCTTGGCATCGCACCTTGCAACTCGTGGGGTGGATGGCGACAGCCTTCATGGCGGCTGTGGCGATGGGATTGCCAAGGGCGTTGACCCCCCCTTGGTGACCGACCAACTCGGTGCGAGTCGGTCGGTGTGTGGCCCCGTTCAGGCCGTGGCCATCAGGCCTGACGTGTCGAACGCACTGCTCATCACTGGCATGTGCGGTGCGAACGTCGGCGCCGTGTTCTTGGCCGTCTTAACCGGTGCGACCGGTTGGGCTGCTTCGGCCCGCTCCCCTTGCCCGTTGTCCGGGGAGCGGGCTACTGAAAAGAATAGAAGCACCTGAACGGAATCTTGCGTTCCGCCCAGAAGTCGGCTGCATCCCGGAAGACGTCCAGCAGCTGCTCGCGCCCCTCGCGGTCGAAGCGGGGGTTGTCGGGCAACTGTTCCAGTACCACGACGAACCCGGCTTGCGCGCCCGACTTGTGGACCAGATCGGTCATGCAGTCGTAGAGCGCGTCGAGATTCTTCCCGAAATGGGCCGGGAAGAGGAAGGCCTCGGCGATCTGTTCCAGCACATCCTGCTTGGTTTGTGCCTTGGACAGGTTCGCGTAGAGAAAGTGATGGCCCAGGTCCTGGGCCGCATCCATCAGGTCGTCCACGCGGAATGCGCGGATCGCCTGAACGATATTCGGTCGGACAGTCTGCAAAAGCATGGTGGTCCCTAAAGAGCGCCCGTGAAGGCCTATCGATTCCTCGTCGGACTCACTCTGCAATGCGGCGGAAACTCGCATAGTGGTCCTGCGTGTAATAACAGACATCCGGGCGCTGGGGCGCAGTCCCGCCGCAGACGATGCGCCGCGCGCCGCGGTTGGAAGCTCCTCGGGTCGGTACCGTATATTCCCGGTAGAACCCGCGCCGGGCCTTGGGCAGCAGGCGTTCGCGATTGCCGAACACCACGCCGTCCTTGGCATAAGGAAAAGGACCGCCCTGGTAGATCAATCGGTGTGTGTCGCGCGCCTCGGCCGGCAGCGCCTGCAAAGACACTGTCGCTTCGACAAGCTGCTGCGATGGGGCTTCGCGGCCTTGTACTGCGCCCGGCAGACTGGCTGCCAGGAACAAGCTCAATGCGAGGCTCTGGCGGCTTCGCCACAGCTGCGTTGTTATCCATCGAGCACACCGACTCAGAACGACCACGGGTTTTCCTGAATCCTGAGGGCTGGATGGTACCGAAAGGGCCGCCCCAACTCAAGGCTTTGCCTGTTTATTCAGCAGCAGCAAAGGGCCTTGTTTGGGTAGTGAGCGTGCGCAAACTTTCGTAAATCACCGCTTGTCAACGGGAAAAGTGGGTGCTGCGAGCACGCTCGCACCCTCCTGGGGCCACACCGGCGTGGCCTTGGGAGGTTTGTGCTTGCTCACAATTTTGGTGCGCTGCGTCAACGCGCAGCGTTGGCGTCGGCCACCGTCAGAGCGGTCATGTTGACGATGCGGCGCACCGTGGCCGAGGGGGTGAGCACATGCACCGGCTTGGCCGCGCCGAGCAGCACCGGTCCGATGGCGATGCCGCCGCCAGCCGCCGTCTTGAGCAAGTTGTAGGCAATGTTGGCGGCGTCGATGTTGGGCATCACCAGCAAGTTGGCTTCGCCGCTGAGGGTGGTGCGTGGCATCAGGCCAGCGCGGTAGGCTGGATCCAGCGCGGTGTCGCCGTGCATCTCGCCGTCGACCTCCAGCCAGGGTGCGCGGTCACGGATCAGCGGCAGCGCGGCGCGCATCTTCATGGCCGAGGGCGTGTCACTGGAGCCGAAGTTCGAATGCGACAGCAACGCTGCCTTGGGCTGGATACCAAAGCGCATCAGCTCTTCGGCAGCCATCACGGTGATCTCGGCCAGTTGCTCGGCGGTGGGGTCGTAGTTGACGTGCGTGTCGACCAGGAAGAGCTGGCGCCCCGGCAGCACCAGGCCGTTCATGCAGGCGTAGGTCTGCACACCCGGGCGGCGGCCGATGACCTGGTCGATGTACTGCAGGTGCCCGCTGGTGGAGCCCCAGGTGCCGCACACCATGCCATCGACCTCGCCCTTGTGCAGCAGCATCGCGCCGATCAGCGTGAGCCGCCGGCGCATCTCGATCTTGGCCAGTTGCGCCGTCACGCCACGGCGCTCGGTCATCTGGTGGTAGGTCTGCCAGTAGTCGTTGTAGCGGTGGTCGAAGTCGGTGTTGACCACGTCGTAGTCGCGTCCCTCGGCCAGGCGCAGGCCGAACTTCTCGGCGCGTTGGGCGATCACCTGCGGGCGGCCGATCAGCGTGGGCCGGGCCAGGCCTTCATCCACCACCACCTGCACCGCGCGCAGCACGCGCTCTTCCTCGCCCTCGGCATAGGCCACCCGGCGGGCTTTGGCACGCTTGGCCAGCGTGAAGATGGGCTTCATCGTCGTGCCCGAGGCGTAGACGAAGTTCTGCAGCCGCTCGCGGTAGGCGTCGAAGTCGGTGATCGGGCGCAGGGCCACGCCGGCCTCGGCCGCCGCCTTGGCCACGGCCGGCGCGATCTTGATCATCAACCGCGGGTCAAACGGCTTGGGGATCAGGTACTCCGGCCCGAAGCTCAGCGTGGCGCCGGCATAGGCGGCGGCCACCACCTCGCTTTGCTCGGCGCGGGCCAGCTCGGCGATGGCGTGCACTGCGGCGATCTCCATCGAATCGGTGATCGTGGTGGCGCCGCAGTCCAGCGCACCGCGGAACACGTACGGGAAGCACAGGACGTTGTTGACCTGGTTCGGGTAATCGGTGCGTCCGGTGGCCATGATGACGTCATCGCGCACCGCTTTCACCTCCTCCGGCATGATCTCCGGCGTCGGGTTGGCCAAGGCGAAGATCATCGGGTTGGGCGCCATCTTGCGCACCATGTCCTGCTTGAGCACCCCGCCGGCCGACAGGCCCAGGAACAGGTCGGCGCCTTCGATCACTTCACTCAGGTGACGCGCTTCGGTGACTTGCGCGAACTCGGTCTTGGCCGGGTCCATCAGCTCCTTGCGGCCCTGGTAGACCACGCCGGCCAGGTCAGTGAGCCAGACGTTCTTGCGCGGCAGGCCCAGCTTCACCAGCAGGTTCACGCAGGCCAGCGCCGCCGCGCCGGCGCCCGACACCACCAGCTTGACGTTGCCGATGTCCTTGCCGATCACCTGCAGGCCGTTGAGCATGGCCGCCCCCACCACGATGGCGGTGCCGTGCTGATCGTCGTGGAAGACGGGGATCTTCATGCGCTCGCGCAGCTTGCGTTCGACGTAGAAGCAATCGGGTGCCTTGATGTCTTCGAGGTTGACGCCGCCGAAGGTGGGCTCCAGCGCCGCGATCAGGTCGACCAGCTTGTCGAGGTCGTTCTCCTTGACTTCCAGGTCAAACACATCAATGCCGGCGAACTTCTTGAACAGCACCCCCTTGCCTTCCATCACCGGCTTGGCGGCCAGCGGGCCGATGTCGCCCAGGCCGAGCACGGCGGTGCCGTTGGTGATGACGGCGACCAGGTTGCCGCGCGAGGTATAGCGGAAGGCGTTGGCCGGGTCGGCCACGATCTCTTCACAGGCCGCCGCCACACCAGGTGAGTACGCCAGCGCCAGATCACGCTGGTTGATCATCTGCTTGGTGGCTGTGACGGAGATCTTTCCCGGCGTCGGAAACTCGTGGTATTCGAGCGCGGCGCGGCGCAGTTCAACGCGTTTTTCTTCGTAGGTGGACATGGTGCTGCTGGGCCTGGGGTGGCTTGAAAGGGGAAAAATTGTAGGGAGCCGGGGGTTTCCCTGGGGGGACTTCCACGGCGCCGGCATCAAGACATGCAGCGTCGGCATGCACCAGCGGGCAGCATCGGGAGCCCGGCGCAGGGCAGCGCTGGAACTCGATAATCTGCCTTTGTGCTTCTCTGCGCATGCGTGCAGCCCCTTATGGCCCTCGGCGAATTCGATCTGATCCAGCGCTATTTCGTGCGCCCCGCGCCCCGCGCCGTGGTGGGGGTGGGCGACGATTGCGCCGTGTTGGCGTTGGCGCCCGGCATGCAACTGGCCGTCTCGACGGACATGCTGGTGGAGGGCCGTCATTTCCTGTCGACCGTGGCACCGCAGCACCTGGGCCACAAGGCGCTGGCGGTGAACCTGTCTGACCTGGCCGCCTGCGGTGCCAAGCCGCTGGCCTACACGCTGGCGCTGTCGTTGCCCCGCGCGGAAGCCGCTTTTCTGTCCGGTTTCGCCGAGGGCCTGCACGCGCTGGCTGATGCGCATGGCATCGAGCTGGTAGGGGGCGACACCACCGCTGGCCCGCTCAACATCTGCATCACGGTGATGGGTGAGGTGCCGGCAGGCCAGGCCCTGCTGCGCAGTGGCGCGCGGGCGGGTGACGCGCTGTGGGTCAGCCATCCGCCGGGTGGCGGTATCGGCGATGCGCGGCTGGCGCTGGAGGTGTTTCGCGGGGCCTGCGCGCTGCCCGGCGAAGGTTTTGCGCGCGTGCGGCAGGCCATGGAATGCCCCCAGCCGCGCGTGGCCCTGGGCCAGGCACTGCGCGGCGTGGCCAGCGCGGCCATTGATCTGTCCGACGGCCTGATGGGCGATCTGGGCCATGTCCTGCGCCGCTCCGGGCCGACAGGTGCGCCCCTGGGGGCCGTGATTCGATTTGACGACCTGCCGCGCAGTGCCGTCCTGGCCGATCAGCCGGCGGACTTGCAGGCTCAGTGCCTGCTCGCCGGGGGCGATGACTACGAGTTGCTGTTCACTGCGCCTGCAGACCATCAGGCCCAGGTGCTGGCCGCGGCCCAGGCGGCCGGCGTGGCGGTGCGCCGCATCGGCCAACTGCGGGCCGACCCGGGCATCCTGGTGCTCGATGGGCAAGGCCAGGCCATGCCCACACCCTGGGCCGGCTTCGATCACTTCAAGGCAGCATGAGATGACCACCGCCGTGCCGCCCCGTCGTGTGGACCTGCGCTTCTTGCTGAGCCACCCCGCGCACTGGATCGCGCTCGGGGCCGGCAGCGGCCTCAGCCCGGTGGCGCCAGGTACGGCGGGCACGCTGTGGGCCTGGGCCGCCTTCCTGTTCCTGAGCCAATGGCTCAGCCAAGCCGGTTGGGCCATCGTGCTGGTGCTAGGCTTGGCGGTGGGCTGGTGGGCCTGCAAGGTGTGTGCAGACCACGCCGGTATCGCCGACCCGGGCTTCATCGTCTGGGACGAGGTACTCGCCTTCTGGCTGATCCTCTGGCTGCTGATGCCCACCGCCTGGTGGATGCAGGGCCTGGCCTTTGCGCTGTTTCGCTACTTCGATGCGGCCAAGCCGGGGCCAGTGCGATGGGCCGATCGGGCCTTCAAGGGCGGTGGCTGGCGGGGCGCCTTCGGCATCTTGATCGATGACCTGGTGGCCGCCGGTTGCACGTTGCTCGTGTTGGCGTTGCTGCTGCGCTTGTGGCCCGGCTTGCGGTGAAGGATCTGACGATGGAATGGCTCTCCCCCGCCCTGCGCCCCGCCTTGGCTGAGTCCCTGAGACAACGCCGCTGGCGCCTGGCCACAGCCGAGAGCTGCACCGGCGGCCTGATCGCTGCAGCCTGCACTGACTTGGCGGGCTCATCCGACTGGTTCGAGCGCGGTTTCGTCACCTACAGCAACGAGTCGAAGACCGAGCTGCTGGGGGTGCCGGCGGCGTTGATCGAGACCCATGGGGCGGTGAGCCAGCCCGTGGCCGAGGCCATGGCGCGGGGCGCGCTGGCGCATGCCCATGCCGAGGTGGCGGTGGCTGTCACCGGCATTGCCGGGCCGGGGGGCGGTTCACCCACCAAACCCGTGGGCCTGGTGTGGATGGCCTGGGCGCTGCCAGGCCGGGTGTGGAGCGAGTGCCAGGTGTTTGTGGGCGACCGGGCTGCGGTGCGGGCGCAGACGGTGTCGCACACGCTGGGGCAATTGCAGGCCGCCGTGGCGGCGGCCTGATCGGCGCTTCAGGGCTGCAGCAACCAGGCTGCAGGTGCTTTGGCGCTCTTCGGGTTCGATGCGGCGGACACCAGCATCAGCACCAGGCGGCGCAAGGCTTCCCACGGATCGCTCGGCCAATCCGGGTGACGCAAGCCCTTGACCAGGCCATCGCACACGTGCGCGGCCTCGACCAATGGCGGGATCAGCGCCGCATCCAGCTGCGGTACCAGCCGTTCCATCAGCTTTTCCTTCGGGCCCCACACGCGCGCTTCGCGCAGCGCCATGGCCAGCGGCTTGCCGTCCAGCACGGCAGCCTTCAGCCGCTTGAGCAGGCGGATGTCTTCGGCCAACGTCCAGTGCACCAGCACCGCGGCCTCGCCTTCGGCAGCCAGCCCGTCGAGCATGCGCATCGCGCGGCCCAGCTGGCCGCTGAGCACCGCTTCGCCGAGCTTGAAGACGTCATAGCGGGCCACGTTGAGCACGGCTTGTTCGATGGCCTCGAAGCTCAGCGAGCCGCGGGGGTAGAGCAGGCCTAGCTTGGTGATCTCCTGATGCGCCGCCAGCAGGTTGCCTTCCACCCGGTCGGCAAAGAAGGCCAGGCTGCGGGCGCCGGTGTCACCGTCTTCCACCTGCTGGCCTTGTGCGGCCAGGCGTTGGGCGATCCAGGCCGGCAGGGCGCGGCGCTCCACCGGTTCCACCCGCACGGTGATGCCCGCGCCATCGAGCGCGGTGAACCAGGCGCTGCTGAGCTGCGTGCGGTCGAGCCGCGGTAGCTGCACCAGCGTGAGCGTGTCGTCGTTCAGGTGCTCGCAGTAGCGTTGCAGCGCTTCGGATCCGTCCTTGCCGGGCTTGCCGCTGGGGATGCGAATCTCGATCAGCTGCCGGTCTCCGAACAGGCTCATCTCGGCACTGGCACCCAGCAGCGACGACCAATCAAAGTGCGCACCGGCGACGGTGTGCACCTGCCGCTCGGTGTAACCGGCCTGGCGGGCCGCGGCGCGGATGGCATCGGCGGCCTCCTGCGCCAGCAGCGGCTCGTCGCCATGCACCGTGTACAGCGCCTTCAGCCCGCGTGACAGCGCCTGGCCGAGCTGCTCAGCACGAACCTGCATGGCCCGCGCTCATTGCGGCGGCAGGGCCGCCAGGCGACGCAGCACCTGGCGGGCGATGTCGGCCTGCATGGCCTCGAACAGCTGGTCGGCCTCCTGCTCCTTGGCCAGGGCCGAGGTTTCGCTGTAGGCCATGTCGCGGTTCACGGCCAGCTCGGTGTCGTTGATCAGCACCGTGCCGGCCGGGTTGCGCACGCGAAAGCGAAACCGCGCGCGCAACGACAGGTCACTCACCAGGCCTGTGGCGGTGGAGGCTGCGGCGGTGCGCAGGCGCTGGTCGAGCAGGCTGTCGAGCACCAACTGGGCCTGTGCCATGTTGTCGACCAGCTCGACGCCCGGGCTGGCGCGCAGTTGCCGGCGCAGCTCTTCGGCCATGGGTGACAGCGGCGCAAAACCATTGAGCAGGATGCGCTGCGCCGACAGCTGCGGCGGGCGCCGCAGCGCAAAGCCACAACCGGACAGCGCACCGGCCGCACCGGCCAGCGTGAACAGGAGTTGGCGTCTGCGCATCATGAGTTTCATACGACCACGTTGACGAGGCGGCCGGGCACCACGACGATTTTCTTCGGCGGCTTGCCTTCGGCGAACTTGGCGACTTCGGGGCTGGCGGCAGCCACGGCTTCGATGGCGGCCTTGTCGGCGGCAGCGGGCACCTTGATCGCACCACGTGTCTTGCCGTTGACCTGCAGCACCAGCTCGATCTCGTCCTGCACCAGCGCGCCTTCGTCGACGTTGGGCCAGGGCGTGTCGAGCAGGTCACCTGCGGCGGCAGCGTAGCCCAACCCCTGCCACAACCCATGGGTGATGTGCGGGCAGGCCGGGTACAGCGTGCGCAGCAGCACCGAGAAGCCTTCGCACAGCACGGCCGCATCGCCGTCGCTGCCATCGGGCTTGTAGGCTTCCAGCGCGTTGAGCAGCTTCATGCAGCCTGACACCACGGTGTTGTACTGCATGCGCTCGTAGTCGTAGCTGGTCTGGCGCAGCACCAGGTGCACTTCGCGGCGCAGCGTCTTGGCTTCAGCGCGCAACGGTGCCGCGCTGAGGTTGCGGCTGGTGGCGTCGCGCAGCAGGGCGTCATGCTTGGCGCCGAAGTTCCACACGCGGCGCAGGAAGCGGTGGGCGCCTTCCACGCCAGCGTCGTTCCACTCCAGCGTTTGCTCGGGGGGCGACGCGAACATCACGAACAGGCGGGCCGTGTCAGCACCGTACTGGTTGATCAGGTCCTGCGGATCGACGCCGTTGTTCTTGGACTTGGACATCGTGCCCACGCCCTGGTAGTCGATGGCCGAGCCGTCGCTCTTGAGCTTGGCGCCGGTGATCTTGCCGCCGGCGTCGAACACGTTCTCCACCTCATGCGGCCAGAAGTAGTCGATACCGCCCTTGTCGGAGCGGCGCGAGTAGATGTGGTTGAGCACCATGCCCTGCGTCAGCAGCTTGGTGAAGGGCTCGTTCACCTTCACCAGCTTCAGGTCGCGCATCACCTTGGTCCAGAAGCGCGCGTACAGCAGGTGCAGGATGGCGTGTTCGATGCCGCCGATGTACTGGTCCATCGGCATCCAGTAGTCGGTGCCCTGTCCGACCATCTGCTGGTCATTGCCAGCATCGCAGTAGCGCATGAAGTACCACGACGAATCGACGAACGTGTCCATCGTGTCCGTCTCGCGCTGCGCGGGTTTGCCGCAGCAGGGGCAGGCCACGTTGAGGAAGTCGGTGCGCTTTTTGAGCGGGTTGCCGCTGCCGTCGGGCACGCAGTCCACCGGCAGCACCACCGGCAGGTCCTTCTCAGGCACGGGCACCGGGCCGCAGGTGTCGCAATGGATGATGGGGATCGGTGTGCCCCAGTAGCGCTGGCGGCTGATGCCCCAGTCGCGCAGGCGCCAGGTGGTTTTCTTTTCGCCCAGGCCCTTGGCGGCCATCAGTTCGGCGACCTTGCTGACGGCCTCCTTGTGTGCCAGGCCATCGAGCACGCCGGAGTTGACGCACACGGCGCGTTGCTTGTCGCCGTACCAGTCGGCCCAGGCCTCGGTGCTGAAGGGCTCGTCGCCGGCCTTCACCACCTGCTGGATGGCCAGGCCGTACTTCTTGGCAAAGGCGAAGTCGCGCTCGTCATGCGCGGGCACGCCCATCACCGCGCCGTCGCCGTAGCTCATCAGCACGTAGTTGCCCACCCAGACCTCGACCTGCGCGCCGGTCAGCGGATGCGTGACGAACAGTCCCGTCGGCTGGCCTTCCTTTTCTTTCAGCGCGAGTTCGGCCTCGGTGGTGCCGCCCTGCTTGCATTCTTCGATGAAGGCCGCAAGCTTGGGGTTGGACGCGGCGGCATGCGTGGCCAGCGGATGCTCGGGAGCCACGGCGCAGAAGGTGACGCCCATGATCGTGTCAGCGCGCGTGGTGAACACGTACAGCCGGCCGTCCTGGATCAACTGGCCGTTGGCATCCTTGATCTCATGCGGGAAGGCGAAGCGCACGCCTTCACTCTTGCCGATCCAGTTTTCCTGCATCAGCCGCACACGCTCGGGCCAGCCGGCCAGGTAGTTCGGGTCGTCCGGGTTGGCCACGGCGCTCAGCAGCTCGTCGGCGTAGTCGACGATCTTGAGGTAGTAGCCCGGGATCTCGCGCTTTTCCACCAACGCGCCCGAGCGCCAGCCGCGGCCGTCGATCACCTGCTCGTTGGCCAGCACGGTCTGGTCGACCGGGTCCCAATTGACCACCTGGGTGCGGCGCTCGGCGATGCCGGCTTCCAGCATCTTCAGGAACAGCCACTGGTTCCATTTGTAGTAAGCCGGGTCGCAGGTGGCGATTTCACGCGACCAGTCGACCGCCAGGCCCAGGGCCTGCATCTGGCCCTTCATATAGGCGATGTTCTCGCGCGTCCACTTCTCGGGCGGCACGCCGTTTTTTAACGCGGCGTTTTCGGCTGGCAGGCCGAAGGCATCCCAGCCCATGGGCATCAGCACGTTCATGCCCTTCATGCGCAGGTGGCGCGTGAGCATGTCGTTGATGGTGTAGTTGCGCACATGGCCCATGTGCAGCTTGCCGCTGGGGTACGGCAGCATCGAGCAGGCGTAAAACTTGGGGCGGCTCTGGTCTTCGCGCACGCGGTAGGCATCGGCGGCCTGCCATTGGGCTTGGGCGGCGGATTCGACGGCGGCGGGATCGTATTTGTCGTTCATCACAAAAAGCAGGGCAGACGCAGGAAGGCCGGAGAGCGGGCCGCCCGGCGGGATCGATGAGGTCGCGGGATTATCGCGGCTTGGCCGTGGTGGCCGGCCCGGGCCGTGTCAGGGGGCCGAGGCGGCCGGCGCGGTGACGAAGGCGATGCGGTTGAGCTTGGCCTGCTGCAACTGGTCGATCAGCGTGGCCACGCGGCCGTAGGGCACGGCGCGATCGGCACGCAACTGCACTTCTGCATCTGGCTGGCGCTGGGCGGCCGCCTGCAGGCGTTTGGGCAGGGTGTCGGGATCGATCTTTTCTTCGCCCCAGTACACGCCGCCATCGGCGCTGAGTGCGAGCTCGATGCCGATGGGCGCTTCGCTGCTGGGGGCGGCGTCGGCCGGCGGCAGATCCAGCTTGAGGCTGGCGGTCATCAGCGGCGCGGCGATGATGAAGATCACCAGCAGCACCAGCATCACGTCGATCAGCGGCGTCATGTTGATGTCGCTCATCGGCGGCGGGTCGCTGCCGCGTTCCATGCGTCCGAAGGCCATGCGGTGCTCCTGGCGTCAGGCCCGCGGCCGCTCGCTGAGCATTTCGCGCAGGTCGTGCGCGTAGCCTTCCAGCGTGGCTTCGCAGGCGCCCACCCATTTGCCGAACAGGTTGTAGGCCAGCACCGCGGGAATGGCCACCGCCAGGCCGGCGGCCGTCATCACCAGGGCTTCACCCACCGGGCCGGCCACCTTGTCGATGCCGAAGCTGCCCGAGGCCGCAATGCCCTGCAGCGCGTGGTAGATGCCCCAGACGGTGCCGAACAGGCCGATGAACGGCGCGGTGGAGCCCACCGAAGCCAGCACCACCTGGCCGAACTGGAGCTGGCGCACCACGCTCAGCAGCGCGTCGCGCAGGCGGCGGGTGAGCTGCGATTCAAGGTGGCCCGCGGCTTCGAGCGTGTCAGACGGTGCGGTCAGTGTGCCGGCGTCCAGCAGCGGCAGCACCACGCGCTCTCGGTCGAGCACCTTCAGGTGGGTGCGGGCCATCTCCAGGTCTTGGGCGGCCCAGAAGGCAGGGATGCTGCGGGCCAGGTCGCGCCGCACACGGGTCAGCACCCAAGCTTTCCAGAAGATCAGCACCCAGGCCGAGATCGACATCACCAGCAGCAGCACGGCCACCGTGCGGCTCACGCCGTCGCCCTGGGCCCATACTGCATTGAATCCACCCATGTTCAAGCTCCCTGCTGGTTGCCGGCTGGCATCACGCCAGGCCGAGTACGGCGTTCATGTCGTACAGGCCGTTCTTTCGTCCGGCCAGGAAGCGCGCGGCGCGCAGGCTGCCCTGTGCATAGCCGGCGCGGCTGGAGCTCTTGTGCGAGATCTCGATGCGCTCGCCGGTGCCGGCGAACAATACCGTGTGGTCGCCGACGATGTCACCCCCGCGGATGGTGGCAAAGCCGATGGTCGACGGATCGCGCTCACCGGTGACGCCTTCGCGGCCGTACACGGCGCAGTCTTTCAGGTCACGGCCTAGCGCAGAGGCCACCACTTCGCCCATCTTCAGCGCGGTGCCGCTGGGGGCATCGACCTTGTGGCGGTGATGGGCCTCGATGATCTCGATGTCGTAGCCCTGCGCAAAGGAGCGTGCGGCCATGTCGAGCAGCTTGAGCACCACATTGACGCCCACGCTCATGTTGGGCGCCATCACGATGGCGATGTCGCGCGAGGCGGCTTCGATCTCGGCCTTCTGCGCGTCGGAGAAGCCGGTGGTGCCGATGACCAGGTTCACGCCGAGCGCGCGGCAGGCGGCCAAGTGGGCCATCGTGCCTTCGGGGCGGGTGAAGTCGATCAGCACCTGGGCGGGCGACAGGCCCGCCTTCAGGTCGGCGGTGATGTTGACGCCAGTGGGTTTGCCCGTGGCGGCGCCAGCGTCCTGGCCCAGCGCGGGGCTGGCGGCAACGTCGAGCGCGCCGGCCAGCACGCAGTCGTCGGCCTGGCGTACGGCGTCGACCAGCATCTGGCCCATGCGGCCGCTGGCGCCGGCCACCGCGATTCGGTGTGTGCTTGGAGTGCTCATTCAGTTCGGGTCAGGGCGTGGTCACTTCGAGCGGCGGGTAGCTGCGCTTGGCGCCCACGGGCGCATTCGAGGCCGTGGTGGTATCGAGTGCCGCGGCGGTGGGCCGCGGCAGTTTGCCCAACTGCTCGTCGGTGAGCTCCAGCGTGGGCGTCTTGTTGGAGGGTTTGGCGGTGTCGATCGATGCGACGAACTCACGTTCGGACGGCAGCGGGCTCGATTCGAAGCGGCTCACCTTGTCTTGATCGAAGTAGACCGTCACGCGGCGTTCCTGCGGCTCGGCGCCCTGGCGGCGGATCGAGAACACGTAGTCCCAGCGATCGGCATGGAACACATCGGTGATCAGCGGTGAGCCCAGCACGAAGCGCACCTGCTCGCGGCTCAGGCCCTCGCGCAACTGGGCCAGCATTTCCTTGGTGACCACGTTGCCCTGCACCACTTCCATGCGGTAGGGGGTGATGATGCCGAGGAAATCATCCTTGGCGGTGTTCCAGGTGGAGCAGGCGGTCAGAGAGGTCACCGCCAGCAACGCAGCGGCGACAGAAAGGCGGATGCGAGGCATGTAGAGGCAGTGGGGGGTTTGGTGGGCCAGACGCGGCAAAGGGCGCGCGTCCCGATATCATCGTGGCATTCTAGCCATGCCACTGCCCTGCCCAGGGCCGCCGCCGATGCCCCCTCAGTCCATGACGCATGCCGACGAACTGAAGAGTTCGGGGCTCAAAGCCACGCTGCCGCGGCTGAAGATCCTGGAGATCTTCCAGGGTGCGGTGGTGCGTCACATGACGGCGGAAGATGTGTTCAAGGTGCTGCTCACCGAAGGCTCCGACATCGGGCTGGCCACGGTGTACCGCGTGCTGATGCAGTTTGAGCAGGCGGGCATCCTCAAGCGCAACCACTTCGAGAGCGGCAAGTCGGTCTTCGAGCTCAACGAGGGCCATCACCATGACCATCTGGTGTGCCTCGATTGCGGCCGCGTCGAAGAGTTTTTTGACGACCAGATCGAGCTGCGCCAGCGCACCGTCGCGCAGGAGCGCGGGTTCCGGCTGGAAGAACACTCACTGGCGCTCTACGCCCACTGCACGCGCACCGACTGCCCGCACCGCATCCTGAAGTAACGCGACCCAGCGGCGTCAGATGCCGGGCTCGCCGCGCTCCATCAGCTCGCGGTGGCGTTCGATGAACTCGCGGTAGGTGTCGATGCCGCGCAGCTGCAGGATGGTGTTGCGCACGGCAGCTTCCACCAGCACGGCCAGGTTGCGACCCGCGTCCACTGCAATGATCACGCGGCGGATTGGCATGTTCAGCACGTCTTCGTACAGCGGTTCATACGGCAGACGTTCGAATTCTCGTTCCAGCGTTTCCTTGCGCACCAGGTGCACGATGAGCTTCAGGCGCATCTTGCGCCGCACGGCGGTCTCGCCAAAGATGGCCTTGATGTCCAGCAGGCCGATGCCGCGCACCTCCAGCAGGTTGGCCAGCAGCTCTGGGCAGCGGCCTTCGATGGCTGATTGCGAGACGCGGTAGAGATCGACCACGTCATCGGCCACCAGTCCATGGCCGCGCGAGATCAGCTCCAGGCCGAGTTCACTCTTGCCCAGACCCGATTCGCCGGTGAGCAGTACGCCCAGGCCGAGGATGTCCATGAACACGCCATGGCGTGAGGTGCGCTCAGCGAAGTGCTGGCCGAGGTAGCCACGCACTTGGTCAATCACCTGGCCGGCGGATTCGCGGGTCACGAACATCGGGATATCGGCACGCTCGCACATCGCCACCAGGCGGTCGGGCGGTGTGCAGCCGTCGGCCACCACCAGCGCCGGCGGTTCCAGGCCGACGATGCGGGCGATGCGCCTGGCCTGGGTTTCGGGGTCGCAGTTTTCCAGGTAGGCCACTTCGCGCCGGCCCACGATCTGCACCCGGTAAGGGTGGATGTAGTTCAGGTAGCCCACCAGGTCGGCCGACGACTGGGCGTCGCGCACGGCCACTTCGTCGAAGCGACGCTCGGGGTGGGCGTGTCCGGCGATCCATTCCCATTTGAGGGAGGTGCGGTGCGCGTCGAACAGGGCCTCCGCGCTGATGACGGTGGGCTTCATGGTGTGGCGGCGGGGCCGGTGGGGACGCTCAGGCGACCGACTTCAGCGGTTCCCAGCGCGAGATCAGCTCATGCACTTGAGCCGGATCGGGCTCGGTCTTCAGGCGCTCGCGCAGGGTGCGGTCAGACAGCATCTCGGCGATTTCCGAGAGGATTTCAAGGTGCCGCTGCGTGGCCGCTTCTGGCACGAGCAGGAAGATCAGCAGTGAGACGGGCTCGTCGTCGGGCGCTTCAAAGGCGATGGGCTGCGCTACGCGGATGACGGCGGCGAGCGGGTTCTTCAGGCCTTTGATGCGGCCGTGCGGGATGGCCACGCCGTGGCCCAGGCCGGTAGAGCCCAGGCGTTCGCGGGCAAAAAGGTTGTCGGTGACCAGGGCTCGGGCGATGGCGTGCTGGTTCTCGAACAGCAGCCCGGCGTGCTCGAACGCGCGCTTCTTGCTGGTGGCCTCCACGTTCACCAGCACATTGCTGGCCGGAAGGATGGGGGCGAGACGGTTCATGAGCAAGAACGCCGGTTGAAAAGCGGGGACCTGGTGCGATATGCGCCAGCCGTCCGTGGCGAGCACGAGGAAACGATTATAGAAACGCGCAGCGGCCCATAGGGCCGCTGACTTTTCGGAACCGATTGAAAAAATTGCCGAGGCTTACACGGCGTCGACGTCGAACCCGGTGCGCTTGGGCGAGATGTGGTGATGGTCTTGCAGCCGGTCCTTGTGGCGCACCACTTGGCGGTCAAGCTTGTCCATCAATTGATCGATCGCGGCGTAGAGGTCTTCATGGGCGCTCTCCACGAAGATGTCCTTGCCCTTGGTGTGCAGGGTGACTTCGGCCCGTTGTCGTCTTTCCTTTTCACGTAGTCGTTCGACCGATAGCAGAACGTTGACGTCGACCACCTGATCAAAGTGCCGCGTGACGCGGTCCAGCTTGGTAAGCACATATTCCCGCAAGGCGGGCGAGACATCCAGGTGATGACCACTGATCGTCAAGTTCATGAGACCTCCATGTCGGAAGGGGTGGGGAAAGACGTGGGTGGAATCGGAGATTTGAAGCCTGTGACTTGGCTGTGACCAAGCGTTGAACCCAGTGTGACCACTTCCCTACCGGCTGGCAAGACGGGTTCTGCCAGTGCCGTGAACGGCGTGAGGAAATGCGCCCCACGCCCTTGGAATCAGGGTAGGCTCTGAGATTGAGCAGCTGAAAATCAGCTAAGCGTTTCGAGCTCCTCAGGGGTCGATTCTTCGCATCGATACCGAGCAAATGGCGTGCCCAGCCTTGCCTTACGCGGCGATAATCTGCTCCGCTTCCACTCTGGACCAGACCCTTGGACAACCCTCACCCTCGGTGACCGTCCCTTTCAGCGACCCTGCCATGGCGGTTGGGCCGAAAGGAGACGGTGAACCCCCCACCCCCTTTTCGAAGCCCCTACAGCCGCGTGCCTTTTTTGAGGCAGCGCAAGCGCAGGAAGTCTGATGCTGAATGTCTTCACGCTGGTCAATGGCCGGCTGTTCCAAGAAGAAATTGCCCACCCCGATGCGCTGGCCAACGTGGCCCCGATCTGGGTCGATCTTGAGATGCCCACGCCGACCGAGAAGGGCTGGATCCAGTCGCGCTTCGGCTTGACGATCCCCGATGACATCGTCGACGACGACCTCGAAGAGTCGGCCCGCTTCTACGAGGAAGACAACGGCGAGCTGCACATCCGCTCCGACTTCCTGATCGACGATGGCGACACCCCGCGCAACGTGCGCGTGGCCTTCATCCTGTTCAACAAGGTGCTGTTCTCGGTCCATGCCGAAGACCTGCCGGTTTTCCGCTTGTTGCGCATGCGCGCACGTCGCACGCCGGCGTTGATCGAAGACGCCAAGGACGTGCTGCTCAAGCTCTACGACGCTGACGCCGAGTATTCCGCCGATGCGCTGGAGAGCATCTACGACGCACTCGAAGCCGTCAGCCAGCGTGTGCTCAAGCAGGACATCGATGACCGTGCCGCCGGTGAGGTGCTGGGTGCGATGGCGCGCGAAGAAGACTTGAACGGCCGCATCCGCCGCAACATGATGGACACGCGCCGGGCGCTGAGCTTCATGATGCGCAGCCGCATGCTGAGCGCCGAGCAGTTCGAGGAAGCGCGGCAGATTTTGCGCGACATCGATTCGCTCGATTCGCACACTGCGTTTCTGTTCGACAAGATCAACTTCCTGATGGATGCCACCGTCGGCTTCATCAACATCAACCAGAACAAGATCATCAAGATCTTCTCGGTGGCTTCGGTGGCGCTGCTGCCGCCCACGTTGATCGCCAGCATCTACGGCATGAACTTCCAGCACATGCCCGAGCTGCAGTCACGCTGGGGCTACCCTTTCGCGCTGGTGCTGATGCTGGCTTCGGTGGTGGCGCCGTTTGTCTACTTCAGGCGCAAGGGCTGGTTGCGCTGAGGCGCCTTGCTCAGGCGCCGGCACTGGCTTGCCGGCGCAGCCAGCGCATCAGGCGGCCCAGCAGCGGTAGCTTCTCGTACAGCTCCTCGGCGGCGTCCCAGTAGTCGCGGTGGTTGGTGATGAGGCCGTCGCTGTCGAACTGCCAGTGGGTGGCCCCGCGCACCGTCAGGGTGTCGTTGGTGCCTGAGCGGCGCTCGAAGCAGAAGTCCCAGGTCAGGAAACATTGCCGGCCCTCGGCGACCACCTGATGGATCACAAAACGTGGGCTGTTGACCTGCGCGAACATGTGGCGAAAGAGGTGCTGGATGCGCGGCAGCCCCTGCACCTCATTGAACGGGTCCTTGAAGCGTGCTTCGGCATGGAAGAGGCGGCCGAGCTGGTCGACATTGGCCAGTGTGAGCTGCTCGAAATAGACCACCGCAGCGTGCACGTGCGGCAGGTGGTGGCGAAAGGCGGTCATGGGCGGTGTCACAGGCCGGTGAAGGCGTGCACGAAGGTGAAGTACCAGCGATCCGGCCAGTGGCGGATCAGCTTGAGCGTCCAGCTCAGGCGGCGCGGGAAGTGGATCTCGAAGCGCCCCCGGGCCCAGCCCTGCAGGATGCGTTGGGCCGCGGCTTCGGGGGTCATCAGGCCCGGCATGGCGTGGTCGTTTTGCGCGGTGAGCGGCGTGTCGACAAAACCCGGGTTGACGATGGACACGCCAATGCCGGCTCGCGACAAGTCCAGGTGCAGTACCTCGGCCAGGTTGATCAGCGCGGCCTTGGTGGGCCCATAGGCCAGCGCCTGCGGCAGGCCGCGGTAGCCGCTCACGCTGCCGGCCAGGCTGAGGTGGCCGTGGCCCTGCTGCAGGAAGACGGGCAGCACCACCTCCAGCACGCGCAGTACGCCGGCCTGGTTGATGTCCAGATGGCGCAGCGCCTCAGCCAGATCGAACGCGGTGGCACGTTGGGCGCGGTAGTGGCCGCTGCAGACAAACACCAGGTCGAGACGGCCGTGGCGGTGCAGCACAGCGGCGCTGGCGGCGCGCAGGCTGTTGAGGTCGGTCACGTCCGCCTGCAGGCCTAGGCTGCCGGGGTGGTCGTGCTCGAAGTTGGCCAGCAGTTCGGGGCGCCGGCCGGAGACCACTACGCGGGCGCCGGCCGCGTGCAGCCGCGCCGCGGTGGCGCGGCCGATGCCGGTGGTGCCGCCGATGATCCAGACGACGCGGCCGTGCCAGTCGGTCAGGCAAGGGTTCAGTGCCATGCGATGCCTGCTCAGCGCTTGTCGAACGACAGCGTCACTTGGCCCAGCTCGATGCCGAACTTGCTCATCGTGGCCCGGTTCAGCATCACGCGCTCGTCCATCAGCACCATCCAGTCGTCGAACTGCACATGCCACACCCGCCCGTCCACCGGCAGGGCCAGCGTGTAGCGCCAGCGCAGGGTGTTGCCGGCGGCGATGCCTTCGGCTTCGCCCACCACGTCATCGGCCAGGCCGCGGTAGCGGCCGTCGCCCAGGTGGGTGATGCGCCAGACGCGGCGCTGGCGCTCGCCGTCGTTGTAGACGAAGTCTTCCTCCAGCACGCCTTGTTCGCCGTCCCAGCGGCCCTGCAGCTGCACGGTGAAGCGGCGCACGATGCGACCTTGGCGGTCGGTGAACATGCCGTGGGCGACCAGCGGGCCGTTGAAGTAGCGGCGCAGGTCGAGCGGGGGCTGCTCCTTGACATAGTCCTGCGGTTGCGGGCCGGCGCAGGCGGCCAGCAGGGTGGCTGTGAACGTGGCGAAGAGGGCCTTGGGCAACGCGACCGACAGGCGCTTCATGGCCGCAAGGCAACGCAGCGGGTGCTTCATCAGGGCAACTCCTTGACGGGGGTGAAGGGGGCAAAGCGCCACAGCGCCAACAGGGCGGCCAGCTTGAGGGCACAGGGCAGCAGGCAGTACGCACTGCTCAGGGCCAGCAAGGCGGTGTCGCTGCGTGCGCCTGGGGTGTAGCCGCCCCATTCCAGCAGTGGCAGGGCCAGGCCGGCGGCCAGGGCCAGGTTGAGCTTGGCCACACCGTTCCACCAGCCGAAGTAGGCGCCGGCTGCGTCGCGCGCAGGCAGTGTGGTGGCGAGCAGGGCGCTGGGCAGGGCCAAGTCAGCTCCCAGGGCCAGGCCGCTGGCGAGGCAGACGATCAGGAAGCCGCTGGTGTCGCCCGGTCCCAGGAGCCAGGCAAAGGCGAAGCTCGCCACCGACAGCGCCATGCCGAGCGCCCAGGCGCGTACCAGCCCCCAGCGCGACACCAGCCGCACCCAGACTGGCAAGCCCAGCGCTGCGGCGAGGAAGTAGCTGCCCAGGAACAGCGGGGACCAGGCCGTGGCCTGCAGCCGATCGGCCACGAAGAACAGCACCAGCGTGGCCGGGATGGCCGAGGCGATGCCGTTGAGCGCAAACACTGCCAGCAGGCGGCGGAAGCCGCGGTGTTGCCAGGGTTGGGTGGCGTTGGCCTGGCTGGGCGAGGTGGTCATGTCGGGCGCAGGGGCCTGGCGCAGCAGCCACCAGCCCAGGGCCAGGCTGAGCGCCAACACGGCCACCATGGCTGGCCAGCCCAGCACGGCGGGCAACACGCTGGCGCTCACCACCCCGGCCAGGCCGCAGGCTTCCCGCCAGGCCACGATGTGGGCCTGCTTGGCCGGGGCGCCACCGAGCTGCGCGCCCCACCCCTGGTGGCCGATGCTGGCCAGGCTGTAGGCCAGCATGGTGGGCAGCAGGGCCAAGCTGCACCAGCCGAGCCAGTAAACCTTGCTTTGCCCTTGCGGTGACGGCAGGAACAGCGCGGCAAAGCCGATCGCCATCACCACCGCGGCCAGCCCCATCACCCGCCACAGCGCTTGGGGAGACTGGCGCATCCAGCCGTCCACCCGCCGGCCCAGCCACGGGTCGATCACCGCATCCAGCCCGCGGGCCATCAGCAGCAAGGCGCCGATGGCCGTCAGCGAGACGCCAAACTGCTGCGCATAGTGCGCCGGCAACTGCACGTACAGCGGCAGCGCCAGGAACGCGACGGGGAAGCCCCAGGCGCCGTAGCGCAGGCCGACCCAGCGGGCCGAGGCTTCAGCGGGCCGGGCCATACAGCGCCTGGCGCAGCGCGGGCTCGGTGCTGCGCGGCGACAGCCAGATGCCAAAGAACAGCGGCGCAAAAGCCGGGTCGCTCACATTGCGGGTGGGCCGGCCGTTGCAGAAAAAGCGGGTAGGCTCGCCGGGCCGGTGTAGGCCGACGAGGCGGTCGCCCTCGGCCACGTCGGGGAAGGCGTCGCGCAGGGCGGCCAGCCAAGTGCGGGCCTGGGTGTCGTCCACCGGGCCGATGCGGCGCATCTCCACCAGCGAGCGCTCGGCGATCTGCTGGCCGGCCAGGGTGCGGGCGTAGTGCAGGGCCAGGGCGAAAGGGGCCTGGTCGAAGCGCTCGGGGGCCAGGGGTTGCTCGGTCCACAACTCGGCGTCGTAGATGGGCAGGCCCCACCAGCGGAAGGTGCCGCGGCCTTGCCGGCGCGCCCGGGGCAGTTGGGCGGCCACTTCGCTCGGCGCTTCGGTTGGGGCCGTGTTGGCGGCAGCGCGGCCGGCGGGCAGCGCGAGCGCTGCGAGGGCGCCCAGCAGCAGCCGGCGTCGATCAGGGCTTGCGTAAGGTGAACTGCACGACATCGGTGTTGCCCTCGTCGAAGGCGGCTTCGCAGTAGCAGAGGTAGTAGGACCACAGGCGCATGAAGTGGCTGTCGTAGCCCTGCTGCTCGATGGCGGCGGCCTGCAGCTGGAAGGCGGTGTGCCACCGGCGCAGCGTTTCGGCGTAGTCGGGGCCAAAGTGGAAGCTGGTCTCCACCACCAGGCCGGCGGCTTCGGCGGCGCGGCGGAATTCGCTGGCGCTGGGCAGCATGCCGCCGGGGAAGATGTATTGCTGGATGAAGTCGGTCGAGCGGGCATAGCGCTCGAACAGGTCATCGCGGATGGTGATGGTCTGCACACAGGCCCGGCCGCCTGGTTTCAGGGCCTGGTGCACGGCCTTGAAGTAGCCGGGCCAGTATTCGCGGCCGACGGCTTCGAACATTTCGATGGACACCACGGCGTCGAAGCGGGCCTCGCCCTGGTTGACCACGTCGCGGTAGTCCTGCAGGCGCAGTTCGGTGGCAGCGTCGAGCCCGGCGGCGGCCAGGCGTTCGCGGCCGTAGCGCAGTTGTTCTTGCGACAGGGTGATGCCGGTGAGTTTGGCGCCGAAGTCGCGTGCGGCCAGCTCGGCCACGGCGCCCCAGCCGCAGCCGATCTCCAGCACCTGGCTGCCGGGCTGCACACCGGCTTGCTGCAGCGCGCGGCGCATCTTGGCCTGCTGCGCGGCCACCAGATCGGTTTCGCGGCCGGCTTCGAACCAGGCGCTCGAATAGTTCATCGTTGGGTCGAGCCAGAGCCGGTAGAAATCATTGCCCAGGTCGTAGTGGGCAGCGATGTTGCGGCGGCTGCCGGCGCGGCTGTTGCGGTTGAGCAGGTGGCGCAGCCGCTGCAGTGCCGAGCCCCACCAACTGCCGTAGACCGCCCGCTCGATCACCTCGCGGTTGGCGATGAACAGGCGCAGCAGGGCGGTGAGATCGGGGGAGTGCCAGTGGCCCGCCAGGTAGCTGTCGGCCAGGCCGATGTCGCCCCGCTGCAGCACGGCGCTGCAGACCGTCCAGTCCTGCAGCCGCATCGTGGCGCGCGGCGCCTGGCCGCTGCCGAAGCGCGTGTGCGTGCCATCAGGCTGGTGCAAGTCAAGCGTGCCGTGGCGCAGGTGGGCCAGCAGGCGCAGCACGGAGCGTGCGGCGGCCGGCGGCCGCACGGTGGTGCGAGGGGCCGTCAGGGGACGAGGGGATGGCACGCAGTCGGTCATGGCGGATGCGGGATCAGGGGGTGTGCGGGTTCGGCACGGTCGCGGGGGGCGTCGGCCGGCTGAAGAAGGGCAGGCGCTTGCACCACAGCTGCAAGGCCTGCCAGTGGATGCGCGCCACGATGCCCAGCGTGAGCAGCGGCATGGCCAGCAGGGCGTTGCGCTGCGTCGCGGCCGTCCACGGCTGCAGGTGGCCGCTGACGCTGGTGCTCAGCACCAGGCCGGGGCTGTCGTGCAGCTCGATGCGGGCGACGAGGCGGTCACTGGCGCTGCGCAGGAAGCGGAAGCGGTACTGCCCTGCCACGGGCAGGAATGGCGAGACGTGGAAGACCTTGCGCGCCGTCTGCGTGTGTCCCCAGGCCAGTTCCGGCCCGTGCAGCAGGTAGCAGTGGCGATCACCGAAGGTGTTGTTCACCTCGGCCAGCACGGCGGCCAGGCTGCCGTTGCGGCGATGGGCGTACCAGAAGCTCACCGGCTTGAAGACGAAACCCAGTACGCGCGGGAAGGTGTGCAGCCAGACCTCGCCGTCGGCATCAGTGACGCCTTCGCGGGCCAGCAGGGCATCGAACCAGGCCAGCGCGTCCGGGCCGCCGTCGCCATGATCGGCGTCGTGGAAGCTGGCCCAGGCGCGGCGGTTGCGGGCGGGGCCGGTGCCGGGGGCATCGCGCCAGGCGCGCATGGGCAGCAGGAGAAACCAGGTGGGGTAGGTGAAGCCGTGCACGCGCGGCCACAGGCGGGTGTGACGCACCTCGCCGCGCCCGATCATCGGGCGG
>Ga0209066_10002464_pt1 | contig 22433 bp, 20 predicted proteins | sample All_14_2_FD_187198 | JGI IMG/M metagenome (GOLD analysis project Ga0209066, IMG submission 187198) | Freshwater microbial communities in response to fracking from Pennsylvania, USA - Allegheny Zone_MetaG_DW_15 (SPAdes) (version 2) ... | reverse complement strand
CTTCACGCCACCGCCCTTGCCACGGCCGCCGGCGTGGATCTGGGCCTTGACGACCCAGACCGGACCACCCAGTTTCTGCGCGGCTTCCACCGCTTCCTGCACCGTGAACGCGGCAATGCCACGCGGCACTGGCACACCAAATTGACGCAAGATTTCCTTGCCTTGGTACTCGTGAATCTTCATTTTTAACCTTTGTATTGATAGAAATGGTGTCTTGGTTCAAACCACTCGACAGCTTCATCAAACCGTCGCCAGTTCGTAGTGGAATGACGGGTGACTTTGATGGTGTCCGATGCCAGGTTGATACACCGGGAAGCGCAGACAGTCAGCCGCCGATTTCAAACAACAAGCCCCGGACTGGGACGGAGTCACCTTGCTGCACATGGACATGGGTGACAACCCCGTCGTGCTCGGCGCACACCAGACTCTCCATCTTCATGGCTTCGATGGTGGCCAGGACATCGCCCCTGGACACGCGCTGGCCTTCGCGCACGGCCACGCGCGCCACCGCACCTGGCATGGGTGACCCCACATGGTGAGGGTTGTTCTCTTCGGCCACCCGGGTGGCCTTGCTCGTGACGACCGCGCCTGCCATCGGAATGCGGATAAGGCGAGGTTGACCGTTCAGTTCGAAGAACACACGGCATTGGCCCTCGGCGTCTGGTGGGGTGCTCCCCTCGACCTTCACGTGCAGCGTCTTGCCGGTGTCGATGGTGACCGCGATTTCCTCGCGCTCCTGTTGTCCATAGAAGAAGGCGGGCGTCGGAATACCCGAGACGTCACCGTAGTGGCTGCGGTGTTTCGAGAAGGCTTGGTACACCTTCGGGTACATCAGGCTGGACGCCAGGTCCTGGTCGCTGATCGCGTGACCCAGCTGTCGCGTCAGCTTTCCCCGTTCGGCTTCAAGGTCAACCGGGGGCAGTTGCGCGCCGGCTCGACCCGTCAGGGGTGGCTGGCCCTTGAGCACCTTGCGCTGCAAGGCCTCGGGAAAGCCATCCGCGGGGAATCCGAGCTCACCCTTGAACAGCGACACCACCGACTCCGGAAAGGCCAGCTCCTTGTTGGGGTCGGTGACGTCGGCGGGCGTCAGATCATTGGCCACCATGAACAGCGCCATGTCACCCACCACCTTGGAGGTGGGTGTTACCTTGACGATGTCGCCGAACAGCAGGTTGACCTGGGCATAGGTTTCGGCGATCTCGGGCCAGCGGGCCTCCAGTCCCAGGGAGCGGGCCTGTTCACGCAAGTTGGTGTACTGCCCGCCGGGCATTTCGTGTCGGTACACATCGGAGGTGCCGCAGCGGATGTCGCTCTCGAACGGGCTGTAGTAGCGGCGAACCCCTTCCCAGTAGTGCGACAGGTCGCGCAGCGCCTCCTGGCGCACGCCCGGATCGCGGGGGTGGCCTTCGAGTGCCGCCGCCAGACTGCCCAGGCTGGGCTGGGAGGTCAGGCCACTCATGGCGTCCAGGGCGCCGTCCACGATGTCACAGCCGGCATCGATGGCCGCCAGCACGCTCGCGCCGGACATCCCGCTGGTGTCGTGTGTGTGAAAGTGGATCGGCAGTCCGGTTTCGTCTTTCAGTGCGCGCACCAGGGCCGCCGCGGCACGGGGGCGGCACACGCCGGCCATGTCCTTGATGGCCAGCACATGCGCGCCGGCGCGCTGCAGCGCCTGGCCCATCTTCACGTAGTAGGCCAGGTTGTACTTGTCCCGCCGGGTATCCCACAGATCCCCCGTGTAGCAGATGGCGGCTTCACACAGGGCGCCGGACTCCTTCACCGCGTCGATGGCCACCCGCATGTTCTCGACCGAGTTCAGCGAGTCGAAGACCCGGAAGACGTCGATGCCGGCCTGGGCCGCCTGGGCCACGAAGAAGCGCACCACGTTGTCCGGATAGTTGGTGTAGCCCACCGCGTTCGAAGCGCGCAGCAGCATCTGCAGCAGCACGTTGGGCATGGCAGTGCGAAGTTGTGCCAGGCGCTGCCACGGGTCCTCGTTCAGGAACCGCATCGCCACATCGAAGGTGGCGCCACCCCAGCATTCGACCGAAAAGAGGTCCGGCAGCAGCCGGGCGTAGTGCGGTGCGATCGCCACCATGTCATGGGTGCGCATGCGGGTGGCCAGCAGCGACTGGTGGGCGTCGCGCATGGTGGTGTCGGTCAGCAGCACGCGTTGCTGTGCCTTGATCCACTGGGCAAATGTCTCCGGGCCGAGTTCGCGCAGCAGGTCCCGCGTGCCGGGCGGCGCCGGCTGGATCAGGTCGCACGCAGGTTTGACGGGCGTGGGCAAAGGCAGCGCTGGCAGCGTCCGCCCCTTCATTTCCGGGTGTCCGTTGACGCTGACCTCACCGAGAAATCGCAGGAGCTTGGTGGCCCGATCCCGCCGCTGTGCGACTTTGAGCAGTTCCGGACTCTGGTCGATGAAGCGGGTGGTGCACGTCCCGCTGACAAACTGCGGATGTGTGATGACGTTTTCCAGGAAGGCGAGGTTGGTGGCGACACCGCGGATGCGGAACTCCCGCAGGCAGCGCCCCATGCGCGAAATGGCGTCGTCGGAACTCATGCCCCAGGACGTGACCTTGACCAGCAGGCTGTCGTAGTAGGGCGTGATGACCGCGCCGGAGTAGGCGGTGCCGCTGTCCAGGCGCACACCAAAGCCACCGGTGGACCGGTAGTTCGAGAGTCGACCATAGTCGGGTGAAAAGTTCTTCTCGGGGTCTTCGGTGGTGACCCGGCACTGCAGTGCGTGGCCGTTCAGCCGGAGCGCCTCCTGCGGCGGCACGGCGGCACCAGGCACACCGATGGCCGCGCCTTGCGAGATGGTGATCTGTGCCCTGACCAGATCGATGCCGGTGACCTGTTCGGTCACGGTGTGCTCGACCTGGATGCGCGGATTGACTTCGATGAAATGGAAGGCGCCGGTGTCGGCATCCAGCAGGAACTCGACGGTGCCGGCGTGGGTGTAGTTCACGGCGCGGCCGAGTGTGAGTGCCGCTGCGCACAAGGCCTCGCGTTGTTCGTCGCTCAGATAGGGCGCCGGCGCCCGTTCAACGACCTTCTGGTTGCGCCGCTGGACCGTGCAGTCGCGTTCGAAGAGGTGCAGCAGGTGCCCGTGGGTATCGCCCAACAGTTGCACTTCCACGTGGCGCGCCCGCTCGACCAGCTTTTCCAGGTAGATCTCGTCGTTGCCGAATGCGGACCGGGCTTCGCTGCGGGCGATGGGCATCTGCTCCAGCAGATCGTCGCGGCTGCGGATGACGCGCATGCCGCGGCCACCGCCACCCCAGCTCGCCTTGAGCATGAGCGGGTAGCCGATGGCTTCGGCGAGCGCGATGGCCTGATCCGTGTCCAGCGGTAGCGGGGGTGTGGCCGGCATCACAGGCACGCCCACGGACTCGGCCAGATGGCGCGCGGCGACCTTGTTCCCCAGGGTGCGCATCACGGTGCTGGACGGCCCGATGAAGACCAACCCGGCCGCCGCGCAGGCGTCTGCAAAGTCGGGGTTCTCCGACAGGAAACCATAGCCGGGGTGGACCGCATCCACTTTGGCGAGTTTGGCCACCCGGATGATTTCGGCGATGTCCAGATACGCGGCGATGGGTTTCTGCCCCGCGCCAACCAGGTAGCTCTCATCGGCCTTGAAGCGGTGCAGGGCGAAGCGGTCTTCGTTGGAATAGACGGCCACGGTACGGATGCCGAGTTCGGTGGCCGCGCGCATGACGCGGATGGCAATTTCGCCACGGTTGGCGATCAGGATCGATTCGATGGTGGGCTGTTTCATGGTGTGTTGCGCGCTGTCTGCCGATACATCAGCAGGTGTGCTCAGGTGTCGCGGTCGTGTGGTGGTCGGTGGAGGTCGGGCCAGAGCTGTGCCACGACTTCCCGCTGCGCCGCATAGGCGTAGCAGCTGTCCACCTTGGCCCGGCGCTGTGCTTCGCCTGCCGGTGCATTGATGCTGGCCAAGCGCTGGGGCGCCAGTCCCTGGAAGGCGGTGGTGGCCATGGGGCCGAGCAGTTCGACGATGTGCGTGCAGGACTGTGCGCCGCCGAGGCGCTCTCGCACTTGCTTGCCCCAGCCCGCGCCGAGGCGAAGGCCCTGGAGTGGCGCCAAGGTGTTCACTGCGCCGCGGCAAACGCCGAAAGGGGTCGCTACCATCTCCGCCGATGCCTCGTGCACCAGCATGTCCTCGTCGATCACGAGGCGCACGAGGAGGTCGTGCACGGGCACGCCCGGTGGTGTGTCCTGGTGGGCAAGCTGTCGTCGGAATGGGTGGCTCTTGGTATCCACCAGACGTCCTTCGATCTCGAAAAGCCCGTCGGTGCGCCGGAAAAACCGCAGGTCGATCTGGCGGTGGTGGATCTCTTCCCGATCAGCAGGGTGGGTCATGGGTTCTCCGGGGCTGGCGTGTTCAGGTGCCAGGGCGAACCGGGGCCCAGGCAAAACTGTCCGGCCGGGCCACCGCCACAGCACCTGACGCGATCAGGGCCTCGCAGGCCTGAGGGCTCAGGCCCGCAGCTTGCAGCACCTCCAGGGTGTGCTCGCCGAGCTCGGCCGGGGGCAGGGTGACGATGCCGTCATCGCAGGCACCCAGCCGCGGAAACTCGGGCACCTCGAAATCCATGCCGCGCAAGGGCACCGTGCGCAGCTTGCCGGGCTGGTGCGCCTGCGGCGCCTCCAGCACACGTTCCAGCGGCAGCACTTCGGTACAGCCGACGCCTGCTGCCTTCAACCGGGATTCGACGTCGTCGAAACGGTGCTGGGCCACAGCGGCCTTCACGATCTCCTCCACCTCTTCGCGGCGCTTCTTGCGGTGGCGCAGCGCGGCCAGCGACGCATCTGTCGCCTGCGGCAGCTTCAGGGCTTCGCAGAACTTCAGCCAATGGGCGTCGTTCAGGATCAGCAGGTAGATCCAGCGTTCGTCGGCGGTGAGGTAGGCGCCGTAGCCCGGCATGCTGAACTCCCCATGCGGTTCGCGTTCGGGTCGGCCAAGCAACTGGGTCTTGAGCTGAACACCCACCAGGTCGCGCGATGCCACGTGCAGACCGGTTTCGTAGAGGCCGATCTCCACCTGCCGTTCGCCCGGGTCGGCCTCGGGCTGCAGCATCGACGCCAGGATGCCAATGACCGCATAGGCACCTGCGAACTGGTCGTGGTACGAGGGGCCGAGGCGGCTGGGTCGGCCGTTGACCCGGTTGGCTTCCATCACACCGGTGGCGGCTTCGGCCACCGGATTCGAGGCCAGGTCATCGGCCTGCGGGCCGGCCGCGTAACCGCGGATGTGGCAGTAGATCAGGTTCGGATTGACCGCGGCGCAGTCTTCGCGCGTGACCCCGAGCTTTTTCGCGGCCTTGGGCGCCAGGTTGTGCACCAGTGCGTCGGCGCTGGCGATCAGCTGGAGAAATGCGGCGCGGCCCTCGGGTCGGCCCAGGTCGATGCACACGCTCTTCTTGCCGTGGCTGTAGGCGATGAAGGTGCCGCTGGGGCCGCCGCGCACCAGGCTGCGTGTGGGGTCGCCGGCGGGCGGCTCCACCTTGATCACCTCGGCGCCGAGCTGGGCCAGGATGTGTGAGGCAAAGGGCGCTGCCAGCATGGTGCCCAGTTCAATGACGCGTCGTCCGGAGAGTGGAGGGTGGTGCATGGGATGCCCTTCATCGTTAAAAGAATGCATTGTATATCGGTAAAAACAGAAGATTTCCCTGTTTTTTCAGGGGAAACCCTAATTTTAATGACTTCTGCATTCCATACAATGCATTGTGCGTCGAGTGATCTTGGCGCATATCCCGAACATCCACAGGAGACACCAAGATGCACAGAAGAACTTTTCTCTCCAGCAGCGCTGCGGTCACATCGCTGGCCCTGCCGGGTTGGGTGCAAGCCCAGCAGGCTTCCCCGGGCATTGATCTGGCCAACAAGACGGTGACTGTGGGGGCGTTCACGCCCATTACGGGGCCGGTGCCGTTCTATACGATCCTCACGCACGCAGCCGAGGCCTGCTTCAAGTGGGCCAACGAGACCAACGCCCTGAACGGCTGGAAGATCAACTATGTGACCTACGACGACGGCTATGAGCCGGCGCGCAGCGTCGCGGTCACGCGTCGCCTGGTGGAGGAGAACAAGGTCTTTGCCTTAGCGGCTCCGGTGGGGACTGCGCAGTCGGTGGCGGTGATCCCCTACGCCAAGGAAGTGGGGCTGCCCATGATTGGTCCGATCGGTGGCGCCACAGCGTTGTTCGCCGAGAGGCTGGTGTTTCCGCTGTTGCCGGATTACGGGTGGTCGGCTGCCTCCAACTTGGACTATGCCCTGAATGGACTGAACGCCAGCCGCGTCGCCCTGCTGTGGGAGAACGATGAGTTGGGGCGCTCGGCCAAACGAGGTTTCGATCTGCACATGAGCACGCTCAAGAAAGAGGCGGCCGAATCGATCCCCTTCGAAGTGCGCAACACCGACTTCACGCCGCATGTGCGGCGACTGGCCAACACCAAGGCTGAAGTGGTGATCCTCTTCGGCTCCAACGCCAACCTGGCGGCGGCGCAGAAGGCTGCCGACCGCATCGGTTTCCAGACCAAGTGGATGGCGCCTTTCTTCACGGCCGATCCGACGACGCGCAAACTGGCGGGTGACCTGCTGAATGGCACCTTTTTCTCCTCGTGGCTGATGCCGGTCGGTGCCGACGATCCGGACATCAAGGCCTACCGCGACAACGTGGCCAAGCACTTCCCGAACGATCCCATCGGCGTGTTCGGCCTGAACGGCTGGAGCAATGGCGCGCTGTTCGTCAAGGGTTTTCAGATGTTGTTGGCCAGTGGCAAGCCGCTGACCCGCGCCAACCTGGTGGACGTGATGGAAACCATGAGCAACGCCACGGTCGGTGGTGCACGCAATGTCACCTTCAAGGCGGGCGACCACCGCGGCGCGCGCCAGGAGGGAATCATCCAGGCGGCGCCAGATGGCAGTTTCAAGCTGGTGCGCGACTTCCGTCCGTTCCCAGCCGATGTGTTCGACGCCAAGATTTCCTGAGGAGCCGAGTGTGACAACTGCCTATGACGACTGGGTTGGCCGGGAAGAGGAACGAACGGAGCGGGTGCTCGCGCCGTCGGTTCAAGCCTTGGCCGCGGCCCTGGATCTTGAAGACGCGCCGGGCCCCGGGAAGCCCCTGCCACCGGGCTGGCAGTGGTTGTTTTTCAACCCGGTCGTGCGCCGCAGCGGACTGGGCGGTGATGGCCACCCCCTGCGCGGTGGATTCCTGCCGCCGATCGAGTTGCCGCGCCGCATGTGGGCCGGCAGCCGGGTGCGCTACCTGGCCGATGTCCCTGTCGACGCCACGGCGACGCGGCGCAGCCTGATCCTGAAAGTGGAGAACAAGGTCGGCAAACGAGGCTCGTTGTGGTTCGTCACGGTAGAGCACGTGATCAGCTGCGAGGGCAAGCCTTGCATCGCCGAGGAACAGGACATCGTCTACCGGGATGCGACGCCCCCGGGGGCTTCGCCCGTTGCGGCACCAGAACCGTACGACGGGCAGGCGAAATGGAGCCAGGAGTTCCGGCCCGACACGACGTTGCTGTTCCGCTATTCGGCCCTGACCTTCAACGGGCACCGCATCCACTACGACCAGGCTTACGCGCGTGAAGAAGAAGGCTATCCCGACCTCGTGGTTCATGGGCCGTTGACGGCCACGCTGCTGCAGCAGTTTGCGGTGGCGCACGGCGGCGCTCGCCGGCTGGCGAGCTTCGATTTCCGAGGTGTCAGTCCCCTGTTCGTCGGTCGTCCCTTTCGCCTGGAGGGCCGTGACGCGGAGAGCGGCGCCATGTCCCTGTGGGCCCGGGGCCCGGACGGCGAGCTGGCCATGTCCGCCACGGCCACTTTCCGCTGACGATGCAAGCACGGGACCGGTGTCCCGAGAACCCAACCCACACAAGGAGCACCAAAAACATGGCACAACATATGAGCGGACCGGCCAGCCTGGAAGGCCAGGTCGCGCTGATCACCGGCGGCGCCGGCGGCATGGGCCGCGCCATCAGCGCGGCGTTCAAGGCCGCAGGCGCCACGGTGGTGGCAACGGACCGCGCGGACAAGGAAGACCTCGGTCCGGGCATCGAATACCTGCGTTACGACGTGACTTCGCGCAGCGACACCGACCGGGTGATCGATGCGGTGATTGCCCGACACCAGAAAGTCGACATCCTGGTGCTGTGCGCCGGCACCATCGCCCGGACACCCCTCGCAGAGAGCACCGATGAGGAGTGGCAGTCCATCCTCAACGTGAACGTGATGGGCGTGGTGAACCCGGCCCGCAAGCTGTTTCCGCTGATGTGCGAGCGTGGTTTCGGCAAGATCCTGGCCGCAGGCTCGATCGCCGCCAAGAACGGTGGCGTAGCGTCCGGTCCGGCTTATGTGGCCTCCAAATCGGCCGTTCACGGAATGATGCGCTGGATTGCCAAGGCCGGCGCCCCACATGGCGTCTACGCCAACACCCTGGCCCCCGGTCCGGTGGAAACCGCCATGTGGGCCAACGTCACGGGCAACGCGGCGCCATCCGCCCATGCGTCGGTGCCGCTGGGTCGCTGGGGGAATGCAGATGACATCGCGCAAGCCGCCCTGTTCCTGTGCTCGCCCGCTTCCAACTGGATCACAGGCACATCGCTGGACATCAGCGGCGGCATGTGGATGGACTGACACCAAGGGGCTTCAAGATGGCAACAGATGCAGTGATCGGTTTTGTCGGGCTCGGCGTGATGGGTGGGGCGATGTGCCGCAACGTCGCGATGAAGCACGCGGGCGATGTCCTCGCCTTCGACACCAACCCGGGGGCGTTCGAGGTGCTCGACGGAACCAAGGCCCGCCGCGTGGGAACGCTGGCCGAGCTGGCCGCGCAGGCCGACGTGGTGTTTCTGTCGCTGCCGGGCGGACCAGCCGTGGAGCAGGTCTGCCTGGGAAGCAGCGGATTGACCAGTGGGGCGAGGCGACCACAGGTGATCGTCGACCTGAGCACGACCACCGTGGCCGTGGCGCGCAGCGTGGCCGAACGGCTCGCGGCCCTGGGTGTGGCGTTCGCCGATGCCCCGGTGGCGCGCACACGGGAAGCGGCGCAACGCGGCGAACTCAGCATCATGGTGGGGGCGGACGCGGAGCTGTTCGCACGCATTGAGCCGTGGCTGCGCTACATGGGGTCGGACGTGACGCATTGCGGCGTCACCGGCTGCGGCCAGGTGGTGAAGCTGATCAACAACGCACTGGTGTTCGAGAACACCCTCGCCCTGGCCGAGATGATGGTGCTGGGCGAGCGTTCCGGCGTACAACCCGCGACGCTGCTGGATGCCGTGTCCAAGGGTTCGGGCGACAGCTTCGCGCTGCGCAACCACGGGCGAAAGTCCATGCTGCCGCGGGAGTACCCGGCGAAGTCCTTTCCTCCGGAGTACGTGCTCAAGGACATTGGCTACGTGCTGGAACTGGCCGAACAGACCGGTGTGAGGACGCGCGTCACCGAACTGGCGCAGCGCTACTACGCGGCGACGGCTGAAAACGGCTGGAGTGGTCGCTACTACCCCGCGGTGATCGAGGTCATTGACCGCAACATCGCCCTGGCACCCGCCACGGGCACCACCAAGGACTGATGCCGTGGACGATTTATTGGGCCTGCTCTGGGCCGGGATGGTGAGCGGTTGTCTCTATGCGATGGGGGCGATCGGCATCGTCCTGATCTACAAGAGTTCCATGGTGGTGAACTTCGCCCATGGCAACCTGGCCGGTCTTTCGGCCTTCCTGGTGTTCGGTTTCACCGCCGGCATTTTTGCGAACATGGCCTGGGGGCTGGCGGTGCTGCTCACGCTGGTGATCATGGTGGCTGTCATGGCCGGCTGCTACTTTCTGATCGCGCCGCTGGTGTTCAAGTCGGACCTGACCAGCACGATCGCCACGCTGGGCATCGGCTTGGTCGCACAGGGCGCGACGCAGCTGCTGTTTGGCTCCAACGTCGTGTCGATGGACCTGCCGCTGCCCGACTGGCGCGGGCAGCTCGGCCCGGTGCGCATCTCGACCTATGACCTGGCGGTGCTGGGCGTGACGCTGATCGTGATCGGACTGTTGTACCTTCTGATCGAGCGCACCCGAATCGGGATCGCTTTCCGGGCGGTGTCGGCGAATCCCTTCGCCAGCCGCGTGTGCGGGCTGAACCTGCGCCAAGTGCACCTGTTCTCCTGGGTGGTGGCCGGCCTGCTGGGGCTGGTGGCCTCGCTGCTGATCGTGCCCACGACGTTCCTGTCCTCCACCAGCGTCTCGTCTTTCATGCTCCAGGCCTTCGCCGCTGCGGTGGTGGGTGGGTTCAGCAGCCTGCCGGGCGCTGTGCTGGGTGGGATCTTTGTGGGCATCCTGATGAATCTGCTGTCCTTCTACATCGCGGCGGAGTTCAGCAACACCTACCTGTTGCTCACCATGCTGCTGGTGCTGAACGTCTTTCCCAAAGGGGTTCTGTCTGTGCGAGGAGGTACCCGTGTCTGATGCATTGATGGTTCAAGGGGCCGTGGCCGACCATGCGCCTGCTGCCGGCGTGACCGGTGGCGCTGGCGGCCACCGCCTGACGATGCGGATCGGCGTTGCCGTCGGTTTGCTGTTCCTGTTGCTGCTGCCGCTGGTGGCGGGTGGCTACTGGACGTTCACACTGGGGCTGTGTTTCGCCAACGCGATCGCGATCATTTCTGTGAGCTTCCTGGTGCGCTACGGCGGCGAGGTGTCGATCGGGCACGGCGTGTTCGTCGCAGCAGGCGCATACACAGTGGCCTTGATGGAGAAGTACTTCGGACTGTCGCTGCTCTTCAGCCTGCCGGTGGCCGCGGTGGTTGGCGCGGCGATGGGACTGGTGTTTGCCTATCCCTCGCGCAACCTGTTCGGTATCGGTCTGTCGGTAACAACGATGGCGCTGGCGCTGGCGCTGCCCGAAGTGTTGTTGCACTTCTCTTCGGTGACCGGCGGTTACGAAGGACTGTATGTGAAGCTCGATGCCTTGCCGGTCATGGGCAAGTCGCTGCAGCGCTACTACCTGCCGCTCATGGGGTTGTTCCTCGTGGTGGCCCTGTTGTGGCGCTTCCGGCGCTCGCGTCAGGCCACGGCCCTGCTGCTGATCCGCACCTCCGCGCACGCGGCGGAGTCCTTCGGTGTGCGCCGCAGCTGGGCCCGCCTGTCCTGTGTGGCCTTGAGCGCCGGCATTGCGGCGATCGCCGGTGCGCTGCTCTCGTTCAGTTCGTCGACTGTTTCGCCCAACAGCTTCACGCTCTGGACATCCATCTTCCTGCTCGTGGGATCGGTGGTGAGCCTGTATTCCCTGTCGGTCGTGGGCAGCATCGTAGGTGGCCTGTTCCTGACGCTGATGCCCCTGCTGCTGGCTGGCGCGGGTGACTGGGTGCCCATCCTCTACGGCGGTGCGCTGCTGGGTGTCGTGCTGGGGGTCAACGCGCTGCCGGCGGGGCTTCGTGCCCGCCTCGAAGGAGGCCGCGCGTGAACACCACAACGGTCATGGAAGCGGTGCCTCTGGTGGTCGAGAACCTCGCGCTCTCGTTCGGCGGCAACCAGGTGCTGCACAACATCGCGATGCACCTGGCGCCGGGAGAAATCACCGGGCTGATCGGTCCCAACGGTGCCGGAAAGACCAGTTTCTTCAACTGCCTCACCGGCCTGTATTCGCCGCAGCAGGGCAGCATCCGGCTCGGTCAGGTGCAGCTCAAGGGCATGGCGCCCACCGAACGGGCCGCACTCGGGTTCTCGCGCAGTTTCCAGCATGTCGCCTTGTGCCCCGAACTCAGCGTGGTCGAGAACGTGATGATCGGGCTGGACCGTCAGTCTTCTGCGGGCTGGCTGGACGCGTTCCTGCCATTGGCGCGCGGCCGGGCCGAGCGCCAGCACAACCGCGATCTGGCGCTCGCGGCGCTGAGCCGGCTGGGCATCGCCCAGGCGGCCGACGAGTCGCCCTCACAACTGCCGCCGGGCATGCTGCGGCTGGCCGAAATCGCTCGCGCCATTGCGGGGTCGCCGCGTGTGCTGCTGCTGGACGAACCCGCAGCGGGCCTGAACTCGGTGGAGACGCGTGACCTGTCGAACGCACTCAAAAAGCTGCGTACGCCGCAGATGGTGCTGGTGGTGGTGGAGCATGACATGGACCTGATCATGGAAGTGTGCGACACCATCCACGTGCTCAACGTCGGGCGACTGTTGGCCTCGGGAGACCCCGAGCAGATTCGGTCCAACCCGGAAGTGGTCCGCGTGTATCTCGGAGACGACGATGAGTGATACGACTTCAGACCTGCTGCAGGTGGATGGCCTGACCGTGCGCTATGGCGCCGGCCCCGTGGTGCACGGGGTTTCGATGGGGGTGGCCAGTGGGACGGTCGCGGCGCTGCTGGGTGCCAACGGTGCCGGCAAGTCCAGCACCCTGCGGGCGATAGCCGGGCTGGAGCCGTCGCAAGGGCGGGTGCGCTTCGACGGGCAGGATGTGAGCCGGTTGTCCTGCGCGCAGCGGTTCCGCGCGGGCATCGTTTACGTGCCCGAAGGGCGTGCGATCGTCACCGATCTGTCGGTTGCCGAGAACCTCACGCTGGGCTCGTATTTCGTCGATGCCCGCACACGGGTGCGGCGCCAGCAGATGGTGCTCGAGTTCTTCCCGGAGATCGCGACCCGCTTGAAGTCGCCGGCGGGTCTGCTCAGTGGCGGTGAACAGCAGATGCTGGCCATCGGCCGCGGATTGATGTCCGGTCCCCGGTTGCTGCTGCTGGATGAGCCCTCGCTGGGACTTGCCCCTTTGCTCGTTGCTCGGGTGTACGAACGGCTGGCCCTGATCCAGCAGGAGCAGAAGCTGACGGCGCTGCTGGTGGAACAGAGCTTCCACGCGGCGGCCAAGCTGGCGGCGCGTGCCTGGGTGATGCGCCATGGCCACATCGTGGGCGAGCTGGATGCCCATGCCCTGCGCAGCCGCGAGGGACGCCAGCAGGCCATCGATGCCTATCTGGGGGCGCGGCAGGACGCCGCGCCCACCGCCCATGCTTGAAACGGGAGCTGTCATGAAACAGAAATTGCAGGGGCGGGTGATCGCCAGCGGGTTGCAATTTCCCGAGGGGCCGGTGGCGCTGCCGGATGGCAGTGTGCTGGTGGTCGAGATCGCCGCTGGGCGCCTGACGCGGGTCTTGCCGGATGGGACGCAGCGTGTTGTTGCCGAGGTGGGTGGCGGTCCGAACGGCGCGGCCCTGGGGCCGGACGGCCATTGCTACATCTGCAACAACGGCGGTTTCAGCTGGCGCACCGACGGCGGCTTCATGCGACCCACCGGTCCGGCCGCGGACTACCGTGGCGGTGCGATCCAGCGCGTGAACCTCGACAGCGGCCTTGTTGAAACCCTGTACACCCATTGCGACGGCGTGCCCCTGCATGGTCCGAACGATTTGGTGTTCGACGGCCAGGGCGGCTTCTGGTTCACCGACTTTGGCAAGACCTTCGAGGACCGCATGATGCGCGGCGCGGTGTATTACGCCACCACGGATGGCCGTTTCATCCGCCGCGCCGCCCACCCCGTGCTGACGCCGAACGGCGTCGGACTGTCACCCGATGGCGGCACGCTGTATGTGACGGAAACGGAAACCAGCCGGCTGTGGTCCTTTCCTGTCATCGGACGTGGCGAACTCGGGCACGAAGCCTGGCCGTCGCCCAACGGTGGGCGCCTGGTGCATGGCCTGCCCGGTTTCCAGCGCTTCGATTCGCTGGCGCTGGAGGAGGGCGGCAACATCTGTGTGGCCACGCTGGTGCGCGGCGGCATCAGTGTGTTTTCCCCGGTGGGCGAGCTGCTGGAGTTCCACGATGCGCCCGAAGGCTACTGCACCAACATCTGTTTCGGTGGGCCCGACCGGCGCACCGCCTTCATCACCCTCTCCGGTTATGGCCAGCTGTTTGAGGCCGTCTGGCCGCGAGCCGGTCTACCGCTTTCCGCCTGACCCCCTCCGGCAACCACCCCTGAAAGGACGCATCCATGAAGCCATCGAAACTCCACAACCGGCGCACCACCTTGCGCGCCGGCTGTGCGCTGGTCGCCTCGACGCTGTTGGCGTGGGCACTCCCTGCGGCCGCGCAGACGACCTGGCCTGAGCGACCGATCCGCATCATCGTGCCGTATGCCGCGGGGCAGGGCGCCGACGTGCTGACGCGCCTGCTCACGCAGGAGCTGGCCAAGACGCTGAACCAGCCGTTTGTGGTGGAAAACCGTGCCGGTGCGGGCGCCAACATCGGAACCGCAGTCGCCGCCAAATCCGCGCCAGATGGCTACACCTTCCTGCTCGGAACGAACGCCACCCACGCGGCCAACGAATTCCTCTACAGCAACCTCGGGTTCAGTCCCTCCGCCGACTTCGAAGGCGTGGCCATGATCGGCCTGCTGCCGATGGTGATCAGCACGTCGTCACCCGATTTCCCCACCAATGGCATCCCCGAACTCATTGCACGCGCCCGTGCGAACCCGAAGACCCTCAATGTCGGACTGCCTAGCACCACCGCCAGCGTGGTGCTGGCGCAGTTCGAGAAGGTGGCACAAGCGCCGTTGTTCGGGGTGAAGTACAAATCCTCCGCCCAGTCGATGACCGATGTGCTCGGTGGGCAGATCCCCCTGACCATCGACACGGTCACCGCCGCGCGGGCACACATCGCTTCCGGAAAACTTCGTGCATTGGGCATCACATCACTCAAAGCCAGCGAGATGCTGCCTGGCGTCAAGTCTGTGGCCGAGCAAGGCGTGTCCGGGTTTGACGTCGTGGCCTGGGACGCCCTGTTTGCGCCCCGTGGCACACCACGCGACGTCGTGCAAAAGCTGAGCGAGCACATACAGCGTGCGCTGCAACAGCCCGAGACCCGGCGCAAGATGCAGGAGATCGGGATAGAGCCTCTTTACATGGGGGCGAGCCAGCTCGACGCGTTCGTGAAGGACGAGCGCCTCAAGTGGGGCGGCATCATCAAGGCGGCCGATATCCGCATCGATTGATCGACGTCTGACGTGCAAAGTCAGGCCTTTGGCATTGACTTTTTTCTCAAAAGAATGCATTATGCATTCAACATCAAATTTTCAACGACCGGAGCTACACACATGAATGCCATCGCAATCCCCCAGCAGAACGAAGTCGGCAATGCGCCCGCTGAAGGCCTCATCACCGATCAGGCCATCGCCGACGCCAGAGCGATGATCGGCTTGCACCTGCGCCCGGAAGGACCGTATCTGCAGGACGCCACCGCGGACACCCTGCGCAACTGGTGCAATGGCATTGGTGACCTGAATCCGCTGTACCGCGACATCGGGTATGGCGCAGCATCGCGCTACGGCACGATGCTGGCCCATCCCATGTTCCCCATGGCTTTCGGCTGGCTGGGTCGTACCCGCTGGGGTCTGCCTGGCGTGCACGGCTTCTATGCCGGCAACGACTGGGAGCTGATGCGCCATGTGCGCCCGGGTGATCGCATCACCCCGATCGAGCGCGTGGTCGGTGTCGAAGAGAAGGAAAGCAAGTTCTCTGGCCGCCTGGTGCTTCAGTACGTGGAAGCGTGCTACTACAACCAGCGCAGCGAGCTGGTGGCCCGAGCGCTGGGCACCTGTACCCGCCACGAGCGCAAGGCTGCGCGAGACACCGGCAAGTACAAAGAAATCGAGCAGTACGAGTACAGCAACGAAGAACACGACCGCATCGATCAGATCGTTCTGGACGAACCCAAGAACATCCGTGGTGCCGCCGTTCGTTACTGGGAGGAAGTGGAGGTGGGTGAAGAGCTCCCGACCATCGCCCGTGGTCCGCTGTCCTTGATGGACACCATGGGGTTCCTGGTGGGCTGCGGTCGGGGCCATACCCACGGTGTGGTGTTGCAGGCTGCGGTGAAGCATCCGGGTCACTTCTTCCGCAATCCGGAAGCGGGCGGTGGGGTGGAGTACACCGGCATCGGTCACCACCGCGAGTCGGTGGCCAAAGAGGTTGGCGTGCCGGGCACCTACGACTACGGTCCGCAGCGTTCCTCCTGGATGTGCACGCTCATCACCAACTGGATGGGTGATGCCGGTGTCATCAAGCGGGTGCGCACGGAGATGCGCCGTTTCAACATCGTCGGCGACACAACGTTCTGCAAGGGCAAAGTCGTGCGCAAGTATGTGAAGAACAACGTGCCGCTGGTGGACATTGAAATTGCCGCGGAGAACCAGCGCGGTGAAGTGACCACCCCGGGGCTGGCCACGGTGGCGCTGCCCTCGCGCGACGTCAAGTTGCCAGCGTTCATCGACGGCTCCGCCATGGACCTTGAGTTGCCCGTCGTCCGTTGAACGGCGCCGAGCGGAACAACCAGCGAAAGAGCCACCATGTCCAGCAACGACGCACCGCAAATGCCATCTCTGCCCTTGACCGGTTGTCGCGTTCTTGAGTGTTCACGCACAGTCGCTGCCGCCTACGCAGGCCGCTTGATGGCCGCGATGGGGGCGGACGTCGTGATGCTGGAGCCGAGCGGTGGCTCACCGCTGCGCCATGCCGCACCGCTGCTGGACGGTACGGGGGACAGCGCGCTGTTCACCTACCTGGCGGTGGGAAAACGCAGTCAGGTGTGTGATCTGGATTCTGCCGAGGGTCGGCTCGTGCTGGAGCGCGAGCTGGTTCATGCCGACATCCTGATCGACGACACGCCGCTGCGCGATCGAGCGCGGCACGGGCTGGATCCGGCGTTGATCGGGGCGCGGCATCCGGGCCTGGTGCACGTGAGTGTCTTGCCCTTTGGCGCCTCGGGACCGAAGGCGAACTGGGATGGGGAGGAGATCAATTTGCTCCACGCCGGGGGCGAGGGCTTCCTGCTGCCCAATGGACTGTCCCATGAGCTGTTCCCGGACCGTCCGCCACTGAAGATCTATGGCCACTTTGCCGGCTATCAGGGAGGCACCATGGCGGCGTTGGCCGCGCTCACGGCCTGGTGGGCTGTGCCTGTGGCGGGTGGCCAGTACGTCGATGTATCGGTGCAGGACGCCGTGCTGTCGGTGGGGGCCTTCGCCTTGCAGCGCTTGGGCGATGGTTCGCTGGAGCACCGCACATCGAGGCGCTTCCGCTATGGCGGTGTGTTCGAGGCGAGCGATGGCTATGTCGAGTTGCTCACGCTGGAAGACCGGCAGTGGCACGGGCTTGTGGATTTGCTGGGGCGCCCGGCATGGGCTGAAGAAGAAAGCCTGAGCGATCCGCTGGAACGCAGCCGCCGCGGCGACGAGATCAATGGCCATGTGCGCGAGTGGATGCGCAGGCACCCGGTCGAGGAGATTGTTCGTCGGGCGCAGGAACTGGGCGTGCCCGCGGCGAAGTACCGGACACCTATGGAGGTGACACAGAGTGAGCACGAGCGGGCGCGTGGCCTGTTTGCGCGCTCGGAACTGGAGAGCGGTGGATCGGTGGAGGTGCTGGTTGCACCTTTCCAGTTCCGCTGCTCGCTCTTGCCTGGCGGCGGACGCGTGCCGGCGCTGGGAGAAATGGACGCGGTGGTGCTGGCATGATGAAACGTACCAATGCGCCTTTGGCTGGCGTGCGTATCGCCGATTTCACGATCCACGCTGCAGGACCCTACTGCACACACCTGCTCTCGCAACTGGGCGCGGAGTGCATCAAGATCGAAAGCCGAACCCGACCGGATGCCTTTCGCAAACCGCACGCCGTATACGGCCGCATGCAGGCCGCGACCTTCGACCAGGTGTCGGCCAACAAGTTGTCGGTGCGCTTGAACCTCAAGCAGGCCGAGGCCGTTGCGCTGGCCAAGCGGCTAGTGGCGGTGTCCGATGTGGCGACCGAGAGCTTCCGGGCTGGTGTCATGAACCGCCTCGGCCTCGGGTTCGAGGCGCTGCGCGAGGTCAAGTCCGACATCGTGCTGCTCTCGCTTTCCTCGTGTGGACAGAGCGGACCGGACTCGCACTTCGCCGGCTATGCGCCCCTGTTCGGTGCCTGGGGGGGCCTGGGCTGGATGAGTGGCTACAGCGATGGACCTCCCGTGGAAATGCGCCATGTGATGGACCATTCGGCCGGCTTGCACGCGGCTGTGGCCACGGTGGCCGCGATGCACCAGCGTCGCAGAACCGGGCTGGCGCAGCACGTGGATCTGGCAGCTCGCGAAGTCGCCTCGGCCATGATCGGTGATGCCCTGGTCCAGGCGAGCGCCGGCATGACGCCCGTTCGCCCTGGCAACGCTGACCTGGGGATGGCGCCCCACGGGGTGTACCGCACGGCCAAGCCGGATCGGTGGCTCACGCTTGCGGTGCGCAACGATGATGAGTGGGGCAAGCTCCTGCAGGTGTTGTGCCGCGAGTGCAGCGATGTCCGCTTTGCAACGGCCCAGGGTCGCCTGAAACACCGCGAAGACCTGGACCGACTGGTGTCGTACTGGCTGGCCACCTGTGATGCCGATGCCATGGCGGGCCGCATGCAGGAAGCGGGTCTGTGCGCTCACGTGTCGTGGAACATGCAAGACATCGCCAGCGATCCGCACCTGCTCGCACGACAGGCGCTGGTCGAGGTGCGTTCGCCGGACATTCCTCCGCGGCTGGCGGTGGGGGCTCCGGGACGGTTTGGCGGCACCGACGACGTCGGCATCCGTCGGTTGACCCCCACGCTGGGACAGGATGAGGATTACGTGTTCGGCGAGTTGCTGGGCCTGAGCAGCGCGCAGCGCTCGGATCTCGAAGCACGCGAGATCATCTACTGAGCGCACCGCGAACCCACATTCAACAAACCCAAGAAAGGATTGCCCTGTGAAAGATGCCATTTACCTGGTGCTGGACATGATGAACGATTTGGTCCACGCCGACGGTCCCAACGGCAAGGGCGCCTACGGCGAGCAGGTGCGCAGCCGCCGTGTGCTTGAAAACACGCGCGTGGCCCTGGACAAGGCGCGTGCTGCCGGCCTACCGGTCGGCTTCGTCCGTGTTGGCTTTTCTGCCGACTACCGCGAGTGCCCGCCCAGTTCGCCGATTTTCTCCGGAGCCCGTAAGAACGGCATCTTCAAGCTGGGCACCTGGGGCACCGAGGTGCATCCGGACCTGGGCCAGCAGACCAGCGACTTCGACATCGTCAAACACCGCGTGAGCCCGTTCTACAGCACCAGTCTGGAGGCGATCCTGCGTGCGCACGGTATCCGGACAATCTATTGTTCGGGCATATCAACCAACGCCGTGGTGCAGGCCACGGTGCGCGAAGGCCATGACCGGGACTACGAGATGGTGGTTCTAGAGGATGGCTGTTGTGGACTGTCCGATGAGGAGCACGACAACGCGATCAAGGGTCTGCAGCGTTTTTGCCGCATCACCACGTCGCAAGACGTGGTCTTCGGGTGAGAAGCAAATGAGTCGAGTTGCACACAGCCTGCTTTTCGTCCCAGGGCACCGACCGGACCGCTTCGACAAGGCCGCCGCCAGTGGCGCCCATGAGGTGGTGCTGGACCTGGAGGACGCGGTCGCGCCGGCGGCCAAGGCAGAGGCACGAGGCCACGTGGCGTCCTGGCTCGCGACCGGACGGCAGGCTTTCGTGCGCATCAATGCGGCACAGACAGCGTGGTACGAGGACGATATCCGGATGCTCCAGTCGGTCGCAAGCGCCAACGTGATGCTGCCCAAGGCAGACCCGGACTCGCTGGCGCGCACAGTCAGCCGTCTGAACGGACGCAGGCTCATTGCGTTGCTGGAGACCGTGGACGGGTACATGGACCTGAGGGAGGTGGCGGCTGTCCATGGTGTGGAGCGGATCGCATTCGGCAGCGTGGACTTTTCGGCTGAAAGCGGGATCGCGGACGAGGGTGAGGCCATGACCGCTGTGCGCACCCAGATCGTTCTGGTATCGCGGTATGCGGGACTGGCGGCGCCGGTTGACGGCGTCAGCGTGAACTTCAATGACAACGATCGCATGCGGGCCGACGCCCTGCGTTCGCGCCAGCTCGGTTTCGGTGGAAAGCTGTGCATCCATCCGGGCCAGGTGGCGGCGACTAACGCGGCGTTCCGGCCGAGCCGCGAGGAGATTGAATGGGCGCAGCGCGTGCAATCTGCATTCGAAGCGAGCGGCGGCGCAGCGACGGCGGTGGACGGAAAGATGATCGACAAGCCGGTGGTTGACCGGGCCCGGCGCATTCTGGCCGAGGCCGCGTTGCACGGCACCGATTAGAATCCGGCAAGCCCTGGCCCTTCCCATTGGCGTCTTAGGACGGCTATCAGAGGGGCCAGCCGTTTTGGGGACTAACCTGGAATTTGCTAACGGCCTGGCACGGCCTGTCAGCCCGCCGCGAATGGACTACCGAACAAAAGAAGAGCAGGTGGCTGACTACCTGCGCGAACGGATCATCTCGGGGGTGTTCCCTCGCGGATCTCGTCTCAAACAGGCGGAGATCGCCAAAGAGCTGCACCTGAGTATCACGCCGGTGCGGGAAGCCCTGAAGCTGTTGGCGGCGGAGGGCTATGTCAGCGGTGACTCTTACCGCGGTGCTCGGGTTGTGCCTTTCGACGCATCCGCATCCGGAGAGATCCTGAATTTGCGGCTGTTGCTTGAAGCACAGTTGGTCCGCGGGGCGGTGGAGCATGTCACTGCGCAAGACATCAGCGACCTGCGGGCGCTCGGTGAAGAGTTTGAGAAGGCGTTCGAAGCCGGTGACCGTGCGATCGCCCGTGGCGTCAATTACCGTTTTCACCGCCGGCTCTACGACATCGCGAAAATGCCGCAGACCTTGCACTTTGTTCAGATCCTGTGGGCGCGCTACCCGTTTGATCTGATCAACGCGGTCGAGGAGCGGGGCAAGGACGCGGTCAAAGAGCACGATGAGATTCTGCGAGCGCTCACATCTGGCGATCCTTCGGCTTCGATGCTTGCGATGCGTAAACACATCGAGTCCGGCTGGTCCATCTTGAAGTCGAAGCAGTAGGTCCGCCGGGCAATGGGGATACCTGCGCCCACCAGCCGCCGGGTTCGGGTGAAGCCTTTCTTGGCAGGGTCCCCGGACACGCCCGGTCCGGGAAAAAGATGCGAGAGCGGTTTCACTCTGCCCGGATACCCGCTTCTCGAATGACTTTCCCCCACTTGTCGATGTCCCTGACCAGGTATGCGCCCAGCGCATCGGGCGTTCCGCCAGCGGGCTGTACGCCATGGTTGGTCATTTTCTGCTGCACATCAGGCATCGCAAGGATCTTCACGAGTTCGGTATTTAGCCGTTTGATTGCGGCCAATGGGGTGCCTGCAGGAGCGAACAGGCCGAACCAGGCCGTCACGTCAAAGCCGGGCAGACCCGATTCGGCAACGGTAGGCACCTGGGGCAGTTCGGTGCTTCGTTCCGTGCCTGTCACGGCCAGTGCGCTCAGCTTGCCAGACTCGATGTGCTGCTGCACCGGTGGAATGGTGGAAAAGTAGACTTGAACGTGACCGCCCAAGAGGTCGGTGACAGCGGGGCCGCCGCCCTTGTAGTTGATGCTGACCATCTTGATACCCGACATGCGGTTGAAGAGTTCGCCAGCGAGATGTGCCGTCGTTCCGTTGCCGGAATTGGCGTAGTTGAGTGGCTGCTTCGAGTTTTTGGCCAGGGTGATCAGTTCGCCAACGTTTCGCGCGGGAACCCCTGGGTGGGTGACCAGCACCAGGGGCAATGTGCCGACAAGGATCACAGGGGAAAAATCCTTGACCGTGTCAAAAGGGAGCTTCTGGAGGTTGGGGTTGATCGGGAATGAGGTGATCGGCATGACCAGGGTGTAGCCATCCGGCGTGGCTGTGGCGACTTGCTGGACGCCCAAGTTGCCCGACGCTCCAGGACGATTCTCGACCACCACAGGCTGTGCCAGTGCGGCAGACAGTCTCTCTGCCAGCAAGCGTGCGGTGAAGTCAGTGCCTCCTCCGGCGGCAACAGGGACGATCAGTTTGATCGGGCGGTTGGGGTAGTCCGTCGACGCAAAACTTGGAAGGGAACTGCTCAGGGCAGCCGCGTAAATGATGGTCAGCAACTTCTGAAGGGCGCGCATGGATGTCTCCGTTGTTTAATATGGAACGCACAACTACGATAATGCATTAAATATTGTGCGTTGTATAGCGATGTTGCACACTCTGGCTATGTTGAGCCGCGATCTTGAGCGTCCTGTACCGTATGCAATTGGTGCGCTAGAGGCCGAAACCAGCCGATCACATCGCTCTTTGAAAACGTGAGTGTTGAGCGATCCCCGTCATCAGCTTTGCTCCACCCCATAGGGTGATGCAACACGTTTCAACATGGAGGGGCCTGCTCTCTCCACAGTAAGGCACTCTTGCACCACGACCTGTCTCCCCTCGCGCCGCTTCGCCAGCCGGTCTTCCGCATGTTGTGGACCACCTGGCTCATGGCCAACGTGTGCATGTGGATGAGCGATGTGGCGGCGGCCTGGATGATGACCTCGCTCACCACGACGCCGCTCT